>Ga0302326_10005280_pt1 | contig 29505 bp, 28 predicted proteins | sample Palsa_T0_3_FD_202264 | JGI IMG/M metagenome (GOLD analysis project Ga0302326, IMG submission 202264) | Peat permafrost microbial communities from Stordalen Mire near Abisko, Sweden - Palsa_T0_3 | ecosystem: Environmental > Terrestrial > Soil > Palsa > Peat permafrost | place: Sweden: Abisko... | reverse complement strand
GTGGCCAGAACAGCTGGGCGGTGCGGACTTGGACCGCCAACGGATGAAGGTGCTACGCGAGGAATTGCGTCGCATCGGCGCCCGCCCGCCGTTGGCCGAATTGAATACCGGCATCAAGATGCTGGCACCGATCCTCTTTGCCCACGGCTCCGAAAAGCAGCAACACCAATTCCTGCCACCCATCGCCCGCGGGCGGGTGCGCTGGTGTCAGGGTTACTCCGAACCAGAGGCCGGCTCGGACCTGGCAGCGCTTCGAACCCGGGCAGTACTAGCCGGAGATCACTACCTGGTCAATGGCCACAAGATCTGGAGCTCATACGCTCATATCTCGGACTGGATCTTCTGTCTGGTCCGAACCGGCGACGACAAACGGGGTGGCATCAGCTTCCTGCTCATCGATCTGGAATCGCCGGGTATCACTGTGGAGCCGATCACGTTGCTATCCGGGCGGTCCGACTTCTGCGAGGTTCATTTCTCCGACGTTGCCGTTCCCCGCGACCAATTGGTGGGTGAACCAGGCGGTGGGTGGCCGATTGCAAAAAGCCTGCTGGCACATGAACGCGCGATGTTGGGTTCGGCAGGCGGCGGGTTATCCGGCGGTGGCAGCCGTTCGGCGTCACTTGCGAGCATCGTCGCGACGGCACTCCGCGACCGTGCTGACGAATCGGACGGGCTGGCCGACCGTTTCGGCGCTCACTTGGCCGAATTGCACGCGCTGAAGGCAACCACCACGCGGTTCGCCCAAGAGCGCAGAACCGATCCGGCCGTCCCCTCCATCGTCAAATTGGTGAGCACTGAGCTCAACATGAAACGGGAAGATCTCTTAGGTGAACTACTCGGACTGGACGCAATGACTTGGGACGGCGACGCCGCAACGCATGACGGCACGACGCGAGCCCGAGCGTGGCTGCGGTCGAGGGCGAATTCGATCGAGGGGGGCACCTCGGAGGTCCAACTCAACATCATCGCCAAGCATGGCCTTGGGTTGCCGCAGGCGGCGACCTCATGACGGCGCCGATCTTGGCCCACGACGAGGACGAGCAGGCACTGCGGTCGGCCGCACGTTCATTTCTGGCTGCGCACAGTCCGATCAGCGATCTGCGCCGCTTACGCGACGAACCTGGATCCGCCGGGATGTGCCCGGTGGTCTGGAAGAAGATGGCCGAGTTGGACTGGTTGGGCCTGGCCGTCGACGAGCACCAGGGCGGGAGTGGAGCGGGTTACTTCCAACAGGGGATCATCTTCGAGGAACTCGGCCGAGCGCTCGTACTCAGCCCGCTGCTCGCGGTGGCCGAAGCGTTGCCGTGCCTGGACGGTAGCCACGGCACCCCGGTAGCTCCCCAGCTCGCTTCGGTGCTGGCAGGCACCACAATCGTGTGCCTCGCTCACCGTGAGAGTGCGCACTACATCCCCGAGTTGGTGGCCACCACCGCCCGCGCAACGGATTCCGGATTCGTGCTCTCAGGGCGCAAACAGTTCGTGGCCTACGCAGGTCTGGCGGACGAGCTGATCATCTCGGCACGCCTCTCCGGGCAACCCCGCGACCGCAACGGACTGGGCCTGTTCGTCGTTGACTCTGCCGCTCGAGGGCTCGAGGTCGAGCCCCTGCGGTTGATCGACTCGACACCGCGGGCGCACGTGAGGCTTGACGACGTACACGTCGGAGCTTCGGCACTCATCGCGCAGAACGTAACGGCCGCCGACCTTTTGGACCGCTGCCATGACGTCGCAACGGCACTGCAGGCCGCCGAGATGCTGGGCTCGCTCAGCGCCGCGCTGGAGCTGACGGTGACGCACTTGAAAAATCGGGTTCAGTTCGAAGCCATCATCGGCACGTTTCAGGCGCTCCAGCATCGTGCGGCCCGCATGTTGATCGCGCAGGAACTAGCCACCTCGGCGGTGCGCGCCGCGCTACGTTCGCTCGACGGGTCAGACCTCGATGGCACGGCGGTAGATGTCAGCGTCGCAAAAGTGACAGTCAACGAGGCATTCTCACTGATTGCCCGGGAGGGCGTCCAGATGCATGGCGGGATGGGTATGACCGATGAAGCCGACATCGGGCTGTACTTGAAGCGCTCGCAGACCGCGGCGGCCCTCGGTGGGGACAGTGGATACCATCGCCGGCGGATCGCCAGGCACAAGCTGCCACAGGATTCAGCGCCAGCCTGATCGCGCTAGCACAGAGCTGCGATCATGCGGAGCGGCTTGCTAGAGAGCTGCGATCCGGGGGCTCGGATCAGCTAACGGCGGACGACATAACCGGCCGCTTCGCGGTCCCAGGTATCGCGGCCAAACGCATCCTCACGCAAGGCGAACTTCTGCACTCGCCCGGTGGCATTCCGCGGCAGACTCGTCACGAACTGGATGTATCGTGGCAGCGCAAAGTACGGAATGTTCACCACACAGTGATCCATCAGTACTTCATGGGTCAACTCTGAATCTGACCGCACCACACAGATCTTGACGTCATCCTCACCGAGATCGCTGGGTACCGGCAGTGCTGCGCACTCGCCGACGCCGGGATGGCGCGCCACACTCATTTCCAGCTCAATCGACGAAATGTTCTCGCCCCTTCGTCGGATGGCATCCTTCTTCCGATCGACGAAGAACAGATTTCCCTCGGCGTCCAGCCGACCCGCATCCCCGGTGTGGAACCACAGGTTGCGCATCTGGCGCAACGTATCGTCCGGCCGCCCGCGGTAACCTTCGAACATGACGTGCGGCCGCTTTGGTCGACACACGATCTCGCCCACCTCCCCCGCGGGAAGGTCGACATCCTGGTCATCGACGACGCGTACCTCGAAGTTCGGATTCGCCTTACCCGCCGAGCCCGGAACTGCCTGCGCGGTGACCGGAAGCACCGTCAGGGGTTGCGCCTCGGTCAGTCCGTAAATCGTGGTCAACTGCACACCGTAGCGACGCTCGATCGCGAAGTGTAGCTCAGCCGGAATTGGTGCGGCGAGAATGACATTCAGCGGAAGCGTGCGGTCATCCTCAGTCTCAGGAAGGCTCCACAGCATCATGATCATCGGGCCGACAGCCATCATTCCCGTCGCGCCGACTTCGCGGACTCGGGCCCAGCAGCCCGACACCGAGAACTGCTTGTCGATCACACTGGTACAGCCAGAGATCAGAGCGGGCAGTACCAAGCCGAGCAAGCCGCTGCCATGGAAGAGCGGGACCGCGCCGTAGAGAATGTCGGCCGACGTCCAGTGCCCAGCCTCGATGACCGCTATTGCGCCACTGATGAGGTACTGCTGGGAAACCATCACGCCCTTGGACGGACCGGTGGTGCCCGAGGTGTACATCAACGAAGCCGGCTCGTTCCATGCCAACGGGACCGCATTCGAGACCCGGCGGTTGTCGCCGTGGGCCAAGATGTCGGCGGACAGCACCTTCAATCGGGTCCCACCCGGGACGACATTGTCGTCCATGTCACCAAGGACGAGCACCGTCTCCATCCTCGGCAGCTCCGATTCCAACTCGAGCAGTCGGTCGAGCAGGCGGGCAGATACCACAACGAGCTTGGCTTCGGAATCGCGTAGCTGGTGGGCGAGAAAGTCGCCCTTGAACATCGTGTTGACCGGCACCGACAATGCCCCGATTCGGGGCAGCGCCAACCACGCGTAAAGCCACTCAGGGCATGAATCGGCGAATAACGCGACAGAATCACCGCCCTGGACTCCTAACTGCTGCAAAGCGTTTGCGGCAGCTACTGCCCGGAGCTCAAGATCGGCGAACGTCACCGTGACGTCATCGAAGACATAGCAGGCTTTGTCGGGCATAGTTTGTGCGCATGCCTGAAGGACACCCTCCAGCGTGTACCGCGCTGGAGGGGCGACCAAAGTGGTGTTCATCTTGAGAAGCCGCTCAGCTTAGCTTTCACTGTCGAGTTCCGGATAGAACTGCCGCGACCAACGTCGTAGCGCGCTGTAGTTCTTCGCCTCCTCGGGAGCGAAGTTCGGCGCATGCAGCACCTTCATGTTCTCCCAAGTGAAGAAGTCCTGCTCGATAATCTTCATCTGCAAGTCAATCATCTTCCGATGGATCCCCGTCGGTTCCTCCGCGCCATCTTCACTGCGCTCCGACGTCATACCGAAGTAATAGTCGCTATAGGTATCGTCCACCGGAGTGACATTGACGAATTGAATGGCTGGCACGAATTCTGCTGGGAACTTCAGCCAGGTGTTGCCGATACCACCCATACGAGCATGAATGATCGCCTTGGCCTGCCCCCCCTCGGGAGTCAACCAGGTGCCGGACGGCTTCTTGGAACCGTAGGTAACGCCGAGTTGCTCGATCGCATAGGGCCCGTCGAATTCCAGGCTGATTACGTCACCGACATCACCATCGTGGACGAAGGCGACGTGGAACAGATCACAACTGTTCTCCAACGGCATCTGCGGGTGCGACTTGATCCGGTGCACCACCCGGCACCCAGGCAGCATCGGAAAATAACCGTCGCCCTCGAGCTCGGGTATCTCGTCCACCGACCACAACGGTTCACGTCCCAGTAAGTCGTGCCAGACCATGACGGCGCCGTACCAGTCGACCAGCGGATACGTCTTCAACCGCAACGTGGGCTTGCACTTCAGCGCGCTGTGGGGAATTTCGGTGTTGTGACCATCCTGGCTCCATTGCCAGCCGTGCCAGGGGCACTTCACTTCCTCGCCGACGACCGTGCCCTTGACGCCGATGTTGCCGCCCAAGTGCAGGCAGTAAGCGTCCTGCGCCGTGAGCACGCCACCTTCACTGCGCCATAATATGAGATCCTCGCCGAAATAGCGCAACAATTTGATCTCGCCGGGCACAACCTCGTCCGACCAGCCGATCTGAAACCAGCCTGTGGGGTAACGGCTCGACGACAGCATTAGCGGCGACGACTCCGGGGACCTCGACGTAGTCACGGCCCACCTCTCTGTAGTATTAATCGTTACAAAACTATAAGATTTCAATTCGTCATGCAAGCTGGCGCCGATTAGAGGAGATCCATGGACTTGGCCCTCACCGACGAGCAAGTCGCCGTCCGAGACACGTTCCGTTCCTTCTTTCAAAAGTCGGAGGTCTTCGAACGGGTTCGTGGGGCCGGCACGCAGGGTTTCGACCCTGAGTTGTGGCGGGCGCTCTGCCAGATGGAGGCGCCGGGAATCGCCGTGTCCGAACAGGACGGCGGCGACGGCGCCGGACTGCTCGATGCCGCACTGGTGTGCGAGCAAGTGGGACAGCACCTGGCTCCGATCCCTTACGTGGAGACGTGTGTTACGGGTCGGTTGCTCTCCTCGCTCGGGCTGTCCGCGCAGGCCCGACGAGTCGCCAAGGGTAAGGCAATAGGCACCCTCGCGCTGACGCCGGCCGTCGCTGGCCAGTGGCGATTCGTCCCTGCCGGCGCCGTCGCCGACATCGTCGTCGGCACGGTCGGGGCGGACCTGGTGTGCTGCGAGGGCATGCCTTCGGGCAACGCGCTTCCCAATCTTGCGGACCTGCCGATCTGTCATCGCTCAGTGGACGATACGGCTGTCGTGATCGCGCGGGATGCTCTCGCCGAGTCGACGGTGCAGCGTGCACGTAGCGAATGGCGGGTGCTGTCCGCGGCCGCGCTTGTGGGTCTCGCGCAGGGGGCCTTGGACCTGGGCGTGCGCTACGTCACCGAACGCTCGCAGTTCGGTGTGGCACTGGCGACGTTTCAATCCATCGCCCACCGTCTTGCCGACTGCCACGCAGCTGTCGATGGGGCCCGCCTGCTATGCCACGAAGCCGCCTGGTCCTTGGATAACGAGACCCCCGATTCCGCGTCATTGGCCGCGATGGCTTTCTATTTTGCCGCGCAGACTGCCGAGCAGGTCGCCGGTGCCAGCCTGCACTTTCACGGCGGTTATGGGTTCATGCTCGAGTACGACATCCAGCTGTTCTACCGGCGCGCCAAGGCATGGTCCCTGCTGCACGGTGACCGGGAAGCAACTCTCGAGGAGATCGCCGATCGGCTCGACTACACGACGAAGGTGGCCTGACGATGGACTTTACCTTGCCGCCAAGCGCGGAGGCCTTCGCCAAGGACGTTCGCGCATTCGTCGATCAACACGTCACTACCGACGTGATGCGACGCTCACTCACGACAGGCACCATGCACGATTGGGGACTGCATCGAGCCCTGGCCGAGCGGGGTTGGTTGGCACCTACGTGGCCGAAATCAGAAGGTGGACAGGACCTCTCGGAATTCGAGGCCATGGTGTTGCTTGATGAACTCCATCGCGCCGGTGCCCCACTGGACGGATGGGTCACTACCATGTGCGGCGCAAGCGCGATTCGAACGCTGGGATCGGACACTCAACGCGCAGAGGTTGTCGCCAAGGTGGTCGCCGGGGAAGCATTGATATCGCTGGGTTTTAGCGAGCCCGACTCCGGGTCAGACGTAGCTGCAGCACGGACGAAGGCTGTGCGCGACGGTGACGATTGGGTGATCAACGGACAGAAGATGTTCACCACCATGGCCCACGAGGCCACCTGGGTGCTGTTGCTGACCAGGACCAATCCCGATGCGGCCAAGCATCGTGGGTTGACGATGTTCCTGGTGCCGCTGGACTCTCCGGGGATAGTTATCGAGCCCGTACACACGCTGGGTGGTGAGCGCACAAACGTCACGTTTTACACCGACGTTCGCGTCCCGGATTCCGCGCGCGTGCACGAGCTGAATAAGGGCTGGGAATTCCTGACCCTGGCTCTGACCACGGAACGAGGCAGCGCATTCGGGGCGGGTTCGTCGTTCATGGGAACGATGGCCCAGATGCTCCAGGGAACCGTCGAATGGGCGCGCGCTAGCCAGCGGGGCGGGGAGGCGATCATCGACGAGGCACCGATGCGACGCCGGTTGGCCAAGGCAGCCGTCGACTACGAGGTGGCGAGACTACTCAACCTGCGCGCGGTCTGGCTGGCCGCTCAGCACCGTGTTCTCGACGTCGAGGCTGCGGTCGCGAAGCTGTTTTCCACCGAAGCGCTGCAGCGAATGACCTCCGACCTACTGGAGGCTGTTGGCCCGGAGGGGCTACTCAATCACGACTCTCCCGAGGCGGTAGCCGGCGGCAGCTTGGAGCACGCATTCCGCCACGGAACCGTCACGACCATCTACGGAGGCTCCTCGGAGATCATGCGCAACATCATTTCTCAGCGCGGACTAGGGCTACCGCGTGGCTGACGAGTCCCCGGCCGAGCACGCGTCGCTCGACTACGACGCCGGCGTGATCACCATCACCTTGCAGCGCACGGAGAAACTCAACGCGGTCAGTGACGAGATTCTCGCGGTGCTCGACCGGGCGGTCACTACCCTGGCTTCCGACGACGCCGCCCGGGTGCTGGTGATCCGAGCGGTCGGCTCCTACTTCACAGCAGGCATTGATCTACGCGGCGAACTGTTCCGGGCCATGCGCGAGCCCAGCGAATTCCCCGGCGCGCACTTTCGCCGCGTCTACAGCAGCCTGCACCGACTGTTCGACCAGATCGAGGCGGTCGAGAAGCCGGTGATCCTGGCCGCACAGGGTCCCTGCCTCGGGGTTGGTGTGGAATTGGCCGCATCGTGCGACTTCCGCTTCGCCTCCGAGGAAGCCGTATTCGGTCTGCCCGAGATAAAACTCGGTGCGCTGGCGGGCAGCGGCGGCACCGGTCGGCTCAGTCGGCTGATCGGCCCGCACTGGACCAAGTGGATCGCCGTGGCCGGTCAGCAGGTCAGCGCCGCCCAGGCGCTGCAGATCGGCCTCGTGCACGAGGTGACGGCTGCAGGCCAACTCGACCAACGCGTGGGCACGTTCGTCAACCACCTCATCGACCTGCCGGGCGAGGCGCTCGGGTTGGCCAAACTCGCCGTCGACCTCAGTACCGACAGTGACCGTCATACGCAGCGCAACATCGAACGGATCGCCGTCACCACGTTGTTCGGCCGCGACGAATTCAACCGAAGGGTTTCGCGTTTTGAGAACCCAAGCGATGAGTAGCCCCGCCCCGCGCGCACCACGACACCAGCCCGACGAAAGTCACATCACCGAGCGCCCGATTACCTTCACTCCAGTGAGCGTGGCAATCGCCGACGTCGCGGCGGGCAAACCCGTCGTCGTCGTTGACGAAGACGGGGCCGTCGAGGAAGGTGACCTGGTGTTCGCCGCCGAGGTCGCCACGCCGGAGCTAGTCGCGTTCATGGTGCGCCACACGTCGGGCTATGTGTGCGTCCCCCTCGATAAGGAAGCGTGCGGACGGCTCGATTTGCCCTTGATGGCTGCGGCCAGCGCTGGACCCAGCGATGCCGGTTACACCGTCACCGTCGATGCTCGTGCGGGCATCGGCACCGGGATATCCGCGTCTGATCGGGCTACCACGATTCGGCTGCTCGCCAACCCCACGACACGAGCCCAGGAGTTAACTAGGCCTGGACACGTGGTACCCAAGCTCACTCGAGAAGGCGGAGTACTTCGGCGGCCTGCCGTCGCAGAGGCTGCTGTCGACCTCGCCCGACTAGCTGGACTCCGCCCAGCGGCGGTCAGCGCCACGATCGTGAGCCAGCGGGACGCGAAGGCGATGGCGACCACCGCCGAGTTGCGCTCCTTCGCCGATGATCACGGCTTGGCATTGATCAGCATCACCGACATTGTCGCCTGGCGTCGCGAACGCGAAACATGCATCGAGCGAGTCGCCGAAGCGCGCATACCCACTCGATACGGCCATTTCCGGGCAATCTGCTACCAGAACATCTACGACGCCACACAGCACATTGCCATGGTGTGCGGCGAAGTCGACGACAAGCATTCCGGATCCGCACCTTTGGTGCGTGTACACGCCGAGTGCGTGTTCGGTGATTTGTTCGGCGCCGAAAGCTGCAGTTGCGCCGCACATCTCGACTCGGCCATGGAAGCCGTCGCCAAGGATGGCCACGGGGTGGTGCTCTACATGCGTAACGGCGGAAGCAACGGCTCCGTTCCGCCTTCGCCTCATACCCGGCCAGCCGATGCCCGCGACTACGGAATCGGAGCCCAGATCCTCGCGGACCTCGGGATCAGATCGATGCGACTGCTCACGGACAATCCCCGAAAACGATCGGCCCTGGCCGGATATGGGTTGACCGCGGTCGGGCATGTGCCATTGTCGGCAGACACGGCGGTCGATGACCGCAGCTTTCTTTCCGCCGGAATAGGGGCCGCTGCTCCCGGCTGCACCGACACCGGTGCGGTCTAAGTGAAACTCTTTAGTAATTCATGAGGCAATAATCAAATGGCAACCGAGGTGCCGCAGATCGGCATACTGAGCTACGCCGCCTACCTACCACATTGGCGGTTGAGACACCGTGAGATCAGCACCGGGCAAAACTCGGGCTCGTCCGCGACGCGATCGGTCGCCAGCTACGACGAAGACACGACCACCATGGCCGTCCAGGCCGCCCGACTGGCACTTGAGGCGAGCCCGCGTCGACCGCTTGTTCAGCAGCTGTACTTCTCCACCGTCGAGCCGGCATACATCGACAGGACAAACGCGACGGCCATTCACGCAGCACTCGGCCTACCGCCGAGCGTGCTCGCGGCAGACATGCTGGGTTCGATCCGCAGCGGCGTCAGCGCACTGGCCGCGGCCACCGCAGTCGCCAGCGGCGGCCTCTCCACTCTGGTCACCTTGTCCGATACCCGCTCTGGCCTACCCGGATCCGCCGACGAACGCAGTGGGGGCGACGCCGCGGTGGCCTTCGTCATCGGGCCCGGCTCCGACCGTGCGCCAGTGCTGGCCGAACACATCACGACCAAACACATGACCGCTGAATTCCTGGACCGGTGGCGGGCGCCGGGATCCTCCCACTCTCAGACATGGGAGGACAGGTTCGGCGAAAACAACTACTTGCCGCTGGCGCTCGACGTCTTCAGCGACGCCCTCATCGCGGCGGGATTGGGCCGCGACCAGATCGACGCGCTCGTGGTATGCGGTTCCCACGATCGGGCCGTCAAACGCCTTCGCGCCCAGAGCGGCGTCCGCGCCGAGGCGATCGTCGAGGACTTCAGTCGAATCATCGGCAATCCGGGTACCGCGCAGCCCGGGGTGCTGCTCGCCGATGCGCTCGACCGTGCCGAACCCGGACACCTGATCGCCGTCGTTACGCTCGCCGACGGTGCTTCCGCTTCGATATGGCGAACCACCGACGCCATCTCCGGCCGCAGAGCCAACGTAACCGTTTCCGACCAGATCAGCGGCGCGTCGGCCGCGGTCGGTTACACCACCTTCTTGACGTGGAAGGGTCAACTTCGTCGCGATCCGCCACGGCGGCCCGATCCAGCACCGAGCAACCCGCCGTCGAGCGCCCGCAGCACTGACTGGAAGTTCGGGCTGGTGGCCTCTCAATGCCTGCGTTGCGGGATGCGTCACCTGCCGCCGACGCGCGTGTGCTGGCAATGTCGGACCGCCGATCGCATGACCACGGAGCGGGTTTCGAGCGCCAACGGGACGATCGCGACGTTCAGCGTGGACCATCTCGCTCACACACCTCATCCGCCCTTGGTGGTGGCTGTCATTGATCTCGACGGCGGTGGCCGGTTCAGCTGTGAAATGACCGACGTCGAGGCGGCAGAGGTCGCGGTCGGAGACCGCGTTGAAATGACGTTCCGGCGGCTGACCACCACCGCAGGAATTCACAACTACTTCTGGAAGGCGCGACCAGCGTCCCGCATCGTCTCGGAGGAGGTCTGATGGCATCGAACGGCATCGCCGGCCGCGTCGCGATTGTCGGAATGGGTTGTACCGCCTTCGGCGAGTTATGGGACAAGAGCATCGCCGACCTGTTGGTCGACAGTGCCACGGAAGCGCTCGACGCCGTGTCGATGACACCGAATGACGTCGACGCATACTGGCTGGGGACGATGGGCTCGGGCTTCAGCGGCCTGACCCTGTCCCGGGCTCTGCAACTGCAGAACAAGCCGGTGACTCGCGTGGAAAACTACTGCGCCACCGGGTCCGAGGCACTGCGAAACGCCTGCTATGCGGTGGCTTCAGGCGCGTACGACGTGGCAATGGCGATCGGCGTCGAGAAGCTCAAGGACAGCGGCTTCTCCGGGTTGGCCATCAGCAACCCACCCAGCGATGGAACCGAACTGGACTGGACGGGTCCGGCCGCATTCAGCTTGTTGGCGCCCGCCTATCAGAGCGCATATGGAATCTCGGCAGAACAGCTGAAGGCCGTGCTGTCGCGGATCGCCTACAAGAATCACTTCAACGGCGCCCGCAATCCCCGGGCACAGTTTCGCAAGGAGGTCCCCCTCGAGACGATTGGCAACGCTCCGTTGATCGCCGGCGCGCTCGGGGTATTCGATTGCAGCGGCGTGAGCGACGGCAGCGCTGCGGCGATCATCGTGCGTAGCGAGGACGCGTTCGATTACACGAACAAGCCGTTGTACGTCAAGGGGCTGTCGATGGTCGCCGGGGCAGGGAGTGGCCTGCGCGATCGCTGGTATGACTTCACCACCTTTCCGGAAGTAGTGGCCAGCGCCCAGGATGCTTATCGCCAAGCCGGTGTCACAGACCCTCGGACTGAATTAGCGATGGCAGAAGTGCACGACTGCTTCACGCCTACCGAACTCGTGCTGATGGAGGATCTCGGCTTCGTCGAACGCGGAACCGCGTGGAAGGAGGTGTTGGCGGGCACGTTCGACCTCGACGGTCAGCTGCCGGTCAATCCCGACGGCGGACTAAAGGCCTTTGGCCACCCCATCGGAGCAAGCGGTCTGCGGATGCTGTTCGAATGCTGGCTGCAACTACGCGGCGAGGCGCCCGCTGACCGTCAGATAGCGACGATCGGCGAGGAACGCAAACTCGCGCTGACTCACAATTTGGGCGGAACTCCTGGGGACTGCGTCAGTTTCGTCAGCGTCGTGGGAATCGACTAGGGCGACCGTGAGCTTCATCGTTGGAATCGGCGGCACGCTCCGTCCAGGTTCGAGTTCCGAACAGGCCCTGGCCATCAGCCTGCGGGCCGCCGCAGATAGCGGCGCACAGACCGCTGTGCTGAGCGGACGGGCACTGGACTTTCCGTTCTACGATCCTGGCGTCACCGAGCGCTCGGAGAAAGCCGCCGCCTTCCTTGCCGCGCTGCGCAAAGCGGACGGCGTGATCATCTCCAGTCCCGGCTATCACGGTGCGATGTCGGGATTGATCAAGAACGCGTTGGACTACATCGAGGATCTGGCCGGCGACCCACGGGTGTACTTGTCCGACGTCCCTGTCGGATGCATCGGGGTGGCCTACGGCAATCAAGCGGCCGTTGCTGCCTTGAGTTCGCTGAGATCCACCGTGCATGCATTGCGGGGTTTCCCGACACCGTACGGCGCTGCGGTGGTAGCCGGCCCTGGCGTGTTCACCGAATCCGGTTGCGCCGATCCCGGCACCGTGAGCAGCCTTGAGCTAGTCGGCCAACAGGTCCTTGCGCTTTGCCGGAACCAACCATCCAGCGCGGCTACCACAACCCGGAAGGAGGCGGATCGATGAATATTGCTCCTTACGATGACTTTCCGTCGTTGCAGTGCTCGTACCCCGAGCGCGGAATTCTCGAGATCGTGCTAGAGGGACCCGGCTTGAACTCGGTCGGGCCGCAGCTTCACCTGGACCTGGCGACGATCTGGCCGGTGGTCGACGACGATCCCGAGGCGTCGGTGGTGGTGATAAGGGGTGCTGGAAAAGGGTTTTCGGCGGGCGGGAACTTCGACCTGTTGGAGTCGATGATCGACTCGTTCGAATCGAGAACTCGTCTGATGCGAGAGGCGCGCCAACTTGTCTACAACCTCATCGACTGCTCGAAACCGGTGATCTCGGCGATCCACGGGCCGGTTGTGGGTGCTGGTCTGGCGGTGGCCATTCTCGCGGACGTCTCCATCGCCGCCAAATCGGCGATGATCCTCGACGGGCACACCCGGCTCGGCGTCGCCGCCGGCGACCACGCCGTGATCAGTTGGCCCGCTTTGGCCGGATTGGCCAAGGCGAAGTACTACCTGCTCACCAACGAGCCGCTGACCGGCGAAGAAGCCGAGCGAATTGGGCTGGTGTCTCGGGCGGTCGACGATGCTGACGTCGTTTCGACCGCGATGGACGTGGCTCGTCGAATACTGAGCCAATCACCTAGTGCAATCCGCTGGACGAAACAGTGCCTAAATCACTGGTTTCGAGTCATGGGTCCGTCCTTCGATGCCTCGCTGGCCCTGGAGTTCTACGGATTCGGCGGTCCTGATCCCCGCGAAGGACTGGCGGCGTTGCGGGAGAAGCGACCGGCGCACTTCGATGGCGGCGTCGGGACATCCGATCAGGGGCAAGGGACGTCGCTGAGCCGTCAACCCTCGACGACCCCAGGACTGGCATGATGGGGATTCACGAGGCCCGGGCGGGTTTTCGCCGTAACTGCCGCCTTAACGGACCGCTCTACGAGAAGGACCGCGATGCGTATCAAGATTGACCAGGATCGATGCCAAGGACACAACCTTTGCCTGACTTATGTTTCCGACCTGCTTGAGACCGACGACGAAGGGTACGTCACCGAGCGGAACGATGGTCATGTGCCTTCCGAACTTCGTGGTGCGGCCGAAACGGCAGCGGCGAACTGTCCCGAGTACGCCATCAGCATCGAGGCCGACTAAGGCACGTCTCCGACTTCGGTTCTTCGATGACCATCGAAGAACATATCGTCCACGGGTGCCCGCAATTCGAACTGCCGCGTCGTGAGATCCGCTGCGCTGGTTCAGTTGTGGGAACGTGGCAAGGACACCGGCGGGACGATCCTTTGGCGGATTTGGCGCAGTGGCGGCGGTAAGGGCAGGAAGGCCGGCGTGTCGTTCACGTAGCGCAAATACGTTGGGTCGTCCTTGCGCTTCTCCAGCATCAGATCATCAGTCATGCGCACACCCAGTACGAATCGCAGCACGATCAGGATCACGATCGGAGACACGACTGTCCACCAGCGCGACGGGTCGCTCAGCGCGACGAGAAAGCAACCGGCGTAGACCAGCGTATTGCCGAAATAGTTGGGGTGCCGCGACCAGTACCACCAACCGGACATGAGCGTTTGTCCTGGCTGGCTGTGGGCGCGGAACCTTGCCAGCTGCCGATTGGACGAGACCTCCATGACCGCGCCGAGCGCTACAGCGGCCAGGCCGACATAGTCCAAAAGCGAAAGTCCAGGTGTCGTGGTCATGATCGCGAATTGCAGCGGCAAGTTCAGCACAGCGATCAGCAGCACTTGCGGCAAAGCGACGGTCACGTAGAGCATCAGCCGATGAAGCGCCCTCGATCCCAGTGGTTCGTGATCGAGCCTGAGAAAGTCAGCGGTCATTCGATAACGCACATCGCCGCCGTGCTGACGCTTCTCTCGATACCAGCGCACACCAAGCTGTGTGCCCAAGCCCAGCGCCCACAGTGCGGTGATCCCGCACAACAGCGCGCCCCGGGCGGTCAGCGGATGCCAAAGAAGCAGCGTGAGAACCCCGTGCACCAACGACGCCAGCCCGTAGTAGCCATCTATCAACGAGAGGTCGTTACCGTGGCGGAATCCGTAGAGCGAACATCCCGTTAATGCAACCAAGGTGACCGCCGCTGTGACAGCGACAATGTGCCACGGTGTCATCGCTCGACTCCCAAACTGTGGCCCGCTCTCGCCAGGATCGCGGCCGCGGCATCCTCACCGGTCTTCAAGGCGGACCCGACAGTACTGTTGAACATGTAGTCGCCCGCCAACGCGAAGCCCGGTACGGCGGGAAGTGAGCGGAATGCGGCCAGGTCCCGCACGAAACCAGTGGGACGGCGGCACAGTGCAGTGTCGTTGCGGGTCAACACGCGGTCGCTCACTTGCGCACTGCGTAAGCCCGGGAGTGCCAGCTGGGCCTCGGCCCATGCAGCGTCCAGCGCGTGTTCCTGAGTCGCGTCGTCCACGGAGCTTGCGAAAGGATCCTTGATGTCGACGGTCACGAACGCCTCGTCCGGGCCGTTGTCGCTGACCGTGACTTTTCCAACACAGCGAAACCCGGCGGCGCTGGGCAACAGCAGTTTGTGTGGAAGACCGCCGCCCAGACCGGTGACCAGGTAGCGGGCGAAGTGGTGCGCGCCGTATCGGATCCGGCTCAGAAAGGGTTGATGAGCGGGTCCGAGTATCCCGTCGGCGAGTCGGGCGGCAACATGCCCTGGCACCGCCAGCACGACGCCGTCCGCGTCGAGGTGCTGATCGCTTTCTCCCACCGTGTACTCCACCCCAAACCCGGAGCCGGTGCGACGAATCGACGTGACGCGCGAGCCGAGGCGAACCTGGCATCGCTGCTGTAGGACCCGCCCGAGTTCGTACGTCACTCCACCCGCACCGCGCACATCGTATGTCCACCATCCACGGCGAGCCCAACCTAGATCGGCGAGCGAGAAGAGCACCCACGCGAGCCCGTACTCACCGCTCTGGAGTGTCGAGTACTGCATGAAGGGCTCGATCACGGTGTCGAACGTGCGTGGCGCGCGACTACGAAGCCACTGCGCGCCGTCGACGTGGTCCGCCCAGGCTGCCGAGCTCATGTCGTTGACGTCGTGATGTCGGCGCTGCCGCAATATCTTTGGGACAAGCGCAGCAAGTCTCGCCTTCTCTACAATTCCGCCTGGCATCGCGCGAAGCCCAGCCAGCGAGAGCGGGTTGACGGCCGCACCATCGATGTAGATGCGCTCTCCGTGCACGGTCTCCCATTGTTGGAGGTCCGAACTGGGTGCGGCCCCTCGGCTGGCAAGATACTGCCGAAGCCCCGACAGCGCATCCTCACTCGACATCAGCGCCTCGGCGCCGGTGTGATGCCACCTGTGATGCCATTGCAAGCTCCGACAGCGACCTCCGACTTCGTCGGCGCGTTCCAGGATCGTCACGTCGATGCCTGCATCGCACAAGACTCGTGCCGCACCCAATCCCGCGATACCGGCCCCGATGACGACGACATTCACAGCCAACTAGCTCCGATCCACTGGCAGGCCAGATGCGGCGCCCAGTCCGTTCCGTGCTGCCATGTAGAAGTCATAGTAGTTCAATATCAGAATACTCAGTGTGATGACAATGGGTTGCCGGGTGGACTAGGGTTGGGGCAACCAATGCCTGGAATTGCTTAGGAGAGAACATGTCGCTGCGCACGTCAATGTCGTTCGGGGTTGACCGGTCGATGGATCCACGTTTGGCGGTGTCGTTCGCACAGGCCGTCGCTGAATCTGGCGTCATCGACGAGATCATGTGTTTCGATCAGGTCCAGGGATGGTGGCACGACTCGCTGCACACGGTGGAGAACTCGCCCTCGGCCGCGTTCAGCCCAGATCCCAACTCGTTTCACGAGGGCTTCATGCTCGCGGCGATGATCGCCGCGACCACCGACATCGGTGTGGCCATCAGCAGCGACGCCATCCGACGCGGCCCAGGCGAACTGATGATGGCCATGATGACGCTGGCCAGCGCGACGGAGGGCCGGGCCACGCTGATGCTGGGGGCCGGCGAGGTCAAGCAGGTCCGACCCCTTGGCTACAAACGGTCCGAGGGGTTGGCGCGGTTGGAGGATTTCTTCCAATTGCGTGAGCGGTTCATGAATGCCGACGGACCGTTCGACTTCGCGGGCAACCACTGGAACATGAAGGGCGCCTGGCTGGGTGCCACCCGGCCCTACGGCCCGAAGATCCTCGCCATGGGCGGCGGTCCCATTCTGCTGGACTTGGCGACCAAGTACGCGGATGGAATCACCACGGTGGTGCCAATGGTGTTCTCCCACATCGAGGATTGGGAGTCCTACATCAAGTCAACCGATCAACAACTCGAGGACAACGGTCGCGATCCAGATGAATTTGACTACAGCATCTGGGTTCCGTGTCTGTTGCACGAAGACCCGGCGCGGCTCGAGCAAGCCTATGACAATCCACTCATAAGGACAGTTGCCGCGGTATTCGGCCGGCTCAACCAACGCGATTGGGCACGCGAAGGGCTGCCGCCCGTCTTCCCGGAGGACTGGCACTACGCGCTGAAGTACATCCCGGCCAACCAAACAGCGGAGGAAGCCAAGGACGTCGCAGATCGTACGACCCCGGCGATGGTGCAAAAGGGCCTGATGTGCGGCAGCCCCGACGAAATAGCCGAACGCGTCAAGCCGTGGGTAGAGGCCGGAGCCAACCACGTCATGTTCTTCGACATCATGTCCCTGGTGCTACCGATCGAAGAGGCGATGACCGCCGGCCAGCGCTCGATCGACGCCAGCCGTCGGCTGAAGGAAATCGCCGGCTGACGGAGGCCGCAACGACGTCCCGAGGCACCACCCAAGTGAACTCTCAGGTATCCCGAGCGCCACGTCAATTTCGAATCGATAATGTTCGACCTTTGTGAATCGATCTCTACCGTCCTCCCATCTCGACAGGAAGAGTCTGGCCGATGGCGTCCTCACCTAGACCTGCGTCCAAGCCCTTTGACACCATCGTCATCGGCGCTGGCCACAACGGCCTAGTCGCGGCCTGTTATTTGGCCAAGGCCGGGCTCGACGTGCTCGTCGTCGAAGGCGCCCCACACATCGGCGGCATGTCGACGCACGCTCCGGTGGTGGACGAGGCGCCCGATCATATCTTCAACCCGTGCGCCTTGGACCTCGTGTTCATGCGCATGTCGACGGTCATCAAGGACTTGGAGCTGGCCAAGTACGGCTTTGCTGAAGCCGAGGCCGAACCTGGCTACGCGTACCTCGATCCCGAGGGAGCGTCGATAGCGATCTGGCGCGACCCCGGCCGGACCGCCGAGGAGATGGCGCACTTCTCCAAAGCGGACGCGCGACAATTCCTTCGGCTTGCCCGCGTGTTCAAAGCCGCGATGATCGCGGGAGCCCCCGTGCTTGCCGTCAATCCGATGCGGCCACGGTTCGGGCCTACGATGCGTGCTGCCGGCGCGGCGGCCACCCAGGCTCGCTATCTGCCGGAGCTGCTGAACATTCTGCGTCAACCCGCCTACACGTTCATCCGGGAACACTTCAGCCATCCCATGGTCCAGTCGACCATGGACATGCTGACCTCGATCGCGGGGCCGATCATCAAACCGGGTAGCACGCTCGGGCTGATGTACCTCGGATTCAATCAGGTCTACGGCGCGAGCCGCCCGATCGGCGGGATGGGCACTGTGCCGCATGCGCTGGAGAAGTGCCTGCGGGCGTCTGGCGGCTCCGTCCGCACCTCAGCTCACGTACGCTCGCTGCTCACTCAAGGATCGAAAGTCGTTGGCGTACAACTTGACAACGGTGAGGAGCTGCTAGCCAGCACCGTCATTTCGACGGCCGATCCCCGCCAAACGCTGGGTGCGCTCCTCCCGGACGGTCAACTCAGCGCACGCTCGCAAAAGCGGGTGGCGGGCATCCCAAGCAGCAACGACGGCTCGATCTTCATGAAGGTCGACATCGCCTGCAACGGAAGGGTCGAGTTGGCACGCCACCATGCCTGGCGTGGCGACGGCGTCGACCTGCGGATCCCGTTCTCCCGCGCCGGTGCGACGATGGAAGTAGCCAAGGCCGCCCAAGCCCAGTCCGCCCGCAACATAGTTCCCGACACCGTTCCGTTCGCGGCGTGTGTGCCCACCGCGGTCGATCCAACTCAGGCTCCCGAGGGTCAGGACACCGTCTACATCTATGCCTGGGGTCTTCCGAAGGATCCGCCGGAGACGTGGTCGACGCTGAAGACGACCCTCGCCGATCGCATGGTGAAGGAACTCGGCACGTACTACACGAACCTCGACGGGATCGAGATCGGCCGGTTCGTTGAGTCATGGGAGGATCTGCGCGAACGCACCTACGCCACCGACGGCAATCTCTACCACGTGGACATGGCCCCAACTCGGCAGGGACCGTTCCGCCCCGCATTCGGGCTCGGTGGCTACCGCACTCCGGTCGAGGGGCTGTTCATCTCCGGGGCCGGAACCCACCCGGGTCCCGGAGTCTCCGGTATTCCAGGTCAATTGGCGGCCCGGGAAGTAATCAAATCACTTCGCTAGCCCCATGCTCGTCCCTGATCCTATAGCTCAACCCGATTGGAGTCATCGCATGAAGTTCGGCTACAAGGCATCTGCGGAACAATTCGCTCCGTCCGAACTGCTGCAATTCGCGGTCAAAGCCGAAGAGTACGGCTTTGATTCGGCTTTCATCAGCGATCACCTTCAGCCCTGGCGACACGACGGCGGACACGCCCCAGCCGCTTTGCCCTGGCTGGGCGCGCTCGGTTCCGCTACCGAGAAGCTGATCATCGGCACCAGCGTGCTGACCCCGACCTTTCGGTACCACCCTGGCGTCGTGGCCCAGGCCTTCGCGACGCTGGGCTGCCTGTTCCCCGGCCGCGTCGTCCTGGGAATCGGGTCGGGTGAGTCGATGAACGAGGTTCCGCTGGGGGCGAACTGGCCCGAACCCAAGGAGCGCTTCGCTCGCCTCAAAGAGGCGATCGACGTGATCAAGCTGTTGTGGACTGATGAGCGCGTGGACTTCGACGGCAAGTTCTACAAACTCGACCGCGCCACCATCTATGACCGGCCGAGTGCCCAGGTACCGATTTACATCGCGGGCTCGGGGCCGGCGGCCACCCGCTTGGCAGGCCGGGTCGGTGACGGGTTCATCACGACGAGTGGCAAGGCGCCGGAGTTGTACACCGAGACTTTGCTGCCCGCTGTGAAGGCGGGCGCCGAGCAGGCCGGTCGGGCACCCGACGACCTGGACATGTTGATCGAGGTCAAGGTGTCGTTCGACCACGACTACGACCGGGCACTCAACGACACCCGGTTCTGGGGTGCGCTAGCGCTGAAGCCCGAGGAGAAGACGGGGGTCGAGGATCCCGTCGAGATGCAGAGGCTTGCCGATGAACTGCCTATCGAACGCGCGGCGAGCCGCTTCATCGTTTCCAGTGATCTCGACGACCACGTCAAGGCAATCCTGGGCTACGCCGAACTCGGCTTCACCCACATGGTCTTTCACGCACCGGGCCCCGACCAGACGCGATTCCTTCAGCTCTACCGTGACGAAGTGCTACCCGCATTGCGTCAGTCGTTGGCGGCGCGGTGAGCGTTGATCAGCAAGCCGCCGTCGGGCAACTTCAACACCCCCACGATGATGAGCGGCGAACGGGCATCGGACCTCATGCTCGGGTGCCCGACCCGGGGCGCCTCAGCACGAATTCATCGGCCGCTCCCATTGCCTGAGCGGGCAACCAAAGCGCGCTCTCGGACCCGCTGCTAGAAGACACCCCTTACGGAAGTTCAGAGCGGGAAGCGGACCCCGGTCAGATCCTCGGACACCGACCACAGGCGGGCCTGCGTGGCCGCGTCCTGCGCGGCGAGGCTGATGGGGGCCAGGACCGGGTGCCCGCGCATCCCGAGGGGACCGTGGGGGCCGTAGTACTGACCGCCGAGCACCGCCGGGTCCGTCGCTGCGCGCAGCAGCGGAAGGGCGCCAGCGGCCGCGCTCTGGAAGAGAGGCATGGCCAGCCGCGTGAAGACTCGGGCGGTCCTGGGCATGTTGCGGTCGAGCTCGCTCTGCGAGCCCCCCGGGTGGGCGGCCACCGCGATGGTCGTGCCGCTCGTCACGCAGCGCCGCTGCAGCTCGAGGGTGAACATGATGTTGGCCAGCTTGGCCTGACCGTAGGCCGCGATGCGCGAGTAGGAGCGCTGCGACTGGAGGTCGTCGAAGTGAATGCGGCCGACCCGGTGGCCGACGCTGCTCATCGTCGCGACCCGGGAGCCGGGGGTCTCCAGAAGGCGGCCTAGGAGCAGTCCGGTGAGAGCGAAGTGCCCGAGGTGGTTCGTGCCCAGCTGCAGCTCGAAGCCGTCCTCGGTCAGCTCGTAAGGGGTGGTCATGACGCCGGCGTTGTTGATAAGCAGGTCGACGCGCGGCAGCTCGGCCAGCAGCTGCGCCGCGGCCTCACGCACCGACCGCAGCGAAGCCAGGTCGAGGGGCTGGAGGGTGACCTCGGCACCGGGGTGCGCAGCGGTGATGCGCGCGAGCGCCGCCGCGCCCTTAGTGAGGTTGCGCACGGCCAGCACGACGCGGGCCCCCTGGCCTGCGAGGGCCTTGGCGGTCTCGAGCCCGATGCCGGTGTTGGAACCGGTCACGATGGCCACCCGCCCGGACTGGTCGGGGATGTCGTCGACGGTCCACGGCCGGCTCATGCGAACGCCAGCTGGATCGTGATGAGCACGACGGCGACCACCGTGACGTAGGCGTCGAAGGCCAGCTGCAGGGGGCGCACCGCCTCGCGCAGGCCCATGAACTGCTGGCCGATGAGCCGGACCTTGAAAAGGGCGATCACCGTGACAACCACCCCGGTGACCTTGGCGCCCACGTTCCCCTGCTCGACGCTGAGGGATACCACCGTCGCGACAAGTAGTACCAGCCACACGACCACCATCCGGCGGGTCATCGCGTGAGGTAGAACAGCGCGAAGAGGACAACCCACAGCAGGTCGACCATGTGCCAGAAGATTCCACCGCTCTCGACCAGCACCTTCTGATTGTCGGTGCGGGGCTGCGCCGGGTCGAGGGCGATCAGCCGGCTTAGCACGATGCAGCCGATGACGACGTGCAGCGCGTGGATCCCGGTGAACATGAAGTAGTAGTTGAACATCTCACCCTCGCCGCCGGTGCCGCCCGCAGAGCGACCGTCGGCGAAGAGCTGCCCCCACTCAAGAGCCTTCACCCCAAGAAAGCACAGCCCGCATGCCAGGGCTCCGACGAACAGCTGCCGCACCCGGCGCGGGTCGCCCTGCAGTACCCGGTGGACCGCGATCGCGACGAAGAGGGAGCTGGTCAGGAGCAGGACGGTGTTTAACAGGCCGAAGGGCAGCTCCAGCTGTTTCTGCGCCCGCGTGAAGTCGGACCCGTCGCGCGCCTGCGAGTAGGCGAAGGTCGAGAAGAACAGGGCGAACACGCTCATGTCGCCGAGCACGAAGACCCAGATCCCGACCTCCCCCGGGATCCGCCCCGTGTCGGTCGTGGCTGGCGCGGTCACCGGGCCAGGGATCCCTCGTCGTTGGAGGTCACCGCGTCGTCGGAAGTCACCGTGTCATCGGAAGTCACCGTCTTCAACAGCAGCCACGTGGTGATGCTGAACCAGCTACCGAAAACGACGGCCACGAACCAGAATGCCAGGAGCCCATTCCAGGCGAAGACGCCGGTCTTGAACATAACGACGAACCCACCTGCCGAGTAGAGGAAGGCCGTCCAGAGGTTGTAGTAGCCGCTCCACCGCGGGAACACCTCCCGGCCACGCTGACCGAACACGGCCAGGCCCAGCGCACCGGCTTGCAGGGCCGCCGCCTCCCAGTTCATGACGAAGGGCAACCAGGCGAGGTCGTTCAGGGCCTGGGTGATCTCGGGGTTACGCTCCGGTCGGAAGGATGCCGCCGCGTACACCATCGCCGGAAACAGCAGGGACATCACCTGCAGGGCGATTGCCGCGACCGCCACGTAGGTCAGCGGGGTCTCCCGGCCCTCCATCCGGCGCACGCGCACCGCGATGAGTGCCCCGAACGGGACCTGGACCCCCGAGCCCGCGACCAGGATCACGATGCCGACGCGCTTCAGGTTCGTGTGGCTCGCCCAGAAGGACGCGATCTGCGCTGCGGTCGCGTGCGGCGAGATCGGCGGGATCAGTCCGGCCATGAGCGCCCCGCCGAAGACCATGGTGACGTAGGCCACCCCGCTCCAGGCGAAGACCCTCTGCATGGAGGGCGACATCAGACGACCTCGATCTTGGCCATGATCTCGATGACGTATTGAAGAGGTTCATCTTGATCACCAGAGCCTCGGACTTGACTCCTGAACTCGACCGCCACGACGCCGCCTCTCCTCAGATTCTAGAAGGTACAAAGTGAGAATAGCTCAAGGTCGATCGGCCTGATCGTCGAATAGAACGAAACGATCGCCCGATGATCGCCGGCGGTGCGGCGAAACGGTCACGCGCACGCGCTCGGTCGACGATGACGTACCCGAAGATGAGCCAGATCCCGACCTCGCCCTGCACGTGTTCCGGCCGCGGTGGCGCGGCTTCGTAGTGAGATCTGGCGTTGCCGCACAATCACACCGTCGCCGCGTCGAGCGATAGGCCAGCCTCCTCGGGGTCTTCCCGGTGGATCGCCTTGATGGCGAGGATGCTCAGGGTGGTCAAGCAGATGAAAAACTCGCCAAGCGGCACGTAAAACCCTAGCAATCCGGTCCACGCGAACGGGCCTGTCTTGAAGAGACCGATGAGGATGGAGGGGATGACCACGAACGCGCCGCAGAGCACGAGATAGCCCGCCCATCGGGGAAATGTCGGCTTCTCGGATTGGTCCATGAGGATGGCTACCCCGATTCCGACCTCCCACATCGTCATCGGCGTCGACGGCAGGATCATCAAAAACCAACCCAAGTCATTCACGACGCGAGTGGTCTCTGCGGCCACCGCGTCGGGACGGAACGCCGCGCCCAGCCAGAACACCGTCCCCAAGATGGCCAGCATGACGTTGAGGATCATCGCTACGATCTGCAACAGCGGCAGCGCGATGGGGACGCCGCGGATCCGCCCCGTCAGCACCGCGATCCCGACCCCCCAAGGAACGACCAGGCAGGCCCCGATCTGGGCAATCACCATCCCGATGCGAATGCCATTGGTGTGGCTACGGTAGAGCGCTGCGATCTGATCCGCTGTCTCGGTGGGTGACGGCGGTGGGACGAAGTGCGCCAACGGAATCAAGCCCACACCGAACAACGCGACGAAGACCAGTGCCGACCAGATGCAGGCCAGGTGAATCGTCCTTGTCATAATTCATTGCTCCTTTGAACAGTGACGAGAAGCATCGCCCAGGTGAGTTGGCCCGACGGCCCGAACGTTTGTCACATCGGTTTGCCGGTTACTGGCCGACGCGTTCGGCGCGATATGACCGAAAGGCTGCTGGAGTCTTCGGCGACGATCCACTTCTGCAGGCGTCGAACCGGTTTGACGCAGTCTGGCGCCGTCCACTTGGACCCAGCACTAGCAAAGCTAAAGGTAGCAAGACGCGTGAGCACCGAAGTAATCAACTGCTTCGTCGATAATCCGAACCGCCTCTCCGAGCAACCGAATTGGAAATGGGCCAGATCTCATAGATTGAGCATTTACACGTTCTCACTATCCACGACAAGCGCGCGGCGGCCTAGGCCAATCCCCATGACGCCAAGGTCTGTCAGCTGTCGTCTCGTCCCCCGCGGGCGGGTCCAAATTAATGGTTTGAGAATATATAATTCAAGACATTAGTGTGCGCTCAATCACCATGTCAACGACGGCGGGACCATCGCCTCACCAGAGCTAGGCCATGGCGACCAGAACGGGGCACCATGCCAGCACGATGGTTTCGAACATCATCCGCAGGGCTGCGGGCGCCGTCAGAACTCCTGAAGGTAAGAGGGTTCGGTTACCCTCTACAGTTTGCACGCCGCTGTGGTCACTCAACCGGCCGAGATGGACGCGGCGCGCTTCAACAGGCGCGGCACGATCGCCCGATGCACTAGCGATCCTGGCAGCCACACGGCGCGACCGACGGCGCCGTCGATGCGGACCAGGGTGCTCATCACCACGCGCCCCGGTGGGCTCGTCACGATCATCCTCGCGGTCACACCGATCGGCGCGAAGGCCGCGCCGAGCACGATCTCGGTCGGCGTGCTGGTCAAGATGCTCCACCCCAATACGTGCTGAGGGGAGTCGCGAATGGACGGGCGAAGGCGAAAGCCGTTGTACACGAAGCGCAATGGCTCACGTAGCGATGGCGAGGCGTGCTCCAGGCCCAGCCTCGCCCACTGCTCGGGGGTACGGTCGCACAAGGTGTCAGCTGTGAACGCGTCGTCGTAGTCGACCCGATCCAACACCCGAAGCGAGGCGATGCTCGCCGGCAACGGAACCCTCTTCACCACCATCGTCGTGCGTCCCGTCGCCATACGAGGTCAATGCGCCCTATCGCCTCGATGATATCGACCCCCATGTTCTTGATCACTACCTTGGTGTTGCGCTGTACCTTGACCTAGCCGCGCGCCTGAGCCACCGGAGCGTTGACGTCCTCCGTGAACACCCGCGGCCACACGTCGGGTTCGGCGGTGGGGTGGTGATCATTCCCGGCCGGGTGGTGCGGTGTGTCGCCACCAATGTTGGCCCACCTTGGTTCAGATCGTGGCAGCGCCGACTCACATGGTGGTAGCCGCCCGGTCCTTGCGCCAATTCAAGATCGTATGCTGTCCCACGGTGCAAGGTCGTGGCACCTACCGTGCCGTTCGCCCAATTGCCTAACGACTCACAGCGCCACTCGGGGCGCTAGTTTCTTAAGCTGACGACACACTTCGAGAACCCGGTTCGTTAAGCCTTCACCTCCACCTGCGTTGGCTTTGCCACAGGCGCGCTGTCGTAGAGCACTACATGAGTGGTTCTCACGTCGATTAAACGATTGACCCGTCTTCGCGATCTCTTGTGGGGATCCTGTAAGAAAGCTTTTTTTGAGCCATGTCGGGCGTCAGTTTCCCAACGAGATCTGGGATGTCTTGCTCGGTGATTTGGCGTGGAATGTAGTCGCGGGCGTTCATAAAATCCTTTGGAATGCGAGGTGGCGCAAATTCAGGCTCGTGCCGCTCTTCATGCATTCAGCGTGAAACCAGTCCAGCCGCTGCGGGGGTCCAATCCGACGCGAAGAACTTGCACTCTCGTTCTCACGCTAAAGCATGGACCTAGAAATTACGGACTTGCAAGTTTGATCTCGGAATTATAGCGTTGCCCAGAGGGCGTTCGTGGGAAAGTTCCACTGTCTCTTAGTTCTCCGGAGGCACCCCAACATGCAGAGGGCTCACCACCGACAGCGCGTCCCGCAGACGATGTAACCCTGTAGAAACGGAGTGGCCGGATGTCGAGCACAATAAATGGCGATAGCGCTGCCGCGCTCAGTGAGCTTTTGGCGCGTCAAGCGATCTACCACTGCGTGGTCAGCTTTGGACGTGGAATGGATCGCTTGGACCCCGACCTCATATTAGCGGCCTTCCACCCTGACGCCGATATCAACTACCCCATGTTCGCCGGAACGCCGCAGGAAATGGTGGACTGGGCTATTCCTGCCCACCGTGCCGGATACCGAGGCACAAGCCATACCGTGACTAATCATTTCGTGGACTTTCGAGGTGATTCGGCATATGCCGAAACGCTTGTGGCGTCCTATATGCAGCCCCTTGATGTCGAGCAGCCGGTAGGCGTCTATGGGGGCCGGTACATCGATCGCTTCGAGCTGCGAGATGGTCGGTGGGCGATCTCAAAACGGCAGATGGTGATTACCTACACCGGAGTGTTGCCACCCCAGGTTCACGACGACTTCTGGCAAATCCTTTTCTCAAATGCTGAAGGTGTTAGTCGTGATCGGTCTGATCTGTCATACAGACGCGACGTGTGAGCCGCTACACGCCTGCGCACGCTCATCACTGACCGCTGCTGACAGGGCGGTTAGCAGTTCGGAGAAGGTATGTGTCGTCGAAGCAATCTGGACCGGCATGGCGCGGCACTGTTACACCCAACGCGCTCGCATGGCGATCAACTCCCGACGGCCCGGAACAGGTCGCTCCGACCGGGCACTCACTGGGCTTGCTTTCTTGAAGACCGACATCCGCACACCCAATAGCGAGAATGATTATCGGCGGGCCATACATCCAGCGTCGAATACGACGGTCGTGCCGCTGATGTAACGCCCGGGACCCTGTACCAGGAAGTGCACGAGTTCGCTGACGTCGCCTGGCTCGAGAATCGGAACAGGCATCGCGTTCACCATGGCGGTCGTGAGGTGGGGGTTGGTCTCGATGACCTTGAAGATCTCCGGGTTGGCGTTGACCATCGCGGTGTTCACACCGGTGGGCGCGATGGCGACGACGTTGACGTCGAACGGTCCGAGCACCTGAGCATAGGCCTTAATGAGCGCGGTGACTCCCAGCTTTGCCGCCGTGTAGGCGTCAGCCCCACCGTGTTCGTCGGTGATACACATCAGCCCGCCGGTCGAACTTGTCACGATAAGGCTTTTAGGTCCGTCAACCGTCTTGAGATGCGGAGCTGCGACGTTGATCGTGTTCCAGACGCCTGTGAGATTGACGGCGATGCCGAGTGCCCAGTCGGCCGGGCCGTCGGTCTCCTCGACCTTGGTCATGACGACGCCCGCATTTGCAAGGACGGTGTCGATGCGTCCGAACACCTCGACGCCGTCGTCGAACGCGCGCTTGACCTGATCGTGCTGGCGTACGTCACCCCTGGTCAGCTGAGCCCGGACTCCTTCCTTCTCGATCAGGAGCGCGGTCTGAGCGAGATCATCGGACGTCGCCATCGGGTACGTGGCGCCAGGAAGGTCTTCGCAGATGTCGATGCCCACGATGTGGCAGCCCGCCGACGCCAACCGCACTGCGTGAGCGCGGCCTTGACCCCGGGCGACGCCCGTGATGAAGGCGACGCGGCCGGCCATCGTCTGCTCCGGCATCATGCAACTCCACGGGTCATTGTTCGACACCATTCAGGAATCGGCAGATCTCGATCAGCCAACCACGTCCATAGCGGCAACACCTCCCGGCCACTCTGACCGGCACGGCCAGACCCAGCACACTGCCCTGCAGGCCCGCAGCCTGCCAATTGATCACGTTGAACAAATAGCCGGCGTCGTTCACCGCTTCGACGATCTCGGGAACGCGGAGCCGTCAAGCGTTTTTTTCCTTGAGGATGCGACACACCTCGATCGAGCGGCTCAAGGCAGTCAGCTGCTCCTCCACGGGCATCAGCGCCATCGGCAGAATGTCGATGACGCTGACCTGAGTAGCCCCAGCATCCACGAAACCCTGCGCGTACGCCGCCACGTCGGCCGCCGTGCCGTAGCAGAAGGCCTGGTCCATCATTTTGGGCGACACCTTTGCGAGGACTTCCTCGGCCTGTTCACGAGAGAGTTCGGCCGGCAGCAACTTCAGCGCGTAATGCCAGCCGATCGGGTAGGCCGGTTCCACACCTTCGTCGATCCAGTGCTGTTGATCAAGGCGACCAATCGTGGCCGCCATCCACTTCAGGATGGCGTTCTGCTTAGCCCGCTCGATCATTTCGGGGTCCTCGTGCATACATCCGCCGAACCAGACGCTGAACTCGAACGCATCGGGATCGCGCCCGTTGCGCTCGACCTGCTCGCGCAGCTTCTTCGCCACTTCGTGGAACTGCTCGGCGCGCGTGAAGACCGACGGCACGGCGAAAGAATATCCGTCAGCATATTTCGCGGCCATGTCCAGCAACCTGGGCCCGCCGCCAAGCGCGTGGACCCTAGGACGATAGGGCGCGGCCTCGCCGATCCAGGCGTTCTTATAGGTGGTGTGGTGGCCTTCGTAGTTGAACGGGTCCGTGGCACCGGTGAGCAGCTGGTTGATCTCGAAGAAGTCCTCCATCCGATCGAGGCCCTCGCTGCGCTTGTGTCCATAGGGCTTGCACTGCTTCTGCTCACCCGCCCCCAGCATCAGGATGGCCTTGCCCTTCGTGGCGCCAGCGAGTGTCAACATCGTCTGGGTGAGCTCGGCAGGTCCGCGCCGGATGGCGTCGGCGCTCACCATGATGCCGATGTTCGACGTCGCAGCAGCGATCGCGGCGAGCACGAAAACGTCTGCATAGGAGTCGCAGTCCTTCATGACGTTCGCGAGCGGTGTGTTCTCGGGCTTCCACAGGCTGCGAGGGTTCCAGCTGACCAGCTGATCCCACGCCATGATGTGATCGACGACTCCGCTGTCGTCCATCGCCTTTCCGAACTCCCCCGCCATCCGCGGATCCACCGCACGGTCAAGCTGAAACGGGATCGCTGTTTCCAAAGTCCGTGCTGCCACGGCTACCTCCTACATTGCACGCTGAGTCTGGGTACTGTCCCACCCGAAGCTATCGCACTTTTTGTATTAATCAAGAGTTTCTAGTGTAAGAGGCGCCGGACAGCCGCCGCCCCGAGGCCACTCGCTGTCGTCGGCCTCGAAACCGCCCTATTTCTGCCAGATTGCGGACCCTTTCGGGGTTGTGCCCGAACCTTCACCAGACGTTCAACAATGCAGTATATTCTTACTTCGAAGTATATTGCCGCTAGAAACAAGGAGGTTTCGTGACGGAATCAGATGCGCTCTCAGCCTTGGTAGCGCGATCGGAGATCCTTGAGCTCACAGCCAGATATGCGCTATACGTAGACACCGGAAAGCTCGACGCGCTGTTGGACCTGTTCACCGACGACGCGGTATTCGACGAGTCGGGGGTGGGGCTGGCCAAGAGTGAGGGCAGGGCGGCCTTGGAGAGTTATTTCGGCTACCTGTTCAACATCATCGACGGCGCCCTACACCTCACGAGCAATCACGTGCTTCACGACCTTGCCAGCGATCATGCCCGCGGGACGTGCTCCTCTATTGTGGTCGGCATCGTCGGATCCACGCGGACCCAGGTAGCGTGCCGCTACGACGACGATTACGTCCGCACGGAG
>Ga0302326_10005279_pt1 | contig 29507 bp, 25 predicted proteins | sample Palsa_T0_3_FD_202264 | JGI IMG/M metagenome (GOLD analysis project Ga0302326, IMG submission 202264) | Peat permafrost microbial communities from Stordalen Mire near Abisko, Sweden - Palsa_T0_3 | ecosystem: Environmental > Terrestrial > Soil > Palsa > Peat permafrost | place: Sweden: Abisko... | reverse complement strand
TCAACAGGCAGTAGGCGGCGATCACCGTCGCAGCCATGAGTCCGAGGAGCCGCGTGACCGTCAGCACCCCCCCGAGGCTGACCCCGATGTGGACGATGTGGAGCGCACCGCTGATGACCAACCCCACGGCGGTGGCCGGGGCCATCCAGGAACGGACCGTGCCCGGGGTGCCCAGGTTGGCGATCCATCCCCACCCGAGGCCCGACACCAGCGAAAGCGCCGCCATGGTCACGAGCGAGATCAGTCCGCCCCGGACCATCGGCCTCACCCGGTGGCGCCAGTCCACGCCCGGGCCCGCCCAGTCCCAGGCGATGTAGACGATGCCGATCGCCGCGGGGACCTTGATCGCCGCGGCCAAGGTGCACAGGACGATCCCGAGTACCGGGTGCCGGTACTTGGCCGCGGTGATCCCGGCGAGGAGCAGCCCGAGCATCAGGGCATCGTTGTGCGCACCGCCCACCAGAGCCAGCAGGGTCAACGGGTTGAGCAGCGCCAGCACGAATGCCGCACCGGGGTCGCGACCGTAGGCCCGGGCCAGCTTCGGGACGCAGTAGGCGATGAGCGCCACGCCCGCGACCGCCATGAAGCGGAGCAACACCACGGTGAACAGCGCGTTGTGCCCGCTCAGGGAGGCCGCCCACCCCGCCAGCATGAGAAAGAACGGACCGTAGGGCGCCGGGGTGTTCAACCACACGGTGCTGACCCCGCTGACGTAGGGACCCGAGCCGATGGTGCCCGGCCCGTAGTGGTAGGGGTTGATGTGGTGGCTCATCATCTCGCCCTGGGCGGCATAGGAGTACACGTCCCGGCTGAAGAGCGGGGCGACCACCAGGAGAGGGGCGATCCACAGGGCCAGCATCCCCGCCAAGGCGCGGATGGGTGCCCCCGGGCGGTGGCGAAGGGTCTGGAGCAGCCCGAACCAGACCCGTATGAAGAGGATCATCCCGCCGTAGACCATCACGACGCCGGGGAGCAACAGGAACGTCTCGCTCGGATTGCTGAGGCTCGGGTCTCCGAAGAACCAGGTGCCGGCGATCTCCGTCTTGAACGGCGAGCCGGTGAGGGAGGCGCCGATGCAGATCGACACGATGGCCACCAGGCCGAGGAGGGCGGGACGACGGAGGAAGCTCCAGTCGTCCGGCGCGCCGTTGTCCGCTTCCACCCGTGTCGAGAGCGACAAGCCGGGCGTGAGGCGCAACCGCACGGCGTCGACCACCATCGAGAGGCGCTGGAGGCCCGACTGGGCGCGGCCCTCAAACCCGGGAACGGTGCTCGTTACTTCTTCGTTCACAGGGTGTTCAGTCTCGCTTCTTCCGTGCGGAGCGGGCCGCCCATCGTTTTGGAGGCTATGGAGCACGCCCCGAGTGAGCACGTACCCGCAACCAGCCTGACACCACATTGTAACGAACTCCCGCCCCTTGGCAAGGGCGGCTACAGGGCGCACGCTCACGACCTGCCGCTACGTGGGCCGGGGAGGATTCGAACCTCCGTAGGCGTTAACCGACAGGTTTACAGCCTGTTTCCTTTGGCCACTCGGACACCGACCCGCAGGGTGGGAGGATAGCCCGAACTGCACCTGTTCGGAACCTTGGCCAGCGGCCGCGGCCCGGTACGCTGGCCGCCATGCCCACCTTCGACATTGTCTCCGAAGTCGACATGCAAGAAGTCCGCAACGCGGTCGATCAGGCCAACCGCGAGGCCGCCACCCGCTTCGACTTCAAGAACACCGACTCGGCCATCGATCTGGCCGAGAACGAGCTCGTGCTCCGCTCGTCCACCGAGGATCGTCTCCGCGCGCTGCACCAGGTCCTCGACGAGAAGCTGGTCAAGCGCCAGGTCTCCCTCAAGGCGTTCGAAGACGGCAAGATGGAAGAGGCTCAGAAGGGGACGGCCCGTCAGAGGATCGCCATCCGCGCCGGTATCTCATCGGATCACGCCAAGCGGCTGAACAAGTTCATCAAGGAACTGGGCCTCAAGGGCGTCTCCTCGCAGACGCAGGGTGACCAGCTGCGGGTCACCGGCAAGAAGCGAGACGACCTCCAGGCGGTGATCACCGCCTGTAAGGGCGAGGACTTCGGGATCCCCCTGCAGTTCGACAACTTCCGGGACTGATCGGGTAGGCGGCGCAGGGACTACAGGACGCCGGAGGTCTCGGCCGACTCTCCGGAGGTCTCGGCCGACTCGGCTGACTCTTCGGCCGTCAAGTGCTCGTCGAACTCTTCGAGCTCCACCTTGAACATGCGGTTGAAGACGAGGAGCTTGACCACCCAGAAGATGGCGAACGAGACGAAGTTGGCGACGAGGACCAGGAGCGTCAGCTCGGCGTGACTCAGGTTGTAGTGCTGGCCGATGTGGTGGGCCACGGACGCTCCCACGATTGAGAAGGCGATGCCGAAGGCCGCCATGAGCCAGAACGGCAGGACCTCCTTGAGCAGGTGCGACCGGCCGCCCTTGCCCCAGGCCCACTTGCGGTTCAACCAGTACGAGGGGACGGTGGCCACGGCGTTGCCGAAGACGGTGCTCGGCACTTCGGACCATAGGTGGAGCGCCCCGTAGACCACGAGGATGACGAGAGCGGAGACCGCCGTGGAGATCACCGACACCATGGAGTAGCGGAAGATCTTCCGGCCTTCGTGGGTGTGCAGCCAGTCGACGAACGTCCGGAACCGGGAGAGCACGACGCAAACACTAGTCGTGGGCCAAATGCCACACGGGCGCCCCCGACGCGGATCGCCCCTAGCGTTCGGCGATGGGGATGTAGTTCCGGGTGTCCTGTCCGATGTAGAGCTGACGAGGCCGGGCGATCTTCGAGTCCTGGTCGAGCATCTCCTGCCAGTGCGCCAGCCAGCCCACGGTCCGGGGGATGGCGAAGAGGACCGGGAACATCTCGAGGGGGAACCCCATCGCCTGGTAGATGAGCCCCGAGTAGAAGTCGACGTTGGGATAGAGGTGGCGCGAGGTGAAGTACTCATCGGCCAGGGCGATCTCCTCGAGCTTCAGCGCGATGTCCAGGAGGGGGTTCTTGCCCGTCACCGCGAACACCTCGTCGGCGGTCTGCTTGATGATCTTCGCTCGGGGGTCATAGCTCTTGTAGACGCGGTGGCCGAAACCCTGCAGACGCTGGTGACCCTGCCCCGACTTCACCAGGGCGATGAAGTCGGGGACGTTCTCGATGGAGCCGATATCGGTCAACATGCGGATGACGGCCTCGTTGGCCCCGCCGTGGCGCGGGCCGTAGAGGGCGGCCGCGGCGGCGGCGGTGGCCGAATAGGGGTCGGCGTGCGAGGAGCCCACCACCCGCATGGCGGTGGTCGAACAGTTCTGCTCGTGGTCGGCATGCAGTATGAACAGCACGTCGAGGGCATGGGCCAGTATGGGGTCGGCCTCGAACCGGGGCTCGGCCACCTTCCAGAGCATGGAGAGGAAGTTGTCGGCGAAGTCGAGTGAGTTGTCGGGGTAGACGAAGGGCATGCCCACGCTGAAGCGGTGGGCCGCCGCGGCCAGCGTCGGCATCTTGGCGATCAGGCGGATGACCTGCTTGTTCCGCGATTCGGGATCGAAGATGTCCTTGGCGTCGAGATAGAACGTCGAGAGGGCGGCCACGGCGGAGACCAACATGCCCATCGGGTGGGCGTCGTAGTGGAAGCCCTCCAGGAACCGCTTGCGCACGTTCTCATGGATGTAGGTGTGACTGGTGACCTCGTGGCGCCACGCGGCGTACTGCTCGGTCGTCGGCAGCTCGCCGTAGAGCAGCAGGTAGGCCACCTCGAGGTAGGTGGAGCTCTCGGCCAGCTGCTCTATCGGATAACCCCGGTAACGCAGGATGCCCGCCTCGCCGTCGAGGTAGGTGATCGCGCTCTCGCAGGCTGCCGTCGACATGAAGCCGGGGTCGTAGAACCACACTCCCGGGAGGAGCTTCGACCACTCGGCAGCCGAGACACCGCCATTCAAGAGCGGGATCTCGATCGACTCGCCATTTCGGTTGTCGGTGATGGTGATGCTGTCGGTCACGTCAGCGACCCCTCCAATCCCTGATTGGGTTCGCGATTCTTGGTGGATCCGCTGCCGATCCTATGACCCGAGGTGGGTGGCGGTCGAGACGGCCCCCACCGTGCGGGGGCAGTCGCGGCCACGGACCCCTCCTGATCAGGTACTCGGGGCGATCTGCACCGTCTCGGTCAGGCTCGATCCGGCGAGGGCCGTCTCGGCCTGGGGGCCCATCACGGCGATGGTGAGCTGGTAGCTGTGAGCCGGCTGCACCGCGAAGGTGGCCGGGGAGAGTGTGGCCGAGCTCCCGGCGACGACCACCCCCCGGCGGGTCAGCGTGACCACGGCCCCGGTCGGTTGGGGCGCCAACGTGATCTGAACCGTGGCGTCGGGAGCGTCGACCGAGCCCAGGTTGGAGAGGACCACGCTGAGCACTACTTTGGTCGTTGGTGACAACGTCGACACCCCCGGAGTGGCGACGCCGGTGGGAGACGGCAGGGCCGCAGGGGAGATCAGCACGGCCCTCAGTACGAGCTGGTTGGTGACGGGCGCCAGGGTGCCCGACGCGGCCACGAGGTCGACCTCCGTGGCCACGGGCCCGATCGCCCATGTGGTGGCCGTGGTGATCCATCGGGACGCCGGCAGCCGGGCGTGCCCGGGCAGGTGGAGCAGCGCACCGCGCACCGCAGCGTACGTGCGATCCGCCCGGGTCAGCAGGCGACCCGCAGCCGCAATCCGGTCCGCCGTCTCGGTGGACGACAGCAAGGCGGGGGCGGCGGACCCTCCGGTGTCCGTGGAGGTGGCTTCGGTCACGGCCAGGGGGTGCAGACCGAGCAGGCCGTCGACGGCGGCACGCACGTCGCTGACGGCTAGGGCGCGCCCGGAGAGGACGGCGACGAACTGACCCCGGAGGTCCCCCCTCGAGGTCGCGCCACTGAGCTGGGCGGCCTGCGACTCCTGCTGCACGGTCTGGGCCACGACGTCGTCCAGGTCGACCTGGAGCGTCTGGCGGTCGAGGCCCTGCATGGTGCCCATGAGGTGTCGCACGCTCGAACCGGTGGCGGTGGACTCGTTTGCCACCACGGCGCCCGCGGCGGCAAACGAGCGGTTGGTGCTGGCGTCATAGGGACCCGACTGGCGCGCGATCTGGGTGATCCCGCCGATCAGCACGGCGATGACGACGACCACGGCGGCGGGCCGGGCGATCCTGGCGAACCACGACCGCCTCCGGGAACGACGGTGGGCTCTGGGCGGCGACATGGCCGCGCCACGCTACTTCCGAGTCAGAGCACCAGAAATGGCGCGTCGAACGGGGCGCTCGCCGTCTTGAGCGTGCTGGCCCGCTTGCGCCAGTCCACCGTGGGCGAGATCGCCTCCATGTCCACCCGGTCCTTGTGGTGCTCGACCAGATTCAGGACTCCGAGGATCACCTCGTCGGTCAGCAGGTGCGGCTGGAGACCGAGATCCAACAGCTTGGTGTTGGCCGCGTGGAAGTAGTGCTCCTCGCGCTCGACCCTGGGATTGTGGAGCCCCTGCGCAATCTCCACCGGCTTGGGGGAGGCCCGCTTGACCATGCCGGCCATGTCCAGCACGGAGAAGGACTCGGTGAACTGGTTGAACACCCGGAATTCACCGCTGGTGGCCGGGTTCTCCAGGGCCAGTGTGACGCAGGCCACGGTGTCCCGAATATGCAACATGCCGCGTGTCTGGCCCCCGGCCCCGTAGACGGTCAACGGGACCCCCATGGCGGCCTGGACGCAGAAGCGGTTCAACACCGTGCCGAACACGCCGTCGTAGTCGAACCGGGTCGCCAGCACGGGGTCAAGGTCCGTCTCCGGGGTCGACTGGCCGTAGACAATGCCCTGGTTCAGATCGGTGGAGCGCAAGCCCCACACCCGGCAGGCGAACATGATGTTGGCACTGTCGTGCACCTTGGAGAGGTGGTAGAAGGAGCCCGGCTGCTTGGGATAGGGCAGCACGTCGGTTCGGCCGTTGTGGGTGATCTCGATGAAGCCTTCTTCAATGTCGATGTTGGGGTATCCGTACTCACCCATCGTCCCCAACTTGACCAGGTGAATCTCCGGGTTGACCTCGGCCATGGCGTACAGCACGTTCAGCGTGCCGACCACGTTGTTGACCTGCGTGTAGACGGCGTGCTCCCGGTCGATCATGGAGTAGGGGGCGGACCGTTGCTCACCGAAGTGGACGATGGCATCGGGCCTGCACTCGGCGATGACGCCGTAGGTGAACGCGGCATCGGTGAGATTGCCGATGCGCACAACCACCTTGCGCCCGGACACCTCGCGCCATGCCCGGACCCGCTCCTCGAGGGAGTAGATCGGGACAAGGCTGTCCACGCCCATTTCGGCGTCGTACTCCCTCCGCACCAGATTGTCCACCACGGTGACGTCGTGACCCCGTGCCGAGAGATGGAGTGCGGTTGGCCATCCGAGGTAACCGTCGCCGCCGAGCACCAGAATGTTCATCCTCGTCCTTTTCTCGAACTGAATCCGACCGTGTGGCACCACGACGTGGTGCGTTCATCATGAGCCGGTGTCCTGTGCGCGACCTGAGTGACCGCTAAAGAAATCCTGCGCTGCCGGCGTGACTCCTTGCGCCACGAGCTTAAACCGGCGCCGGTAGAGAGGGTGGGACCGAGCGATCAGCTCCCGATGACCACCGCTGGCTCACGAACGGCGAGCGACGTCCCCCTCCACCAGCGCGGCCGCGGGGGCGGTGCCCTCCACGACGTCCGCGACGAGCTCTATGGCCTGGAGGAGACGGGGAGCGGCGTCGACGGGAGGGAGGTCGGCGATCTCCTCCGTCTCGATCCCCACCACTCCAAGGGCCGGAAAGCGGCGGGCCGAGACGAGCACGCGCGACTCGAGGGAACCCACGGCGTCGTTGTAGGCGGCCACAGTGGCCGTAAGGCTTCGCTGCAACTTCTGCATGTGCGTGCTCATGGTCCGCAACCGCTCGTAGAGTTCGGCCCCCAGCCTCTGGACCTCACGCGCGTTCTCGGCCAGCGACTCCTGGCGCCAGCCGAAGGCCACGGTCCGCAGGAGCGCGATGAGCATGGTCGGGGTAGTGAGCAGCACGCCGTTCGCCATGGCATGTTCCTGCAGCGTGGGATCGGACTCATAGGCCGCGGACAGCAGCTGATCGCCGGGTATGAAGGCCACCACCTGCTGGGGTGAGCGCTCGAACTGCCTCCAGTACTCCTTCTTGGCCAGCTGGTCGACGTGGGACCGTAGCTGCCGGGCGTGCGACGCCTGGAAGAGGGCGCGGTTGCGGTCGTCGTCGGCGTCGATGAGCTGAAGAAAGGCCTCGAGGGGCACCTTGGCGTCAACCACGATCTCGCCTCCCCCGGGCACATGGACGATCATGTCGGGTCGCAGGCGACCGTCATCGGCGTTGGTCGAAACCTGTTCGTCGAAATCGCAGTGAGGGAGCATGCCGGCCATCTCGACCACCCTCCGCAGCTGAACCTCCCCCCACCGGCCCCTCGTCTGGGGGGAGCGCAGGGCGGTGACCAGGTTGCGCGTCTCCTTTTGCAGCTGCTCGTTGCCCAGGCTCAGCTGCGCCACCTTCTCGCGCAAGCCCTCGTAGGCGCCCCTGCGCTCCACCTCGATCTTCTGCAGCCCCGCCTCGTAGCGGGCCAACGTCTCGCTCAGGGGCCCCAGGAGCTGGGCGATGGCCTGATGACGCTGGGTGAGGTCACCCTGGGCCGCCGTCTGCGCCTGGCTGAGCTTGGTCTCGGCCAGCGCCAGGAACTGCTCGTTGTTCTGCTTCAGCGCTTCGGCGGAGAGCTCGGCGAAGGCCCCGGCCAGCCGCTGGCGCTCTTCCTCGGCGCGGACCCGCATTTCGCCCTCTGACTTCTTGAGAAGGCCCAGCTCCGAGGCGAGAACCGCACGCGCCGTCTCGGCGGCGGTGGCGGCGGCCCTCGCCGAGTGGAGACGCTCCGCCAGCTCCGCCGAAGTGGCCCGGGCGTCGGCCAGCCGGGCCTCGGCCGTCGTCGCCGCGGCGTGCACGCTGGACTGGCGGAACAGGTGCCACACCAGTCCCGACGCCAGACCCGCCACCAACCCTACGAGCACTCCGACGACCACGGAGTCACAGTAACGGGGGGGTGTGACTCGGACTGGGAATCCCCAGGCCGCCAGGGCCGCCCCGCCCCGCGAACCGGTAACGTGGCACGGGTGGCGTTTCGAATCGGTGGCAACGTGCGCCGGGTCAGAGGTACCGACGAGCAGGATGCCGCGTCGCCGGTCGTAGGGCCTCTGGTCATGGAACAGCCCCTCTGGCCGACCATTCCCGTGCCCCACGAGGTCGACCGGCTCTTCGCCCAGGTGTTCGCCTTGGTCGGCGAGGGCATCGCCGGTGCCACCCACGCCCTGCTGGCCGGAGATCGCGAGGCGGCCAAGGTCCTGGTCCAACGGGACGATGTGATCGACCAGATCATCAGGGAGATCTCCACCTCCGTCCAACAGCAGCTGGTGCACGGAGAGACCACGTCGGACGAGCGGCGGGAGATGGTGGCCATCTTGCGGATGCTCCCCGACATGGAGCGCAACGGCGACCTGGCGGAACATATCGCCCGCCGCGCCGCACGTGGTCTGGGGGCCGAGATGTCGGCCCGGAGCCGCGGCCTGGTCGAACGTATGGGGGAAGTGACCACCAACATCTGGCGCAGCACGGCCGACGCCTTCGCCGAGCGGTCCGCCTCCGCGGCCACGGCGATCGACGACCTCGACGACGAACTGGACGATCTGCACGTCACCCTGACGGCCGAGGTCGTGTCGGGAACGATGCCCCTGGCTGTCGCCATTGAGCTGGCCATGGTCGCCCGCTTCTACGAGAGGTTCGGCGACCACGCGGTGAACCTGGCCCGGCGGATGTCGTCCCTGGTGGACGGCAGTCCCGAGCCCGGGTCGTCGGGACCGGACTGAGGTATCAGCGCGCCCGGGCGGCGACCAGGGCCTCGGCGATCTGCACGACGTTCAGGGCGGCACCCTTGCGGAGGTTGTCGCCCACGACGAAGAAGGCCAGGGCGTTGGGGGCGCCCTCGGCGCGACGGAGGCGTCCCACGAACGAGACGTCGCGTCCCGTCGCCATGAGTGGTGTGGGGATGCCGGTCAGCTCCACGCCGGGTGCAGCCATGAGGAGCTCCGTCGCCCGCTCTACCGAGAGCTCCCGCTCGAACTCGGCCACGATGGCCGCGGAGTGCCCGGTGAACACCGGCACCCGGACGCACGTGCACGTGACCGCCAGGTCGGGGATACCGAGGATCTTGCGGCTCTCGTTGCGGTACTTCTGCTCCTCGTCGGTCTCCAACGAGCCGTCGTCGACGATCGTGAACTGGAGCGGCAAGACGTTGTGGGCGATCGGGACGGGATAGACGGCAAGCGGAGGGTAGTCCACCGCTCCGCCGTCAAAAGTGAGATCCCGTGCCCGGTCCACCGTCTTCGCCAACTGCTCGGCCAGTTCGCGCACGGCCTCCACCCCTCCGCCCGAGACGGCCTGATACGTCGAGACCACGATCCGGTTGAGCCCGGCGGCGTCGTGCAACGGCTTGAGCACCGGGATGGCCACCATCGTCGTGCAGTTCGGGTTGGCCACAATCCCCTTGGGGATGGCGGACAGGGCGTGGGCGTTCGCTTCGGGAACGACAAGGGGGACGTCGGGATCCATGCGCCAGGCCGACGAGTTGTCGATGACGATGGCCCCGGCCTCGGCCAGGCGGGGAGCCAGGACACGTGAGACCGACGCCGGGGCCGAGCAGAGCGCCAGGTCGATGCCCGAGAGGTCGGCGGTGAACGCGTCCTCTACGACGATGTCCCGATCGCCCCAGGACAAGGTGGACCCGGCCGAACGGCTCGAGGCGAGGTAGCGCATCTCATCGACCGGAAAGGAGCGCTCGGCCAGGATGGAGCGCAACACCACTCCCACCTGACCGGTGGCTCCGACGACGGCGACTCGCATCCGGTGAGTGTAGGAGACCGCGCCGGGGGATCAGACCTCGATCGTGCGCCGGCCCTCCAACGCCCGCCCGAGCGTGAGCTCGTCGGCGTACTCCAGGTCGCCTCCGACCGGCAGGCCGCTGGCCAGACGGGAGACCTGGACCCCGAGGGGCGTCAAGAGGCGGGCCACATACATGGCGGTCGCTTCACCTTCGAGATTGGGGTTGGTGCAGACGATGACCTCGCTGATCTTTCCGGCGTCGATTCGGGCCAACAGCTCGCGCACCTTGAGCTGCTCCGGGCCGATCCCCTCAAGGGGGTTCAATGCCCCGCCCAGCACGTGGTAGCGACCGCGGAACTGGCGGGTGCGTTCCATCGCCACGATGTCGCGCGGGTCCTCGACCACGCACAGTACCGTGTCCTCCCGCCGACCATCGCTGCATACACCGCAGAGCGCGCCGCCTTCGGCCACGTTGAAGCACTGGTCACACAGCGTCGTCCGTTCCTTGACCGCCACGATGGCGTCGGAGAGACGCTGGGCGTCTTCGGCCGGCACTTTCAGAATGTGGAAGGCGATGCGCTGCGCCGACTTCGGTCCGATCCCGGGAAGCCGTCCCAGTTCGTCGATGAGGCTGCGCAGTGGTCCCGTGAACATTTAGTCGGACTCCTCGCTGGTGCCCGGGAAGGCCTCGAGGAGCCTCGCCTCGGCCGCCGACGCCTGATCGAGCCCGTCCACGGTGGCGGCGACCAGATCGGCCGGATCCTCGTCGTCCAGATCGCCGAGGTCACCGGGCCCGGGGGCCGCCGGCTCGACCGGGGGCGACGCAACGTCCCGCCGCGGCGGAGCCCCGGCGCTCCCGTCGTCGACCACCAGGACGAGGGAGACAGGCACGCCGAAGTGCGCCGTCAACGCCTCTTCCACCTGCGGCGCCAGCTCGGCACAGCGATCCCGGTGCGCCGCATTGGGCAGTGCGAACCTTGCCCCACTCTCATCGGCGGCGACGAAGCGGCCGGCGCTGAAGAGGGCCTTGGCCCGGGCCGGCAGGTTGCGCAGGACGCCGTCACCCCAGGCTTGGGTCAGGCCGTCTCGATCGACGGCGGGGGCAGCGGACCGGCTCGGGCCGTTGGTGGGGGGTGGTTCGGGAACTTCCGCCTCGGCCCGGGCCGGAGGTGCGGGAGGCACCGCATCCACCGGGGCCCCGGCCGGAGCCTCCTGGCGGCGACGGACCGCTCCCAGCGATGGGCGTCTCACCACGTCGGTCTGCGGCCCCGGGGCCACGGCTGCCGACTCCGTGGCGGATGCCGGCGCGGAGGGGGCAGTCGCCTCGGAACGGGGCGGCACGTGCACCGGTACTCCATTGGGCGCCGGTACCCCGCCGCTAGCCACGGCCCGCTCGAGCATGGCCACCCGCTCGGTCAAGGCCTCAATGCCCGGATCGAGGTCGGCCCGTGTGGCCCGCACCACGGCAATTTCGAGCACGACCTGCGCGTCGGGGGCGTCGCGCATGTCGATCAGGGCACGACCGACGATCTCGATGCTTCGCACCACCCGAGCCAGTCCCATCGATTCCGCCAGTGCGGTGAACTCGGCGCGGGAAGGACCGGACACGGCGCACAGCTCGGGCGCGAGCGCGGCGAGGAAGACCTGGCGCAGATCGTCCACCAGTTCGGTTGCCAACTGTTGGGGTCCCCAGCCGCCCGCCAGCAGCGAGCTCAGGCTGACCAACACGTCGGCCGCCGCGCCCTGGCTCAGGGCGGAGAGGATGCCCGAGAGCTCGGGCCGGGCGGAGTCCGAGGACCCCGACGCCACCACCTGGTCCAGGGCGGAGAGGGCGTCGCGGGCCGAGCCTCGCCCACGCCGCACCGCCGCCTCCACGGACGCGGCGTCCACGCTGAGGGCCGCCTTCTCCTGGACCGATGTGAGCAGCTCGTGCAGGGTGTCCGCCCCGAGGAGACGGAATTCGAGATGCTGGGTGCGGCTCCGGATCGTCGGTGGCACCTTTTGCGGATCGGTAGTGGCCAGCACGAAGACGACATGGCTCGGCGGCTCTTCCAACGTCTTCAGCAACGCATTGGCGGCGGCGTTGGAGAGCATGTGGACCTCGTCGACGATGTAGACCTTCCAACGACCCGGCGTTCCCAGGGCGGCGTGCGCCACCAGGTCGCGCATGGCGTCGACGCCGTTGTTGGATGCGGCGTCCAGCTCGTGGACGTCGAGCGACGTGCCCTGGGTGATCTCGGTGCACGACGAACAGGTGCCGCAGGGCTCGCCCTCCACGGGCGCCGCACAGTTGAGGGCCTTGGCCAAGATCCGCGCCGACGAGGTCTTTCCGGTGCCACGCGGGCCACTGAAGAGGTAGGCGTGGGAGACCCGGCCGTCGCGCACGGCGCTCTGCAGCGCCCGCACCACATGATCCTGGCCCCGTATCTCGTCGAAGCGTCCCGGGCGAAACCGCCGGTAGAGCGAGACGAAGGGGACATCGGCCATGGGCGCCGAGCCTACCGGTGTGCCCTGACACGGACGCCGCTGCCCGGCGTGGCTGACACGGACGCCGCTGCCCGGCGTGGCTGACACGGACGCCGCTGCCCGGCGTGGCTGACATCTAGCGCCGGTGCTCGGTGCGGTGGCCAGGTTGGCTACGGCACCCGGCCATACCCGCTGAGAGCTGCTGCCTTCCGGCCCTGACTCGATTCACGAGCGGCCGTTGCGCAGGACCCGGCCACCGCACCCAACACCGGCGCACTGCCATTCTGCACGCTAGCGGCGTTTGGCCGCGTTCGAAGAGTCAGCCGGGCACGCCAGCGCCCGGCTCGACGGCGACGGCCTCGGCTAGCCTGACCGGGCTGCAATCCCGGAGGCGTGCGAGAGCGGCCGAATCGGCACGATTGGAAATCGTGTGTTGTGAAAGCAACCGTGGGTTCAAATCCCACCGCCTCCGCCAGATGTCCGCTCCGCTCCTCACCGACGACGACGCCATGGTCCTGGCCTTGGCACAGGCCACAGAGGCCCTCCGGCACGGCGACGTGCCGGTCGGTGCACTGACCGTTCTGGACGGCCACGTGGTGGCGGCGCGCCACAACGAGCGTGAGCTGACCGGGGACCCGACGGCCCACGCCGAGGTGTTGGCCCTCCGGGACACTGCGAGCGCACTCGGGGGCTGGCGACTCTCCGCGGTGACCCTGGTCGTGACGGTCGAACCCTGCCCGATGTGCGCCGGGGCCCTGGTGGCGGCGCGCGTCGGACGGCTGGTCTTCGGCGCCACCGATCCGCGAGCCGGTGCGTGTGGAACCCTCTACAACCTGTGCAGCGACCCCCGGCTCAACCATGAGCTGCCGGTCACCGCTGGGGTGCGCGCCGCTGAGTGCAGCGCGCTTCTGACCTCGTTCTTCAGTGGGAAGCGGGCGCGCTGAAGGCCGTCACCCAGCCAGGTACTTGTCGACCTCCATGTGCATGTTGCTGATGGCGGCCTCGGACCGGCTCGCCAGTCGGTTCTGCCGGAAACTCCTCGAGTGCAGGCCCCGCTGCTGGCGCTCCATGTTGCTGAAATCCTGGCGCGGTATCAGTCCCCAATTGTCTGCGTCGTCCAAAGCGAAACGGCCCTTGAGCTCGGCCCGCCCCGGCTCTTCTCCAGCGGACGGCATGGTGAGCGACCACACCTCGAACCGGCACATCTCGGGGTCGTCGTTGTAGGGCCGGGCTCGATACGACAGGGAGTTGCTGTACATCGGGAGGAAGAAGAAGTTGGGGAAGAGGTAGACCTCACCGCCCCAGAGCCGCATCGCCTCGGGCGTCGTCCGCAACGGGATGCCAGCGCCGGCGTCGTAGTCGATGAGCGCGGCGATCGCCGCGTTCGCATAGTCCTCTCCGGGGCCGACCCGGGAGCGCACTCCCTCGAAGATGCGCAGGTCGCGCTCGAGGATCATGGCGTCCTGGCCCTCCCACAGCAGACGCATCGATTCGAGGAACCCCTCGCCGGTCATGATCCCCCCGCCCGACTCGTCGATACGGGCCTGGAACCGCGAGTGGCCGTTGGGGAACGCCGTGACCTCGGCCCCGTCCGAGGGGTAGTCCTCACCGGCACCCATGGTCAGCTGCGGATGTGTGGCCATGACATGCCACGCCTCCTGGAAGGCTTCCTGGGCCAGCTTCCAGTTGCAGCCGACGATGGCCTCTTTCCACCAGTACACCCTGAGGTCCTCGACGCCGTAGCCCTCCAGCAGCTCGGCTCCCGGCGACAGCGCCTCCCGGAGCGGGCGGGCCTGGGGGTCCATGTTGATGAAGGCGCACGCCCCCCAGGTATCGACTTTGCACTCCACCAGGCGCAGGTCCTCGGGGTTCAGCAACTCAGGATCGAAGTCCCAATCGCCGTAGACATAGGAGTTGGAGCCGTCCAGGTTCCACCGCCAGCCGTGGAACGGGCAGGCGATCTGACCGCCAGGCAGCCGTCCGGAGCCCTTGCACAGTTCGGTAGCCCGGTGCCGGCACGCGTTGTAAAAGGCCTTGATCGACATGTCCCGCTGGCGGACCACCAGTATCGACTGGTCGCAGATCTCGTACTCGACGAAGTCTCCCGGCTGGGGGATCTCCTCGAGGCGGCACGCCATCTGCCACACCCGTGGCCAGAGCTGCTCCTTCTCCAGTTCGAAGAAGTCCCGGTCGTAGTACCGCTCACGCGGGATGTGTAGACCGTCGCGCATCGCGAACGGTACCGATCCGGTCTTACTCGGACGCTCTTCCGTCAAAGCCATGGCAGCAGTCCCCTCCTTGCGAAACAGTGCGGAACGACGCCGACGCGCTCGCTTCCCGCTCCGATGTGATCCCGCTTCCAAGCGCGAATGTGCTCGTGGTCAGCGTCCGCGACGTTAGGCCCGGCCCGCAGGGCGGTCAAGCTGGGGGCGCACACCCGGCCACCCCTCTGGGGCACGCGGTCAGCGCTCGCAGGGTCGGCGGAGGGGGCCGGGCAGGCGTCGAAAGGCGCAGCGACTAGGCTCTCCCCGGAGGGATGCGAGAGTGGCCGAATCGGACGGTCTCGAAAACCGTTGTGCCTCATGGGTACCGTGGGTTCGAATCCCACTCCCTCCGCCACCGGGTCGAGACGGCCCGTCGGATCTCTCCCAAAGGTTTTTCAGGGCAGAACAGGCGTTCTGCCGGCAGCACCTGGTCGTCAGTACGACCGGAAAGGAGTCAACCATGGCACGCGCACGCTCGACGTTTGGCAAGCTGCAGCGCGACCAGGCCAAAAAGGACCGGGCCCGGGCGAAGATGGATGATCGGCAGTCGCGCCGCGAGGACAAGGCGGCCGACGACTCCGGTGGGAACGGATCGTCGAGCAGCGAGGTGGTCGACCAGACCCGGCTGCTCGAGCAGTTCGCCGCTCTGCACGAGGACCTGGCGGACGGCCGCATCTCACTGGACGACTTCGAAGTCCGCCAGGAGGAGCTCCGGGCCAAGATGGTGGTGGAGTAGCGACCGCCGAAGGCTCAGGTCGTCGGCGTCTCGCGCCGCTCCAGCCAGTGGCGGAATCCGGCCGCATTGGAGTGGACGCCGTTCAGGGTCTCCAACTTCTCCCGTTGCGCCGGGTCGACGCCGCGCAGGGCAGCGTCGAATCGAGCCGAGAGGGCCTGGGCGATGTCGGACCCCTCCCGGAACGCCTGTTCGGCCGTCTCGGCCCACTGCCGCAGCGTCTCTTCGGCCTCCGCCAGGAGCTCTTCGGGTGACTCGAGCAGGCCGTAATGGGCCAACGCCAGGGCGGACGGCCGCCGGGCCGCGAATTTCTCGAGAGAGTTGAGGGCCAGGCTCAGATCGAAGTCGGGTGGGGGGGTGGCCGGGCGCAGCACCCCCCCGTCGGGCAGCTTGACCCCGACGGCGTCCCCGGCGAAGAGGACCCCGGTCGCCGAGTCGTGGAACCCCACATGGTGCTTGGCGTGCCCTGGTGAGTCCACCGCCACCAGCGTCCGGTCGGAGCTGACTGCGATCTCCTCGCCATCGGCCACGACGTGGAGTCGGCTGGCATCCGTCGGCTCGAGGCGACCGTACAGCGAGTCCAGCAGCGGCCCGTAGACCCGTGATGCCGAGTCGATCAGGCGGGTCGGGTCGGACAGGTGGCGGGCCCCCTTCTCGTGCACATAGATGGTGGCGGCGGGGAAGGCCCGCGCCACGTCGCCGACGCCGCCGGCATGATCGAGGTGGATGTGGGTGATCGCCACACCCGCCAGTTCCTGGGGTCCCACGCCGATCTTGTGCAGCGAGGCCAGGATGACCGGAACCGACGACTGGCTCCCCGTTTCGACGAGCACCGGGGCTGAGCCCTCGACCAGGTAGCCCGCCGTCACCCGGTCCCAACCCCCGAGCAGGGTGTCGATCTCCAACACCCCCGGTGCGATCCTGCGTGGCTCGGCGACGACCGGGGCAGCCGCCGTGGTGTCGTGGTCGCCGCCGTCGGGCTGCCCGGGCGCGTGCTGGTGCGCGCCACTCATCGGCCGTCGACCTCACTGATGACCTTCGCGTCGTCGGGCGTCCGATGCGACGCCTCCGGCCGGCGTTCCCTCACGGTGCATGCCTTCATGTGGTCCTTCCTCGCGGTCGGTGTTGCATCGGCCGGGCGGCGACTCAGCGATGTGCCCCGCCGCGACGCTTGACGATACGGTCCCGCTTCGGCTTCGGCGACCCCGACCGGGCCGGGAGCATGGAGATGGTGTGATCGACCAGTCGCCGGGTGCGGCCGTCCGTCTTGGTTTCGGTAGCCAGCGCGTCGCGCCCGGTCAGGCGGTAGGCCGAGTTCACCAGCGACACGTGGGAGAAGGCCTGGGGGAAGTTGCCGACGAGGCGCCCGTCGACCGGGTCGTACTCCTCGGAGAGGAGGCCGAGGTCGTTGCGCAGCGCCAGCAACCGAGCGAAGAGCTCTTCGGCGTCCTCCTTGCGCCCGATCATGTGCAGGCAGTCGACCAGCCAGAACGAACAGGCGAGGAAGGCCCCCTCCCGACCGGTCAGCCCGTCGACCGAGCCATCATCGGTCGTGCGGTAGCGCAGGACGAACCCGTCTTCAACCAACCCCTTCTCCACGGCTTCCACCGTGCTGATCACCCGTGGGTCGGTGGGAGGCAGGAACCCCACGAGGGGGATCATCAAGACGCTGGCGTCGAGCTGGTCGCACTCGTAGTACTGGGTGAACGCCCCGATCTTCTCGTTGTAGCCCTTCTGGCACACTTCGGTGAAGATCTTGTGACGCAGGACGCGCCAGTCCTCGAGGGGGCCTTCGAGCTCCGGCCACTCCTCGAGCGTCTTCACCGCCCGGTCGACGGCCACCCAGGCCATGACCTTCGAGTGCGTGAAGTGCCGGCGCGGACCGCGAACCTCCCAGATGCCGTCGTCGGGTTCGGCCCAGCCGGTCTCGAGAAACTGCACCAGCTGGGTCTGCAGGGCCCACGCTGCCGTGCTCTGCACGCCGTCGCTGCGCGCCGAAGCGAAGAGGGCCGACATCACCTCGCCGTAGACATCGAGCTGGAACTGCCCCGAGGCGGCATTGCCGATCCGCACCGGGGCCGAGTTCTCGTAGCCGGGGAGCCACGATGCCTCCCACTCCTCGAGCCGGCGCTCGCCCGCCGGTCCGTACATGATCTGCAGCCGCGAGACATCGCCGGCCACCGCCCGGAGCAGCCAGTCGCGCCAGGCCATCGCTTCTTCGAAGTACCCCCCGCGCATGAGCGACTCCAATGTGAGGGTGGCGTCGCGTAGCCAGCAGTAGCGGTAGTCCCAGTTGCGGGTGCCACCGATTGCTTCGGGAAGCGAGGTCGTGGCGGCCGCCACGATCCCCCCGGTGGGCTCGTAGGTCAACGATTTCAGCGTGATGAGCGAGCGGACCACGGCATCCCGGTAGGGGCCTTCGTAGGTGCAGCGGGCGGCCCACTCCTTCCAGTACGCATCGGTCAGGTTGATGGCGTAGTAGGCGTCGAGCGGCGGGGGTGGATCCTCGTGCGAGGGATACCAGACAAAGGTGAACGGGAATCGTTGCCCCGCGCTCACGCTGAAGTCGGCCTCGGTGTGCATGTCGTGACCGACCGGATCGACCATGTGCCACAGCGCCACGGCGTCGGGCCCGGCGGTCATCCGGATCAGGCCGCCCGTTGAGGTGAGCCATGGCACGATCTCCCCGTAGTCGAAGCGCACGGCCAGGTCCATGTGCACGTCGACCGTTCCCGACACGCCTTCGACCAGCCGGACGACATGGGGGTGGCTGTCGCGCATGGGCATGCAGTCGGTGATGCGCACGGTTCCGGTGGCCGTGTCGAACTCGGTCTCGAGCACCAGAGAGTCCTTCCGGTAGCTGCGACGGGTCGCCACGACGCTCGACTCGCCCCCCGAGGGGTACAGCTGCCAGAAGCCGTGAGCGTCGTTGCCGAGCAGGCCGGAGAAACACGACGGTGAGTCGAAGTGGGGTAGGCACAGCCAGTCGATGGATCCGTTCCTCCCCACGATGGCGGCCGTGTGCAGGTCGCCCAGCACGGCATAGTCCTCTATGCGCTGTGTCATGGGCGCCATTCTCTCATCCGGCGTCTCTCATCCGGCGGCGCACTTCTCGGTGCTCACCGGTGCCGTTCGACTCTCTGCCAGTTGCACCCGTGACAGGACGCCGGGTGAGGTCAGGGCGTACCCCACGTTGCCGTAGACCGTGGACCGTGAGAAGACGACCCCTACGACCGTCCCACCGGCCGTCACCAACGGCCCTCCCGAATTTCCCGGGCGTACATCCGCATCGAGCGCGTACACGCTACGGATCACCACACCTTGGTTGTAGATGTCCCGGCCCAACGCGGTGATCTCACCCGAGACGCCGGCCCCGCCGATCGTCAGCGGACCATCCTCGGGGTAGCCCAGTATCGCCGCCTGGGTGCCGCGCGGGACCTGGTCGGGATCGATGTCGAGCGCCGGACCCAGCGGCGCGGCGGTACGCAGGACCGCCAGATCAAAATCGGGATCGAACAGCACGACCGTGGCCCGGTACGGCACGTTCCCCACGACGACCTGCGTGGCGGTCTCGCCGGCCACCACGTGGGCGTTGGTCGCGACCAGGCCGCGGCCCACCACGAAGCCCGAACCCTCCTGCTCCTCGCCGCACGCGGCACCCAGGATCTTGACGGTCGAGAGGGCCGCCGGCTCCGCCAGGGCTTGGGTCGCGGCACTGGTCGGCGTGGCCACGGGCCCCGTCGACGGTTCGACCAAGGTGTTGAAGACCTGGGGAAAGCCCTGGTTGTCGAGGAGGGTCTGCAATTCGGAGAAGGCGGACGGCACCTGGGGTAGGACCCGGTCGATGGAGTGGAGGATGTCGGATCGGGCAACGGCCGAGCTGAGCCAGGTGAAGCGGCTGTTCGGCGACAGGATGAGGCCGGCGACGAACCAGGCCGACAGCAGGACCGCGGCGACCGCCACGACAACCCCGAGGGCGGCGTCGACGTTCCCCAGATGATGACGGCGGATGGCGCCGTTGCTGTAGGTCCCGACCATCCGGCCGAGGACCGCCACGATGGCCGCTGTGACCAGGACCGCGGCCACTGTGACCAGATCACGCTGGGTGGGGGGATGGACGAACGACAACGCCCGGACCCACACGGTTTCGCCGAGCACTATCCCCAGCCAGAGCCCGCCGAAGGTCATGAGCTGGACGAGCGCGCCGAGACGGAGCCCGTGCACGGCGGCGAGCAGCATCAACCCGATGATCAGCAGGTCGACCCAGTTCACAGTAAGCGAGGGTAGCCAACAGTGCACGGGGATTTCGCGTGCCCACCACTAATGTCCTCCCGCGGTGCCCTGCAACCAACTTCGAAGAGCTCGGCGCGTCCCGCGGGCCCGAGGAAGGCGGTGGCCTGCCCTGCTGGTGACCGTGGGCCTGGCCGCGGCGGCCTGCAACGCCTCACCGTCGCCCCGGGGCGCGGGTGGTGCGCCGGTTCTCGGTCAGCAGCGCGGGACCCCGGCGGTCGTCGGGCAGCCCGCGCCGGCGGCGACCGGTCAACTCGACGCGGTGTCCTGTGCCAGCAGCGATCTCTGTTGGGCCGTCGGCACTCCCGCGTCACAGCCGGTGGCGAGCCCCAGCTCCACCGCTCCGTCCCCATCGGACGCGGTCATCGTCGCCACGGCCAACGGTGGCCGTACCTGGGTCGCGCAGCCGGTGGCGCTCACCTCCACCCTCGAGCTCGACGGGATCTCGTGCCCGGACGTGCGACACTGCATGGCGGTGGGCTCCGCCGGTGCCGGTTCGTCCACCGCCGCCGTGCTCACCACCGAGGACGGCGGTGCCCACTGGACGCAGGTCGCGCCGCCGGCGGGGGCCATCGTCGTCACCGGCGTCGACTGCATCGATGCGGTCAGCTGCACCGCCATCGCCGACGACGGCACCGCCTTTTGGTCTGCCCAGTCGACGGACTTCGGCCGCTCGTGGCAGAGGGAGGGCGACCTGCCCGCCGTCGTCGAGGATCCCGGCGGGCTTTCCTGCGCACTCGACGGCACCTGCCTGATCACCGGGTTCACGCCCACCGCCGCGGGCCATGGTCAAGGCGCCATCGCGACGAGCAGCGACGGGGGTGCGACATGGACCGCCTCCCAGGTGCCCGCCGGCACCGGGCTCCTGCAGAGTGCGGTGTGTGCCACCGCGACCTCCTGCCTGGCCGGGGGAACGACATCGACGACGGTGAGCGCGCTCGTTCCGGCCAAGGGCGCGCTCCTGCAGAGCGAGGACGGCGGGCGGACGTGGACCGCCTCCGTGCAAACCCCGACGGTCGACGACATCTTCGGCATCGACTGCCCGTCGTCTCGCGTCTGCGTGGCGGTGGGAACAGACTGGATGGGTACCCCGCCAGTGGGGACCGGGGCCGTGGCCCGCAGCAGCGACGGGGGCTCCTCGTTCACGGCGGTGACGACCGAGTACACGCCGCTGGCGCTCACCGCGCTGGCCTGTCCCACGCCCGGCAACTGCGTCGCCGTCGGTGGCGACACGGTGGCCCGGATCACCCTCCCGGTCCTCACCCCCGTCACCCCCGCCGGTGGTCATCAGGCCCCGCGGGAGACCGTCCCGCGGGGCCACCGCTGAGGGAGTGCCCCAGACCGACCCTCAGACGAGCTGCGGTACGACGCGGTCGGCGATGAGACGGATATGGTCGAGATCGTCGAGATCGAGCACCTGGAGATAGATGGTTCCCGCCCCGGCCGCGCCGAACGCCAGCAGGCGTTCCGCCACCTCGTCGGGTGTCCCCGCCGCGCCGTGGGCACGCAGCTCCCCGGGGTCACGGCCGATCGCCTCGGCGCGACGAACGACCTCGGCCTCGTCGGCGCCGCAGCACACGACCTGGGCCACTGAGAGGCCCAGGGTGGCGGGGTCGCGGTCGATGGCCTCGCAGGCGACTCGCACACGGGAGAACTGACCCTCGGTGTCGGCCAGCGGGAGGAAGGCCAGGTTGAACTCGTCGGCGAAGGTGGCCGCCAGGCGCGGGGTGCGCCTGGCTCCGCCACCGCCCACGATCAACGGCGGGTGGGGCTGTTGGAGCGGCTTGGGCAGCGCGGGACTGTCCACCAGCCGGTAGTGCCTCCCCGTGAAGGAGTACTGCTGACCGACGGGCGTCGCCCACAGCCCGGTCACGATGGTCAACTGCTCCTCGAGCTTCTCGAAGCGCTCGCCGAGCGGGGGAAAGGGGATGCCGTACGCCGTGTGCTCCGCCTCGTACCAACCGGTCCCCAGCCCCAGCTCGATTCGCCCACCGCTCATGGCGTCCACCTGGGCCACCGTGATGGCGAGGATGCCCGGCCAGCGGAAGGTGGCCGAGGTGACCAGGGTGCCCAGACGGATGCGGCTGGTCTCCCGGGCCAGCGCGCCCAGGGTCACCCACGCGTCGGTCGGGCCTGGTAGCCCGTCCCCGCCCATGGACAGATAGTGGTCGGAGCGGAAGAAGGCGTCGAAACCGCACGACTCGACGGTCCGGGCCACCTCGAGGAGCTGCTGATAGTCGGCCCCCTGCTGAGGCTCGACGAAGATGCGCACCCTCACGTCGCCAGGCTACCGGCAGCGGCCCGCCTCGACCTGCGGGTTACTGCGGGCGACAGTTTGAGAGAATGGAGGGGTGAGTGACGATGTGAGCGGGTATCCAGGCGCGCCTCCCGGGTGGTACCCCGATCCCGCTGGGGGATCCGGACAACGCTGGTGGGACGGCTACGAGTGGACCGAGGCCACGGTCGCCGGGGCCCCACCTCCGCCACCGCCCCCTCCGCCCCCTCCGCCTCCGCCTCCTCCACCGCTGCCGGTATCGGGCCCACCGGCGGCATGGTCGCCCGCCCCGCCCGCCTACGGTGCCGCCTGGCATCCGGGCGCCGTCTATCAGGGTGCGCCCGAGGTGTCCACGTTGGTGGGGAACGAGCTGCGGATCTCACGTGCCGGCCGTCTGGCCCTCGCCTTCCCGGGCGTCGCCTGCCTGGCCGATCTGATCGTCGGGGCGGCCAACGCGTCGCAGTGGCGGAACTTCGGCCATCAGTTCCACGTGGCACTGCAGGCGGCTCAGAACCACGAGCCCGCCCCGGCCGTGACCGCGCCGCACTCCTTCAGCACCATTTCGTCGCTCCTGACGTTGTGCGCCATCGCGGCCATCATCGTCGTGTGCGTGTGGCAGTTCAGGGCTGCGACCGCGGCGCGGGCACTGCGTCTTCCGGCCAAGCGCTCGCCGGGATGGGGGGTGGCCTTCTGGTTCATCCCGGTCGTCAGCCTCTGGATGCCCTATCAGGCGATCCGCGACTGCCTGGCCCCCTCCGATCCACATCGCACCGTGGTGTTGCGGTTCTGGCTGTGTACGGTCGGGATGGAGATCGGGACCTTCGTGACGTTCATCGGGCTGATGTCCTCGACGTACTTCGCCATGGTGACCGCCATCCCCACCGCGCTCTGTGCCCTGGGCGTCGTGGCCTCGGCGCCCAGGGTCGTCACATCCATCGCCACGGCGCATCGGGCCGCGGTGAACCCGTAATGTGAACACCGGGCATCGATCCCCGGGGAGGTGGGCCACCGTTGAGCGGATGGACGTCACATGGTTGATCCCATGGCGGAGGCGTCGATCGATGCCATCTTCGACGAGATGGTCGACACCCGCCGTTCCCTTCACCGCCGGCCGGAGCTGGCGTTCGAGGAACACGTCACGTCGGCGTTGATCCGCGATCGCATGGCCACGTTCGGAGTCGGCGAGCTCAGGCGCGTCACCGAGACGGGCGGGATCTTCGCCATGGACGGGGGGCGGCCGGGCCGGGCCGTCGTCATGCGGGCCGATATCGACGCCTTGCCCATTGAGGAGGACGCCGCCCAACCGTTTCCCTCCGATGTGAACGGCATCATGCACGCGTGCGGGCACGACGTCCATGTCGCTTCCCTACTCGGCGTGGCCCATGCGCTGAGCGGGTGCCGTGAAGACTTGCCGGGTCGCTACATCTTCGTGTTTCAACCGGGCGAAGAGGCCCTGTGCGGTGCGAAACGGATGATCGACGGTGGTGCGCTCGACGCCATGGGTGGCGCCCGCCTGGTGGGCTTCCACGTGACCTCGCAGCTTCCGACCGGACTCGTGGCACTGCGCGAAGGCATCGCCATGTCGGAGGCCCACTCGCTGCGCATCACCCTGGTCGGTCCGGGCGGCCACGGCGCCATCCCCACCGCCCATGGTGACGTCATTCGAGCGACCGCCGACCTGGTCACCCGACTGGCGGGGATCGCCGAGGGTTTGACCTACGAGGACACCAACTGCGTCTGCAGCGCCGGAATGCTCTCCGCCGGCACCGCGGTGAACGTGGTCCCCACCACCGCCACCGTGTCGGGAACGCTGCGCACCTTCACCGACGCGCAGCGGCGGTCAGCACTCACCCGCCTGCGGGCACTGTGCGACGCGGTCGCCGACGCGCACGGGGTCGGGGTCGATCTGGAGGTGCCCGAGCACACCCCGCAAGTGGTCAACGACGGCCGGGTCACCGACGTGGTCGAGGAGGTCGCGCAGGGGCTCCTCGGCGAGGAGTACGTCCTGCGCATGTCGCCATCCTCCCCGAGCGACGATGTCAGTGAGTTCCTTGCTCATCTTCCCGGCTGCTACTTCTTCGTCGGCGGAGCCCGCCCGGACGGGACCAGCGGGATGCACCACAGCCCCACGTTCTTCGTGGAGGACGAATCGCTGCGCGTCGGTGCGGGCGTGCTGCTGCGCAGCGCCATGGCGCTGGCCGCCGCCGGTTCTTAGCCCATCGTCGGCCCGAACACCATGGGGAAGTACTCAATGGAACGGATGGAGGGCGTGTAGACGAGCGTATGTCCCGGTCTGACCGAGTACTCGGGGATCCGGCGATGCCACTCGCGCAGCGCCACCCGCAGTTCCATGCGGGCCAGATGCGAGCCCAGGCAGCGATGGATGCCCCCGCCGAAGGCAATATGCCGGTTCACCTCACGGTCGAAGCGCACCAGATCCGCGTCGTCGACCTCGTCCTCATCGGTGTTGGCCGAGCCCAACATGAGAATCACCGAATCGCCCCGACTCACCGGACAGCCGCCCAACATCGTGTCCTCGACGGCGGCGCGCGCCACCAGCATCACCGGCGTCTCCCAACGCAGGAGTTCCTCGATCGCCGACGGAATGACGTCCGGATCCTCGACCAGCTGCCGGCGGTGCTCGGGGTGTTGCGCCAAAAAGCTGAACATGCAGTCCAACGTGGCCGTCACCGTGTCGAGACCGGCGATGAGGAAGAGGAAGCAGATGTCCAAGATGTCCTCGCGTGAGAGCGTCGCCCCGTCGACTTCCGCACTCATGAACCGCGACACCAGATCGTCTCGTGGAGCCAATCGTCGCTCGTCGAGGACCTTGTCGAAGTACTCGTAGATGGAGTCGGCCACCTGCTGCTGATGGGCCTGGGCCGGCGCACTCCCCTCAGCCGTCCCCGTGACGTGACCGGGCCGGATGATCCCGTCCTTCATGGCCAGGAACCGATCGAGTTCGTCGAGTGGAAGTCCGAGCAGCGTGAGGAAGACCTGCGACGGGAAGGGCACGGAGAACTCCCGCGCGAAGTCGACCTCTCCTCTGTCGATGAAGCGATCGATCAGATCGTTGACCAGGACGGCCACCTCCTCTTCCATCATGGTCATGAGGCGGGGAGCGAAGATCGGGTCGAGCAGCTTGCGGTACTTCTTGTGCTCGGGGGGATCGATCTGCAGGGGTATCAGTGGCCGGACGTTCTTCAGGTCGACGGCGGTCATGTTCGACGTGAAGGACTCCGGATGGCGAAGGGCCTCGTCGATGTCGACCTTGCGGCTCAAGATCACCCCGGTGCCGTCTATGGCCAGGACGGGGCTGTCTTCCCGGAGCGCCTTGAACACCGCCTGGGGATTGGCCGCCATGTCGGCACCCATTCCCAGTGGGCCGTCCTCCCCTGCGGCGTCCGCCTCGGTCTCCTCAGATACGTGCGTTCCCGTCATCTTTCCCCTCCCTGTCATCGGGGTCATCGCCGCGGCGGATGCGTGGCGAGCTGCGTTGGTCTGCCCTCCGGGTGCGGCCGGCGCTCACCTAGGCCGCCGATGGCAGCAGAATGCCGGTCACAGACTGGACCAGGGCACGGTCGTCGGGCTCGGGAATGATGAAGCTCGATGCGAACAGGCGCACGACGATGTCCGCCAGCTGCTCCCGGCTGAGGCTGCCCGAGGCGACCGCTGGTGCGGCGTCGAGCGCGTCCCCTAGCTGTTCCAAGAGGGTGGACTGCAGCTTCGGCAGATGCACCAGCAGATAGCCCAACACGAAGGCCGGTTCCGATTCGAACAGCGAACGGGCCGGGTGCATCCGTATGTAGTCGAACGCAAATGCCACGAACAGGCGGATCTGTTCGGCGGGATCCCGACCCGCGGCGAGCGATGCCGCCAGACCGTCGGAGAATTGCTGCTCGTCGAAGACCGCCACCGCATCCATCAGGTGGTCCTTGCTCGGGAAGTAGCGGTACAAGGTCCCCCGCGACACACCCGCCGCCTCACTGACCTCCTGCATCCCGAGTCGTCTGACCCCACGGCGCCCCACCAGTCGGAGCGTGGCACCGAGAATCCGCTCCACCGTCGGCCCGTGGGCGGAGCCCCCGGCGCCCGGTCCGAGCTCGGGCTGTGCGGATCGACCCGGATCGTCGTGAGGGGTGTCGAGCACAACCGTCATTCGGACATATTAGACAGATTTCGTCTGATATGTCTAACCAGTCGGGCCAGGCGAGAGGGGATCCGTTGGTAGCCTGGGGCGTGCGCATCGTCTCTCTCCTCCCCTCCGCCACGGAGATCCTGTTCGCCGTCGGCGCCGGCGCAGACGTGGTCGGCGTGACCTTCGAGTGTGACTTTCCGTCCGAGGCGCGGAGTCGTCGGATCGTCTCCACCACGACCCTGCCCGATAGCCTTTCGTCGGCGCAGATCGACGCTGTGGTCAGGGCCCGCATAGCGGCGGGCGAAGACCTCTACACCCTCGATGAAGGGGCGCTGCGCGACCTCGATCCCGATCTGGTCGTGACCCAGGACCTGTGCGCCGTGTGCGCCGTCGACATCGACGAAGTGGACAAGGCGTTGGAGCACCTGGGGTGCCGGGCCGAGGTGCTCACGCTCGACCCGATGACGCTGGACGAGGTCCTGTCGTCCATAGAGACCATCGGCCGCGCCACCGCCACCGGGAAGAGGGCAAGAGAGCTCGTCCAGTCTCTCCGCTGGAGGATGGATCGAATCGCCAGCGCCGTGGCCACGCGAGATCGTCCCCGTATGGCCGTGCTCGAATGGACCGATCCTCCCTTCCGCGCGGGGCACTGGGTCCCGGACATGGTGACGGCGGCCGGCGCCGTGCCGGTGGTGGGAGCGGCCGGTACGCGCTCAGAACGGATCGAATGGTCGACGGTCACCGACGAGCAGCCCGACATTGTCGTCGTCGCTCCCTGCGGCTACCGGCTCGAAGGAGCGGTGCAGCTGGCCGAAGAGGTCGTGCGGGCGGGCGTGCTGCCACCGGAGGTTCCCGTCTGGGCCGTCGATGCCGACGCCGCCTTCGTACGACCCGGACCACGGGTCGTCGACGGGGTCGAAACCCTGGCCCACATCGCGCACCCCGACGCGATCGCTGCCCTCGCAGGGATGTCGGCGCCGATCCGCCGACGACCCGCTGCCCGCTCAGCGGGACTCGGGCCGGTTCAGCCTGCGGCTCCGGCTGGCGCCGCCACCGGCGTCTGAGCGGGCGCCGGCGCGGCGGGGGGCGCGAGGGCCTGCCAGACAAGCGCCGAGAGGCCCTGCAAGGTGTCGATCCCCTGGGTTTCGGTGGCGTTGCCGTCGGAGAGCATGGCGACGACGTAGTCGCGGCCGTCGCCGTCGATAGCGCCGATGCTATTCACCTGCCAGCCTCCGCTGTCGAGAGGAAGCCACCCGTTCTTGAGGGCCACCGTCACATTCGGCGCCACACCTGAAGAGACGCCCCAGGCCTGATCGGCCTCGACGTTGGACATGAGGCCGAGTTCATAGTCGCGTGACGCGGTCGTCAGGACACCGCTGGGGTACGCGACCTGACGGAGGAGCTGCACCTGGTCCGCCGCAGTGGTGGTCGACAGCCCCCAGTACCCGGCCGCTTCCGGTGTGGTCTGGGTGAGACCCGCCGCGGTGTCGAAACTGGCGACGGCCGTCGCCCCACCCTCGGCCTCCCAGAGATCCTGGGCGTCGTCGTTGTCGCTGTGCTCGATCATGCCCTGGCTCAACCCGTCCTCGGCTGTCGTGAGCGCCTCGCCGTGCGCCTGATCCTCCGCGAGAAGGGTGGCCAGGATGTCCACCTTCATGATGCTGGCGGTGTACTCGGCGACCCCGGGACGGTACACCGACGTCTGGCCGGTGACGTCGTCGTAGACGGCCACCGTCAGATTGTCCGTGACACCGGCGAGATAGGCGGCAACGGAGGGAAGGGCGAAGAGATCCTGCGGTCCGGGTGCAACATGGTGGGTGACGGCGATGACAGGCGGCGTGCGCTTCCGGGCCTGCGCCTGCGGCGCGCGTCGGGTGGGGGTGGCACCACGAAGGATGAGGAGTCCACCGCCCAGGCCCACGAGGCCGACGGCACAGAGCACGCCGGCGAGCTGTCGGCGGTGCCGTCGACGCGTCGCCCGCCGTCTCGCCACTCTCGGTCCCACCGGATCGCGGCGTTCCGCCCGGGCCGAGGCGGCGGGTGCACGGTGCTTCGCCGCCGACATAGCACCATGGTAACGACGACGTGGTGAGCGAAGTGGTGATCGCCACGACGCCCGGCCGGTCGGCCCTGGGCGGCGTCACACGTCGTACTGCTCGCCGCGCTCTCGACGGACCGCCGTCGCCGCGACGATCGCCCCGCACAACAGCAACACGCCGGAGATGTCGAGCGCGAGATGCAGGCCCGATCCGAAGGCCTCGTAGGCCGCGTTGACCACCTTCGTGGCGATCGCGGCGATGGCCGCGTTCTTCGAGTGCTCGGCGCTGCTGGCCGCGCCTCCACTGCCCAGCCCGCCTCCTGTGATCGCATGGAGGACGAGGTTCTGGAAGCTCGGCGGGATCCCGATGGCCTTGAGGCGGGCGGCCAGTTGGCCGGTCAGCTTGGAGTTGACGATCGACCCCAGCACGGCCACACCGAACACCGCGCCCATCTCCCGCGCCGTGTTGGTGGCCGACGCCGCCATCCCCGAACGTTCGGGGCGCACGACGGTGAGCGGAGTGGACGTCACCGGGACCAGGGCGATCCCGAACCCGATGCCGGCGATCGGCAGGATCCATTGGAACACCGCCAGGTCGACGTGCGGTCCCAAGACCGCGCTGGCGACGAGGATGCCCCCGGCCGCCAGGACACATCCGATCGTCATGGGTAGCCGCGGCCCGTGCCGGGCCACCCATGGCCCGGTCAAGATGGAGGCGAGGATCAGCCCGACCGCCATCGGGACGAAGACGAGGGCCGTCCTGTACGCGGACACGTTGGGGACGATCTGCAGGTAGAGGGCGGTGAAGAAGAAAATGGAGAAGATGCCGAAGTAGGAGGCGAAGGCCACGAACAACGAGCCGGAGAAGGGGGCGCGGCGGAAGAGGGAGATGTCGAGAATCGGGTGCTGCGCCCGACGCTCCCTGATGACGAACAAGACCCCCAGCACGAAGGAGACTGCCCAGAGGAGGTCGATCCACCAGACGAGATACCCCGAGTTCTCTCCCTGAATGACGGCGAACGAGGCGGTGGCCAAGGTCAGCGCACCGAGGGGTATGCCGAGCCAGTCGATCCGGTGGCCCTCGCGATCGGAGGTCTCGGGCACGAAGGCCAGGGCGAGGAGAAAGGCCGCTGCCCCCACGATGAGGTTGAACCAGAAGATGGCACGCCAGCTCCAGATGCCCACCAGTACGCCCCCGACGACCGGTCCCAAGGCGAGGGCGAGGCCCGAGACAGCCGCCCACACCCCCAGGGCGTCGGCCCGCATCCTGCGGTCGGGGTAGACGTGGCGGATGATGGAGAGGGTCCCCGGCTCGGAAGCGGCGGCACCGAGCCCCATGACGACCCGGCCGGCGA
>Ga0302326_10005278_pt1 | contig 29509 bp, 28 predicted proteins | sample Palsa_T0_3_FD_202264 | JGI IMG/M metagenome (GOLD analysis project Ga0302326, IMG submission 202264) | Peat permafrost microbial communities from Stordalen Mire near Abisko, Sweden - Palsa_T0_3 | ecosystem: Environmental > Terrestrial > Soil > Palsa > Peat permafrost | place: Sweden: Abisko... | reverse complement strand
CAGCGGCGTACAAATGAGCCTTCGAGACAGAAATAAGCGTGGCAAGCCTTCGCCGCCACCCGGGAGGCCAGGGGTGGGCGGCGGGTGCGACTTTTCTAATAAAGTCGTCCTCATTACGGGAGGCAGTAAGGGCATCGGCGCTGGCTGCGCGAAAGTGTTCGTCGAGGCAGGGGCGTCGGTTCTGATTTGCGACGTGGATTCTGAAAATGGCGAAAAGGTGGCGTCCAGCTTGGATGCGAAAGGACCGGGCCATTGCCAATTTGAGAAATGCGATGTGGGCATACCGAGCGAGGTCAACAACGCGATTGATGCTGCTGTCGAAAGTTGCGGTCGCCTTGACTGCCTGATCAACAACGCAGCTATTTTTCCACGCTTCCGACCGATCGACGAATGTTCCGTCGAAGAGTTTGAAGTCACGTTGCGGGTTAATCTGATTGGGTATTTTGTTGCCTGCAAATTCGCGTTGCCGTATCTTCGCCGGTTCCAAGGCAGCGTCATCAACATGGGCAGTTTGACGAGCGTGTTGGGGCATCACTTCGCAACGATTTACTGTGCGACTAAGGGTGGGATCAGCGCATTTTCCAAAGCCCTCGCGATAGAGGAGGCGAAGAACGGCGTCCGCGTGAACGCGGTTCTTCCCGGAAATATCTTGACTCAGAGCCGCGTCAATTTGGAGGCCAGCATGAAAGACGGACGGGCCTTTCACGACTACGTCGAAAAGTGGCAATGGATAGGGCGCAGCGGCACCGTTGAAGAGGTTGGGCAGGCCTGTCTTTTTCTGGCCAGCGATCAGGCACGGTTCATCACTGGGATTGAGCTGATCCTCAGTGGGGCTGCCGAGCTAGGATACGGCCCCAAGGTGCCGGTTCCCGAATTCTGATAGGGCCTGCAAGGGAGGTGGGCAGCGCAGCTCATCCGTCGAATGTGGCCCAGCCTTGACCGTGCAAGTCTCGAGATGATGGTTGCGAGGCCGCCCCACCTTGGCATTGAAGTGCGGGAGCTGGGCAAGACAGAGGGGGGATTTTTGCCAGACGTCGCCGATTGTCAGCAACTTCTTGAACAGTATGCCCGATTTGACCCCGCAGTGTTTGCGAATCCTTATGGCCTTTTTGCGCGCCTTCGCTCAGAGGAGCCAGTTTGCTGGTGTGAGACTCTAGAGTGCTGGCTCATTACTCGCTACGACGATGTAGCGTCAGCATTGCGCGATCCGCGATTCTCTTCGAGTCGGATCAACGCTCTGGTGAACCAGCTTCCTTACGAAACGCGGGAACAAGTCGAGCCTTTGCGGCAGTACCTCGCGAAGTTCATGGGTATCTCGGATCCCCCAGACCACACCAGGATCCGAAGCCTGGTCAACAAAGCATTCAGCTCGCGGGTAGTGGAGACCATGGGGCCGCGAATTCAGCGGATTGTGGACGAGTTGCTAGACGCGGTCGAGCCCGCGGGTCAGATGGATATCATCCAGGACTTTGCGTATTTGTTGCCCGTGACAGTGATCGCGGAAATTCTGGGTCTCCCCGCCGAGGACCAGAAGGAATTCAAAAGGTGGTCGGATGATATTGTCGGGTTCATTTCAAGCGGCCGAGGTCTGGTTGACCTTGCGCAGCGTGCTCAAAATAGCATGATGGAGCTGACCAACTATTACCGCGACATAATTGCAGAGCGTCGTAGACAGCCTCGAGAGGACCTGATCAGCAAGCTGATTGTCGCCGAAGAACAAGAAGATAGACTAACTGAGGAAGAGCTTCTGGCGACGTGCGTCACCTTGCTGGCCGGCGGGCATGAAACGACCACCCATCTCATCGCTGGTGGCATGCTGGCCCTACTCCGCAACCCCGAGCAGCTTCAAGTCTTAAGATGCGATCGCTCGGCGATCGTATCCGGCGTCGAAGAACTGTTGCGTTATGAAACTCCCGTCCAGCGTGGAGAGCGCGTGGCTGCCGACCACATCGAACTCCGGGGCCGGCGAATTCGCAAAGGCCAACGCGTCTTTCTTGTGGTTGCGGCCGCAAATCGCGATGAGTCTCAATTTCCCGAAGCCGACCGGCTCGACGTCCGACGGCATCCGAACCGGCACATGGCCTTTGGATTTGGCATTCACTTCTGCGTCGGCGCCATACTCGCACGGGCGGAGGGCCAAATTGCGATCGGAACCTTGCTCCGGCGCCTGCGAGAGCCGACTCTGGCCGCTCAGACCCTCGAGTACCAGCAGACCTTGGCGATTCGTGGCTTGAAGTCGTTGACGATCAACTTTGAGCCTCGCGGTGGAAGCTGAGCTGGAACCAAAAGCGCGCGATGCGAAGAAAGCAGTAATGGTCATGGCGGGGCCAGGGGAAGTGTGACCTTGAGCCAGCTAATCCTCGGTCACGAGGACGGCCGTTCGCAAACGGTTCCAATGAGCGGTCGATGACGTTGCAAGAATTGGGATGCAGCAGCACGGTTAAGTGACATTCAAGTTTGCGCTTGACCTGAGGAGAAACATTGCGAATGATCTCGCACGCTACGCTAAAAGAATCCCAACAGCTTCTTTCAAAGAAGACCAAGCTCCGAGAGTTATTTTCCGAGGACGGTTACCTCTTCCTAAGAGCCGTCCTTGACAAGAACGCCGTTCGGCAAGTCAAAGAGGATGTGATAAGGATCTCAAAGCGTCATGGATTCGTGGAAAAGACGGCAACATCCGAACCGATATGGTCGAGACGGCCGATCAATGAAACTGACCTATCGCTAGATGGCGCCTTCGCAAAGAGCTTGGGCACAATAAAGTCCTTAAGAGAGCTCGCTCGAACCGAGGAACTCGTCGGCATCTTGCGGAATGTACTCGGTTGTGACGTTTTCCCTTGGAGAAACAACCAGGATCAAGTCAGGGTTATCCCTCCCGGCGACTTTATGCGGAACCTAGGGCATGTGAGACTTCCGGGCGCTACTCCTGCGCACCAGGATTTTTATTCGTTCCGAAGCATGGATTTCTGCACGGTGTGGATACCTCTAGCCGAAATTGACGACAAAGTTGGCGGATTAGCACTCCGCCAAGGTTCTCATCAAAATGGTTTGCACGAGCATTGGTGGCGGGGCAACTTGCAACTGGGGGTAGCCGATACGATCAGCGAAGCGAAGGCTTGGCATGATGAAGGCGGAGTTGTGTTGGGCGGAACGGCTAGTTCAGACCATGCCGTTCATGTATGGCTTCGCTCAGACTACCATCTGGGTGATGTCTTGATATTCCACCCCATGATGTTGCACCGAGGTTTGACGAATACTTCCGATCGAGTCCGCTTATCAGTCGATTTCAGATTTCAGAAAAAGGGCACCACTGCTCCTTGGGTTGCGCACTACCGAACGGCGTACGCGGTGAAGTTCCTGGAACGATCACAGCAGTACATTAACCATCTAACATCGGACACCCAAATCGCGGGCAAGGCGTGGCAAAGAATTCGCGAGGAGGGGCCACGGAGAGCGGATCTGCGTACAAGGGCTACCACAATTGTGCAAGAGGTGACGGACGAAATGAAACGGACTTTTGCAGGCTGCGAGAAAGAGGAAGCAACATGAGAGAGCCACTCTCTCCTAAATTGTTGGAAGATCTGAACAGCATCGATACTCCGACGATCTCAAACGCAATCGAGAAGCTGAACGTCAGGGATCTTACCACCGGCTTTGCCGGGTGCCGGATCCGCTGCATGTTTCCCGACCTGGGTATTAAGGTCGGGTATGCGATTACGGCGCAGCTGGACGGCACGAGCCCGGGGACACCGGCGGTCGGGGCCGGATTTCGCGAGGTGGCGGACGCTGTTGAGATTTCTCCGAAGCCCGTCATCCTTGTGTGGCAGGACGTCGGTCCTAATCCGGGCGGAGCTGCCGTATTCGGGGAGTTTGCGGCCACCTTGATGAAACGACTCGGTGCCGTAGCGATGGTGACTAACGGCGCAGTCCGAGACATTCACGAAATTCGAGATCTAGCTTTTCAGCTCTTCGCTGCGGGGGCCTCACCATCGCACGGTAACCCGCGGTTTGTCCGTGTCGGTGTGCCGGTTGTAGTCGACGGACTGCCTATTGAACCAGGGGACTTGATCCACTGTGACGTGAACGGTGTTTTGCTGGTACCACCCGACATCGCTCACCTCTTGCCCGATCAAGTGGAAAAAGTCAGAAGCGTGGAACGGGCGGCTTTCGACCTCATCAGGGGGCCGGATTTCTCGATCGAAGCGGCCTTTAAACGCATGGGGTAACGAGAATCAGAACCGTTTCCGGAGGACGTCACTTGATTACAAAGTCGTTTGAAGAACTGTACAACACGGTGGAAAAGATTGTTATTGCCGCTGGAACTCCTCAGGAGAATGCAAGAATAGTTGCGCACTTGTTGGCAGGTTCTCATCTAGCCGGGCACGACTCGCATGGCATTCAGCACTTGCCGCGCTACATAAAGGAAGTGCGGGCAGGCGAGATTGTGGCGAACGCATGTCCGCAGCTTTTGTCGGAAACAGACTCGACCGCTCTGGTTCGGGGCAACTGGGCTTGGGGGCACGTAACCGCGGATCTTATTACTAAAATCGGAGTTCGGAAGGCTCGAAAAACCAAAATCGCCCTGATAAGTGGCGTCGAGGTGAATCACATTGGACGCTTGGGACACTATTCCGAACAGGCCGCGAAGGAAGGAATCATAACGATCCTTGCGTCTGGCGGGAACGCGGAAGAAGTGGCGACCGCGGCTCCATTTGGAGGCTCAAGGAGCGTTCTCTCTCCAAACCCGATCAGTATGGGATTCCCGACATCCGGCGACGACCCGGTCATCGTGGATTTTGCTTCTACCCAAGTTGCCGGCGGTAAAATCGCGGCCGCAAAGGCTAAGGGGGAGAAGTTGCCGCTTGGTTGGATCATTGACAAGCACGGCAACCCGTCGACAAGCCCCGATGATTACTATGCTGGAGGCGCGTTGGTGCCCTTCGGAGCCCATAAGGGATTTGGCATTATGGTCGCGATGGAAATCATGGGACGAGTCCTTTCTGGGGCGGACGCCTTTTCCAAAACTACTTGCGGGGGCGTCCATTTTCGCCACTGTGGAGTTAGCCTCATCGCGATCGATGCTGGTTTATTTTCATCTCGTGACGCGTTTGTCGAGCGCACGACGGAGTTGGCTAGCAGAATTCGTGCCGTGCCGCCGGCACCGGGCGTGGCTGAAGTCATGTCTCCCGGAGACTTCGAACATCGAATGAGAATCCGCCGGGATCGCGACGGGATTCAAATCCCAGAATCAACCTGGAGTGAGATTGTGCAGACTGCTGACTCGCTTGGAGTGCGCCTTTGATCTCCAGGGTCTCAGGCGATTACGAGCTTGATCCACCAACGGCCTCGGATGCATTTGAGGAACATTTGGTCGAATCTGGCGTTCAGGAACTCTGCAAAGGTAATAGAAGCGCGTAACCGAATCGGCTGAGGGCTTGTTGGTTCGGAGCTGTCAGGAGTTTAACTCGAAGGATGGAGGCGGGCATGAACTTATGGAGCGGTTTGCGACTGAGTCGGTTAATGCGAATTGTATTTGTAACTCTGCTGAGCTTCGCTTCGCTGCATTTCAGCGGTGCGTCGCTGCTGTGTGCCCAAGTCGTTGCACGCGAGCCTTTGGCTGCGCGCATCGGGCATACCGATCCATCCAAATACGATCCGTCAGAAAAAGCTCACGGCGGAGTCGGCACTTTAATGCTAAAGGCAATAATTGACGGTTATTCGGCCGGGAGTAATCCGATGAACACGCCTTTAATTTTCCTTGTTCGAGGTGTGCTTCCGCCTAAGACTGGTATCGGGCATCACTTCCACAATCAAATGGAGGAGATGTTTGTAATCTTCGATAATGAAGCCGAGTTCACGATCGATGGACGCACTTCACTTTTGCACGGACCGGCCGGCGCGCCATGCCGAATGGGCCACTCCCATGCACTCTACAATTCTACCGACAAACCGACAGAGTTCATGGACATAGCGGTGAGCAGTGTGAAAGGCAAGTACGACAATTTTGATCTTGGAGACGACCGTGTCGGGGTGCCGCTCGATCCTAAACCAGTCTTCATGACATTGCATCTGGAAAGAGCATTCCTGAAGCCTGTCGTTCAGAGCTATGGTGGCCGCGGGACAGTACTTTACGGACGCATGTTGCCGCCCGAGGTCTTTCTCACTAACTGGTCCTATGTGGATCACCTGGTGCTTCCGGAAGGCACATCCGTGGGTAAGACCCGCCATGAAGGCGTGGAGGAGATTTATTACGTGATCGAGGGTAGCGGCATCGCGCATGTTGGTAAGGAGGCGGCGGCAGTCAAAAAGGGTGATGCCGTCCCCGTACTCCTCAATGAGGTTCATTGGTTTGAAAATGACGCCCATTCAGACCTGGACCTCATGGTAATTGGCATTGCACGCGTGAAGATGGCGTTGGACACGGAACAAGAGCCGTAGCTTCACCGGTAGGGTTTGGAAACCGTCCTTAGGTTGTTGTTTTTTTCGTCGCCGACCGGCGGCAAATAGGGAGCGATATGGACGAGTCAACAGAGCAATCCTTACTCCTGCTCCATGGGTAAGCTTGTTCCATCACTCGATTGGTTCCGGCGAATGTGTCTTATCCGAGCATTCGAGAGGGAGATTCACGTTTTAAACAAGGACGGTCTAGTTAGCGGTACGGCGCACCTTTACATCGGCATGGAGGCAATTGCAGTGGGCGCATGCGCTGCGATGGCCGACGGCGACTTCCTCACGAGTACACACCGCGGGCACGGACATTGCATTGCTCGACATCTTGATCCGGCGCGTATGATGGCCGAGATTTTGGGCAGGTCGGATGGGTACTGTCGAGGAAAGGGCGGCAGCATGCATATCACCGATCGATCAAAGGGCGTGCTGGGAGCAGACGGAATTGTCGGTGGTGGAATTCCGATAGCTGTTGGGGCGGCCTATGGCCTTCGATTGATGAACAAGTCGTCCGTGGTTTTCTGTTTCTTCGGCGAAGGCGCGAGCAATCAAGGCTCTTTCCACGAGGCGCTTAATCTTGCCGCCATTCAGCGACTCTCGGTGGTTTTCATCTGCGAAAACAACCAATGGGCATTGAGTGCCCCCTTCGTAGCGACAACTGCCGGTGGCAGCGTCGCGAAGCGTGCTGCCGCCTACGGGATCGTTGGCGAGGAAGTTGATGGGAATGACATAGACGCCGTTTTCGCAGCTGCTACTCGCGCCGCCGGCCGTGCGCGGGAAGGGTTGGGTCCCGCACTTATCGAGTGTCAGAGTTATCGCTGGGAGGGACATTCAATCTTTACGCGACAGGAGATCAGGCAGCAGGAAGAAATCGACGACTGGAAACGGCGCGACCCGATCGAGAGATGCCGGCGCAAATTGATAGAGACGCAGATGGCCAGTGCAGAGGACCTCGCGCTGATCGAGACGGAGGTCGGGGCAGAAATCGCCAGAGCCGCCGAGTTTGCGAAGAGCAGCCCTAACCCAGACGAATCTAGCGCGCTTGAGGATATCTACGCGTGATGAGACAAATCTCTTTCGCTGTGGCGCTAAACGAAGCACTTAAAGAGGAGATGCGGCGCGACCCCGTTGTCTTTGTGGCAGGAGAAGATATTGGCAAGATGGGAGGTCTCTTTAAGGTTACACAGGGTCTGCTCGAGGAGTTTGGTGCAGGCCGTGTACTGGACACGCCCATCTCTGAGGCAGCGATTGCAGGCCTCGGAGTCGGGGGGGCGCTAGTTGGTACGAGACCGGTAATTGAATTCCAATTTCTTGATTTTATTACCATCGCGATGGACCAGATTATTAACCACGCAGCTAAGTTGCGCTACATGACAGGTGGCATGGTGTCGGTCCCATTGGTTATACGAGCTCCAGTGTGCGGTGGAATCGGTTTGGGGGCACAACACTCGCAATCATTAGAGGCGTGGTTTGTTCACGTTCCAGGAATCAAGGTTGTCATGCCGGCAACGCCAAGAGATGCAAAAGGGCTTCTAAAGAGTGCCATTCGCGACGATAACCCTGTCTTGTTTCTGGAGCACCGTAGACTTTACGCCGCAACTGGTGAAGTGCCTAGCGGGGACCATATGGTGCCTTTAGGCACAGCTGAGGTCAAACGTGAAGGAAGCGATGTCACCGTGGTAGCCACTGGCCGGACCGTCTCTTTGGCCCTCGCGGCTGCGGATCGACTGAGCGAGCAAGCCGTTAAGATTGAGGTTATTGACCTTCGCACGCTTAAGCCGTTTGATATGCAGACCATTTCGAACTCTGTGGGCAAGACCAATCGAGTTGTCGTGGTCAACGACGGCTGGCGCACTTGCGGCTACGCAGCCGAGATTGTAGCCAGCATCCAAAGTGAATGTTTTTACGATCTCGATTTTCCGGTCCAGCGAGTGTGCAACAAGGACGCACCCATGCCAGCTGCCGCTGCCCTCGAGCGTTCGCTAATGGTGTCGGAGGAGCAGATTGTGGCCGCTTGCAGTGCAGCAATGTCTTCTTAAGAAAATTGCACAATACTCGGGAGCAAACACGATGAGAGCTGTAGTCAAGGAACGCGGGGGGCCTGGCCATTTAGCATTGAAGGAGTGGCCAGAACCATCTCCTGATCATACCGAGGTGAAGATAGCCGTAGCGGCGGCGGGTATTTGTGGAACTGACATTCACATTCTTGATGGTGACTGGCCCTGCAATCCACCTGTCGTGCTAGGGCATGAGTTCTGCGGCACCGTGGTCGAGGTAGGGGACTCAGTATCCAATTTCCGCCCGGGAGACAGAGTTGTTGCTTCAAATCCTGCTAAGACTTGCGGAGCGTGCTACCACTGTCATGCGGGTAATCCCTTCATGTGCGACAAGCGAGTGTCAGCTGGGTACATGATCGATGGCGCCTTCGGCGAATACATATGCATCACCGAACATCGTTGTCATCAACTTCCCAGTGAGGTTTCGTTCCGACAGGCTGCGCTCGGGGAGCCTTTAAGTGCGGCTGTTCATGGTCTGATTGAGCGGACCACCGTCCGCTCGGGCGACTTGGTTCTTATCTCGGGACCTGGTTGTGTAGGCATTCTTGCAATGGTCATCGCTAAGTTGCAGGGAGCGAGGACCATAGTGCTGGGAATCACCAAAGACGCTCGGCGTTTGTCTCTGGCAAAAGAACTTGGTGCTGATGTGGTCGTTGATGTTGCCAAGGAAAATGTGGCAGATGTCGTTCACGACTTTAGCTCGGGCGATGGGGCTGACCTGGTGTGCGAGTGCGCGGGCGTTCCGGCTTCGCTCGAAACATGTCTGCAAGTGGTAAGAAAGGAAGGAACGCTGCTGCAACTTGGAATCTATTCACGGCCATTTGAAGCCGATTTCAACAAAATCGTTATGAAAGAACTGAAGATGGTGGGCTCGTTCGGCTATGTTTGGACCTCTTGGCGTCGCAGCATTCGACTGTTACGGGACGGCAAAGTAAAAGCCGATCGAATGATCTCTCACGAACTCCCTCTAAGAGATTTTGCTGAAGCATTCCGGCTGACTCGGGATGGCACCGCAACCAAGGTGGTGTTCAACCCCCAAGTAGATTAATGATCAATAGGTATGAGGATCCATCAGCCCTGAGATCGGCTGATGAGCAGTGGATGCAACTGAACTCCCAGGGCTGTTTCCTCTCGGTCCGAGGACCCCGGAATGCGAGAGACGGGCAAGGTCGATAAATGGAAATCGACATCGAGGACTTTGACGCTCTACGACTGTACCTGGTCGATCGCACGAATCGAGGCAAGCCTGTCTCATTTGAGAAACTCCAAGGAGGTGTCTCGAACCGGACGGTGCTGGTTACATGGGAGGATGGGAGCGGCTGGGTCTTGAAGCAAGCGTTGTCGAAATTGCGAGTGAACGTTGACTGGTTCAGCAGTCCGGAGAGGATCCGAGTGGAAGCAAGGGCCTTGCGCTGGCTGAACCGTCTAGCCCCGCCGGGCACGACGCCATGCTTCATTCTTGAAGACGCTGCGAATCATCTGATCGCTATGGAGGCGATTCCGGCGGAACATGAGAATTGGAAATCCGTGTTGCTCTCCGGACGGGTCGTTTCGGACCAGTTCGAACAGTTCGGCTCACTGCTTGGTATCATCCACCGTCGGTCGGCCGAGTCCGCGCGTGAACTGTCCCGGACCTTCGCAGAGAGTGCTCACTTTGAAAGCCTGCGGCTCGAGCCGTATTACCTTTATACCGCCCAGGAGGTCGCTCCTGCCGCCAATTTTCTCATCCGATTGGCGCAAGAAACCCTCGACCAAAAGCTCAGCATAGTCCATGGAGATTTCAGTCCCAAGAACACGCTTGTTTACCGGGGCAGACTGATTTTGCTCGACTACGAAGTGGTTCACTTTGGAGACCCCGCTTTCGACGTTGGTTTTGCTTTGACCCACTTTCTCAGCAAGGGACATCACTTGCAGCAGCAACGTCTCGCCCTCCTCAAAGCTGCAGGACTGTTTTGGCGAGTCTATTTCAAAGAAATTTCACCGCTCGGGTGGGATGCGATCGAGTCACGATCGGTCCGTCATACGCTGGGATGCCTGCTGGCGCGGGTGGCGGGAAAATCGCCTCTGGAATATCTAACACCGCAAGAAGTGAAACGGCAGCGGGATGTGGTGTTGAAAATGATCGTGGCACCTCCGACCACTGTTGCCGACCTAATCCATGACTTCGTTCAACAAGTCGAGAACCATGCCCAAAATTGAGAAACTCCTCGGACGCGAAATCTTGGATAGCCGCGGCAAGCCCACGGTTTTGGCTACTTGTGTGCTCGAGGGCGGACTGCGTGCCTCCGCATCCGTCCCGTCGGGAGCTTCGACTGGAACTGCAGAGGCTTGTGAGCTGAGGGATGGCGATCCCAGGCGGTATCGCGGCTCAGGTTGCAAGCGAGCAGCCGCCAACATCAGCGAAGGGTTGCACCGTGAGTTGGCAGGGCATATGTTCACGAGCCAGGCTGAATTGGACAACGCAATGATTGCGCTCGATGGCACGCCGACAAAGTCTCGTTTAGGAGCGAACGCCATTCTGGCGGTGTCAGTAGCCTTCGCGCGAGCCTGTGCTCTCGATCGCAGGATCCCTCTATATCGGCACTTCGCAGAGATGCTTGGGTCACCGATCGACGCACTCCCTCGTCTGACCATCAACCTACTCAGCGGTGGCAAGCATGCCGGACAGCAGATATCCATTCAGGATGTTCTGATCATTCCCATGTCCGCGCAAACAGTGGATGAAGCTCTAGTTGCGGCCTCAGACATCTATAGCGCGGCGGCCGACCTGATATTCCAGAGATACGGCATGCGTCTGCTCACGGCTGATGAAGGCGGACTGGCTCCTCCTTTCAGGATGGTGGACGAAATGTTTACCCTCGCGGTGGAAGCGATCGAACTGGCTGGGTTCGTTCCCGGTAAGGACATATTCTTGGGGGTAGACGTCGCGTCTACTCATTTCTATAAGAGCGATAGATACGAGATAGACTCTGAGCTCCTCGATAGTAACGGAATGATCGAGACAATTGAGAATTGGTTGGGGCAGTTCCCAATCATCAGCGTGGAAGATGGCTTGGCGGAGGATGACTGGGAAAACTGGCCGAATCTTCACGCTGCGATTGCCGGGCGGGCATTGACCCTGGGAGATGACCTGTTATGTACCAACACAGCACGCATCCAACGCGCCATCGAGACAAACGCCTGCGATGCACTGCTGCTGAAAGTAAATCAGATAGGCACTCTGACAGAAGCGCTCGCGGCCTATAATCAGGCGCGTTCGGCTAACTGGTCCGTCACGTTAAGTGTGCGCAGTGGAGAAACCGAGGACAACTGGGTTGCAGATCTGGCTGCCGGTTGGCGAGCCGATCAGTTCAAGAACGGTTCAATTCGCCAATCTGAGCGACTGGCAAAGTACAACCGGCTGCTGGAGATCGCGGAGGAAACGAATTGGCGTCTCGCTGACTGGCCAAGGCGCACTTGAAGACCTCGGACACTCCGAGACAGCGTCCCGCAGGACCTCATCGTCACCTACAAGCCTCACGAGGCAGAGCGCCACCTTAATTCTGGCCCGCTCAGCACTTGCGGGTTGACGATATTCTGCGGACGCCTCCCACACAACACATCCGCCATCTGAGTAGCCGCCGTTTTCCGCAATTCGAGGAGTGACTCTTCCGAATTGAAGGCCGCATGTGGAGTTACCACAGTCCGGGGATGCGCAATGAGCCGGTCGCCAGCGGCAGGGGGTTCTTGCGACAGGACATCCAGACCTGCTCCGGTAATAAGCTCTTCGTTAAGCGCGGCGAGGAGGTCCGAGGAGTCGATGATTCCGCCGCGGGAAGTATTGACAATGATTGCGGTCCGTTTCATCTCCTGAAAGGTTCGATAGTTGAATAAACCAGTCGTCTCGTTGGACAGCGGGACATGGATGGAGATGAAATCGCTTTGCTTGACGATCTCTGAGAAAGAGACGCGTACCACTCTCGCCTGCGCCACGCTACCATCGTCGATGTGCGGGTCGCAGATGATGATATTCAAGCCAAACGCTCGCGCTTTGGCACAAAGCGCCTTTCCAATTTTTCCAAAGCCAACTATGCCCAAAGTCTTTCCCTTGATCCTGTATAACGGAGGGCCGGCTTGCAAGTCATAGGAGCCATTCTTAATGTTCCGATCATAGAAGGCCGTCTTCCGTGCGCACGATAGGATTAGAGCCATGGCGTGATCGGAGACCTCATCCACGCAGTAAGCAGGGACATTCGTGACGATAATCCCCGCTTCTGTGGCGGACGATACATCGATGTTGTCCAAGCCGATGCCAAAACGCCCGATTGACAGACACTGCCTCGCCTTGCGTATGATGTTTCCGCCCACTGGCTTCCAACAGGTCAAGATTCCATGTAGTCCTGGAGCCAGCTGCATCAGCTCGGTTTCAGAAGCTGTGTTTGCGACGACGACAATTGCCGCCGCATGACCCAGCACTTCTTTTTCAATACTCAAGTCCTTCCAAGCGAAATCCGTTACCAAGACCTGTCGCACGCGGCCTCCTCAGTCAGATAGAGTGGGCCGCCGCGCCTGGTAAATGCGAGCCATGCGAGTTCTTCGCGGCTGGCTCGACCCACACTCATAAGAAGCAGATCCATTCGCATTTAGATTAGAGTTGAGCGTTCTCAGTCCCGACCGCTCGCTGCCATGCAACCACGGCCTGCCGTGATGTACCAAGCTGGTCGACTCCCAGTTCAACCACGTCACCGGCCTTCAAATACTGCTGCGGCTTCATGCCGAACCCCACCCCAGCTGGCGTTCCGGTGCTAATGATGTCGCCAGGCAGCAACGTCATGAATTGGCTAACATAGGTGACGAGCGTGGGTACATCAAAAATCATCTCGCTCGTGGAACTACGTTGCCGGAAGACGCCATTAACTTTCAGCCAAATCCCCAAACAGGTCGTGTCTGGAATCTCGTCACGTGTCGCCAGAAACGGCCCCAGAGGCGCAAACGTATCTGCACTCTTTCCTTTGACCCACTGCCCGCCACGTTCAAACTGAAACGCCCGGTCAGAATAATCGTTGTGCAGAACGTAACCCGCCACATATTCGAGTGCTTTTCCTTCCTCGACGTAACCGCACTTCTTGCCGATCACGATAGCCAACTCGACCTCCCAATCCACTTTTTGTCCATTCTTCGGAATCACAAGATCGTCGTTCGGACCAACGAGCGAAGTAGTAGCCTTGAAGAATATGACAGGCTCTTTTGGAATCTCCATTTTGCTTTCTTTGGCGTGATCGCGAAAGTTCAGCCCAATGCAGACGATCTTGCTGGGGCGGGAGATCGCGGGTCCTAACCGAACCGATTCCGCAACCCGCGGAGCGGATGTGGCGTTCTCGTTCAACCAATGTTTCAATCGGGAGGGTCCGTCGTTTGCGAAAAACGCCTCGTCGTAATCCTGCACGAAGCTAGAAACATCCACCCGAGTGGCGTCCTGCAAGATAACTCCTGGGATTTCTCCGCCTGGTTCGCCAAGTCGGATCAGCTTCATTTTTTGTTTCTCCGGTACTTGATAGGCAAGTTTCAGAAATTCTTGCCATGTGCAAAGAATTCATGCCGACGCAACACTGGGGTGTAGGTCCAAGGAAATGCCAAGTGAAATGGCAATTTCCTCAAGTTCGTTTAGAGTATTGTGGTCAATCGAGATGCCCTCCCGTTCCCGGATGGCTTTTTGTGCAACTTCGGGCTCTCCGGGAATTAGGACCCCTTGGCTGTTCAGCGCAGGGGGTGCTTCCTTTATCCTCTTAAAGAGGTAGTCGACGGCCATCGAATACTCCTCGCGCGACCGAAAGAAGCTGGGCTCAATCGTTATGGCAAAAACTCCATTCGTCAGCATTTTGTAGTCAGGGAATATGGGGGTTTCCGCACCGCTCAAAATCCCTGCTAAGACCTCGATGAGCAGGGAAAGAGCGTAACCTTTGTATTCGCCAAAAGTGGTGATTGCGCCTCCGTCGTACAAGTCGCCTGGTTTATCAGTTGGTTTCCCGTTCTTGTCGAGCAGCCAGCCGATTGGGACCCTATCGCCTTTTCGATGAGCGATTCGAACTTTTCCCTCGGCGACGGTCGAGGTCGCAAAGTCTGCCAAAAGGGGAGGGCAAGACCCTGCCGGAATTGAAAAAGCTAAAGGATTTGTGCCCAGCATTTTTTGTCGAGATCCAAATGGAGCGACTAATCCTCCAGGCCGTGACCCGTTGACGAACATGATTCCGATCATTCCTTCTTGGGATGCGATTGCAACAAATTCACCCAATCTCCCGACATGGTGAACGTTGGTAAAGCACGTAACGCCGATACCGTTCAGGCGCGCCTTGTCCATCGCAAGTTGCATAGCCTTCTTGGAAACAATCTGGCCAAACCCCTTACAACCATCCAGCAAGGCAATCACATTGTTCTCGCGGGTAATTCTCGGTTGTGCGGAGGGGACGATTGCACCGGTCTTGAGGGCAGCCAGATATTGCCCGATGCGTACAACTCCATGGGAATCGACTCCCATTAGATTGGAGAGGACCAGAGAATCCATCAATTCGGTCGCTGTGGCTTTGTCAACGCCGGCAGCGACGAAAATTCTGACCCCCATAGTGAGCAAGTCGTTCTTCTTGAATCTTGGCATGCTGGACAACCGTCGATATCATTATAAATAATATTAGATAATAGATTTGAAACGAGACAAATATCTCCGAGGGAGGCGAAGAAAAGTTGCGCTTCGGACTTGAACCCCGCGTATTGAAATGTTTGATTTTATGTGATAAGAACGATTTAGTGGTAAGGTGAATCTCTATGCCGTTCCGGAAGTTGAAGTTCAAAGGAGTATTTGAAGAAACCTACGATGCTCTAAAGTCGAAGATTCTTGCCGGTGAGCTAGCTCCTGGAACGAGGATTGATGTCTCGTTGGTTTCGGAGGAGCTCGGGGTCAGCCGAACTCCGGTTAACGATGCTCTCCAGGCATTACGACTTCAGGGCCTCATCGAAATCGTGCCCCGCAAAGGCACATTCGTCTCCCAAGTGACTCCGAAGGATGTGGAAGATGCCTTTCAGTTGCGGATGGCATTGGAGGGAAAGGCTTGTGAACAGGCTGCTGAAGGAATGGACACTTCCAAAACATCTGCTCTCCACACTCTAAATGACCTGCTCGCGCATGACGACCATCCTGTTCTCTCCGAGCACCTCCGAATTAACCAGAAATTCCACGAGCTCATCGTCGGGTACTCGAACAACTCGCTGCTTCTCAAGTCTTATCTGGAAGTGCAGGCGCGTATGCAATTCCTGCAGGTATATTTCGGCTTCGAGAACTGGCAGAAACATTCTCCCGAGATTGTGGAGGAACACAACGAGATCATAGAAGCTCTAGCCTCGCACGACGCCGGCTCGGCTCAGGGACTCATGAATGGTCATATCCGTTCAGCTATGACGAGACTGATCGCTGTGATCCAAGAGCCCAAAGAATCAAGGCCTGTTCCCGAAGATCGAAAGTTGGCTCAAGATCACGATGTCCAAGTGCTTCCGTAGCCCCGCAAGAGGAAAACTACAATTAGCGGCCGCAGGACGTCTGCCCAAGAATGCCACGAGTTGACAACGCTAAGAAGCGAATGGTAGCATTTTTCGCGTAATATAATACATATTAGATTATGTAATACCGCAGGTGGTTGTTGCCGACGGGCAGGATTCAGCCAAATGGGAGGGCTGACACCTCATATGCAGACCAAAACGAAGGTAGTGCACAGAATCGCTGATGTTCCTTTCCTGGAATCTCCGGATGGCGCAAATCGGGATAGTTTCCTGGTGACGGAATTGACCTGTGGCTCACAGCAATATACGGCCGGCCTATATTTTGTTCGTCCAGGGGAGCGGAACCGTGCCGATCGGCATCCTGGACAGGAAGAGGTTTACTACATTTTTGAGGGAAGTGGAACGGTAACGGTCGACGGTGAGGTCCACCGGATACAGGCTGGGGATGTCGTTTTTATACCGGACGGTACGACTCACTTTTTGAGCAACGATACTTCTAAAACGCTGGGCTTGTTCTGGGCAATCGCGGCAAAGTGGAGTGATCTAAAGGAGATTCAAAGCTTTATCAGCACTTGGCATGAAGTCAAAATCGGCAGTCCGTGGCAGTCTTGAAGGTTGGGCAAATGACCGTCTCCAATCGCAACCTTTTCGATCTGACGGGCAGCAATGTGCTCCTTACCGGAGGGGGCCAGGGCTTGGGAAAAGCAATGGCTTTGGGCATGGCGGCCCACGGGGCAAACGTCGCCATTCTTGAAGTCAACCCGAAAACTGGAGAGGAAGCAGCACACGAGATTGAATCGGTCGGCGTTCGATCGCTGTTGATAGTGGGAGATGTAACTGACGAGGCTAGTGCGACTTCTGCGGTAAACCGTGTGGTCGATGCTTGGGGACGGCTAGACGTCCTCGTTAATAACGCGGGTTTTGCCATCTTGAGCCCAGCCGAGGAGATGAGCGTAGTCGATTTCAAACGAGTCTACGAGTTGGATGTCGTTGGCATGTTCATTTGCTCAAAGGCTGCATTCGTGCCGATGGCCAAACAGAGGCACGGAGTGATTATCAACATGGCGAGTATGTGCGGGATGACTGTATTGCTATCCAATAAGCATGCGGCCTACAACTCTGCCAAGGCGTCCGTAATTATGCTCACAAAGTCTTTAGCAGTGGAGTGGGCTCCTCATAACATCCGAGTCAACGCGATTGCTCCTGGCTACGTCAATACGCCTCCCGTTATGAAGATGGGAGAAGAGGATCCAAAGCGCTGGGCAGCCATGATGTCTAGAGTTCCCATGGGGCGAGCTGGCGAACCGGATGAACTCCAGGGGGCGGCAATTTTCCTGTGCAGCCGGGCGTCCAGTTACGTAACGGGCAGTGTGCTGGTTATCGATGGGGGCCACACATGTATGTGAGTCATAAAACAGGCAGTTCACCTAAACAATTTCGAACTCAACCGCTCGACTGCCCAAAAGCCCAAAGACCGAAAAGTGCGTGGCGTTTTATGAACCGACGTTGACCCATACGGCCTTCACTTGCGTGTACTGCTCAAGGGCATCAGCCCCCGAGTCACGACCGTATCCGCTCATCTTGTATCCTCCGAAGGGCACCGCGGGGTCCATGACGTTGAAGCAATTGACCCACACGACTCCTGACTGAAGAGCCTTAGCGATCGCGTGCGCTTTCTGAACATTCTGAGTCCAGACTCCACCGGCCAGACCATAGGTCGTATTGTTGCTAAGTGCTATTACCTCATCGATTTCCTTGAACGGAATTACGCAAATGACTGGTCCGAAGATCTCCTCTTGGGCAATCTTATTGTGAGGTTTGACGTGCTCGAACACAGTCGGCGGCATGAAGTACCCGTTTCTTAAATCGCCTGTTAATAAGCGTTCACCACCACAGACGAGTTTGGCACCCTGCTCAAGTCCAGATTGAATGTATCCGCTAACTCGCCTAAATTGTTCCGAAGAAATAAGAGGTCCCATTTCGCTGGTCGGATTAAGACCGTTGCCAACCTTAATCGACGCCGAAAAGTCACTGAGCTTCGATAGGAAACGATCGTAGATCTCTTGTTCAACGAAAAGGCGAGATCCTCCGCAACAGATTTGTCCGGAAAGCCGAAACATCGCCCACGCAGTGCCCGGGATCGCCCGATCGAGATCTGCGTCGGCGAACACAATGTCGGGGGACTTTCCTCCGAGCTCCAGAGACACTCGTTTCAGATTGGAAGCGGACGCCCGAACGATACTTTGTCCCGTTTTGTAGGACCCGGTAAACGCAATCTTGTCTACATCGGGATGCCCGGCTAAGGCGGCACCTGCCTCACCGCCAAATCCGGGGCAGATGTTCACGACGCCGCTGGGAAACCCGGCCTCCAAAACCAGTTCTCCCAGCCGCAGTGCCGTGAGGGGAGTCTGCTCAGCCGGCTTAAGCACAACCGTGCATCCCGCCGCAAGAGCCGGGGCCAACTTCCAGATCGCAATCACGAAAGGACTATTCCAAGGAACGATGGCGCCCACAACTCCTACCGGCTCTCGAAGGGTGTAAGTGAAAAAATCACCAGGGGCAGAATTGTCGATGGTCTCCCCATTAATCTTCGTTGCCCAGCCCGCGTAGTAGCGTACCTGTTCAGCGGCTCTCGGAATCAACGAAGATCGAGCCAAGGAGATCGGCATTCCGGAGTCTAGGACTTCGAGAAGTGCAAGTTCGTCAACGTTTCTTTCGATCAAGTCGGCGAGTCTCAGGAGGAGCCTTTGGCGGTCAGACGGTTTCGTCTTGCGCCACACTCCCTGAAAGGCTTTCCTGGCTGCTCCGACGGCTCGATCGATATCTTCTCGTCCCGCTTCCGCAACCTGCGCAAGGACTTCACCGGTGGCAGGGTTCCAGGTCTCAAAACACTTTCCAGACACCGACCCAACCAATTCTCCATCGATCAGCATCTTCTTGGGTTGAGATGAAAGAAAGGCGACGCCTGACGGGCGCACAAGATCTTCCACATTAGGATTAGCCACGCGTTAACGACCCCCATTCCCGGAGAAATGTAAAGGATGAAGAAGTCTGTCTCCTACCTCGCCAGCGACGATCGCCGGATTTCTTCACGAACCCTTGCTCGAGCCAACAGATTCTGTGATGGCTCCGAGTCTGTAGAATTCCGTCGCGGTTGATTTAAATAGCATGGCTTCTTGGCAGGGCTGTAACCCACCCAGGGCTACCCTCATGCCTCGCAACGTGTCTTTGTAACTCGCGACCAGCAAAGTCACAGGCCAATCGCTTCCCCACATGAGTCGGGTTGGACCAAACCATTCCAGCAGGGATCCGACAAAAGGTTTGATCGCCTCGATGGGCCAACCCCCGCCGGGCGCACTTAGCAGTCCGCCGATCTGCTCGACGCGGGGAGAAAACGACAACTTGCACGCTACGGAGGTGTTAGCGGCTAACGCTTTCATGCCCGATTCCCACTCGCCGCGATCACTCTGGCCCTCGAGATCGGGCTTCGCCATGTGTTCGATAACTGACTTCAGATGCTGAAATCGCTCGTAGATCTTAAGGATGTATTTTAAGTGGGCGGCGCGAACGAGCAATTCAAGAATAATTCCTCGCTCAGCGATCTTCGCTATACCCTGAAGGATTTCCTGGCGCGCGAGAATATCTGGGTCAGGATTGCCTTCGAATCTGGCGCGCACAGCGCGGAACTTGGGGTTTGTAGACCAGCTGTCTAACTCTTCTTCCAGCGAAGGACTCGCAAGATCAACATAAGGCGCAAAGCCGGCGATCAAATTTGACGAGGCTGCCATATTCTCCATCGCAGTGGATTCTTCCCGGGTCTTACCGGATTCGATCAAAATACAGGCTGTAATGCCACACGGAGCGGCGACAAGCGAGAGATCCCCAGGAGAGAAAGTGCGAAAGATAGGGCCGAACGCTGCAGTTAAGCCGCCTTGCTTCGCTAATCCCAGCTCCCATAGATGACAGTGGGTATCAATACCCAGGTCGAGATCCGGCGTAACTCCGTCCAAGTCCGTGGCTATTCGTCGGTGAGTCATAGCTTCGATTGCGTCTCAGTACCGCTTTATCAAGAATCTATGCGACCCAACAAGCCGCAACGTGCTTACAAGCTAGGCGCGAACCTCTTCCAGATACCGGCGGACCCCAGGCACCAAAATGGCCTCCAGATTCGTCACAATGTATCGCGCACCCCTTTGCCGCCATTCGCGTGCTGAGTCCGCACTCGAGGCTAAAGCTCCCAAGATCTTTCCCGCTTGAGCGACCTGTGCAGCGATCCTGTCTGTGGCTTCGCGGACGCGTGGATGTTGAGGCTGGCCCGGGACGCCCAGCGAAACAGATAGGTCAGTAGGTCCGATAAAGACGACGTCAACCCCGTCCGTGCGGGCAATATCCATTACCTCCCCGAGCGCCTCGATGGTCTCAACTTGAAGGATCAGCAGCGTCTCAGCATTGGCCACTTTTACATATTCGTGGAACGGGGCTGTCTGCCCATAGTCAGCGGCACGGGTCGAGCCTAATCCTCGATTGCCGCGGGGGGCGAATTTGACGGCGCGCACCGCCCTCTCTGCCTCGGCCGGCGAATTGACCATCGGCACTTGCACTCCTTGAGCGCCTGTGTCCAAAAACCGTAAGATGACATGCGGTTGATTCGTGGGGACCCGAATCAATGGCGTCACCGAGCGCAGGTCCGCCACTCGAACAAGGTTCTCGCAGTCCCTTGGCTCAAGGGTACTGTGCTCGCCGTCAAGTAGGAAGAAATCCCAGCCTTGGTACGCAAGAACTTCTGCCAAGCTCGCATCGCGGTACTTGAGAAAGCAACCAAACACCGTTTCACCGGCCAGCAATTTTGCTTTGGTCACATTGTGCACGGATGGATTCTCCCCCTATGATTTTGAGCTGTTTTTTTGAGCTCTCTTGTCAGACATTCAAAGAGGATTTCAAGTTCCGTTTTGGGGCCAGTTTCGCCTTCATCGCCCCTGGTCTTACCCCGCGAGAGATCCGGTCGCTCGTACAGCTGGTTCAATCTTGTTGACACGCGAAAGGAGCGCTGCTAGCATCCGGTTAATATAACACATATTACATTTCAATTGGATCCTTGCCTGGCCCATAAGAAGCGAGATTCGGCCTACAAATCATCTTGGTTGAATAGTCGGGACGTGTTAATTGACCCAACGAGATCAGGGGCTCCCCTACCAGCCTACGGCGGAAGCGGCCACGCTGCCTGCAGAAACGTCGAAGAACATGCTGATCACTCGGCCGAGCAAAGTCCGGTGGCGGTTACTCCTTTGTCTTTTCGCGCTGAGCGCGGTTACTTACCTCGACCGCGTCAACATCTCGATCAGCGGGCGGCGGATCGCGGGGGAGTTTCATTTCAATGACGTCCAACTGGGGTGGATCTTCAGCGCCTTCGTGGTCGGCTACGCAATCTTTCAGGTGCCGGGGGGGTGGCTTGCAGACCGGTTCGGCGCTCGGCGCGTGCTTACGAGCGGCGCACTGTGGTGGGCGGTTTTCACGGCGGCAACGGCTGCGATCTACGCCAAGACGACAAACGCACTTGGCATCTTTCTAGCAGTCCGATTCATGCTCGGCGCCGGTGAGGCGGTCGTCTATCCCAGTTCAAATCGTTTTGTAGCAAATTGGATTCCTAGCGGCGAACGCGGCATCGCCAATGGGGTGATTTTTGCAGGTGTTGGTGCAGGCGCGGGCGTAACGCCTTTGTTGATCACGGCCATCATGATGCGCTTTGGCTGGCGAATGTCCTTTTGGCTCTGCGCTGTGCTTGGGGCTGTGGCAGGACTGGTTTGGCTACTGCTAGCCCGCGATCATCCGGAAGAACACGTCGGCGTGAACCAGGCTGAAATGGAAGTAATCCGATCCGGCCTTGTAATTCCACCTCGCGGTCGAAGCTCGGTCCCTTGGGCAACGGTCTTCGCCAGTCGAGATGTCATGGCTAGTTCTTTCAGCTATTTTTGCTACGGATATGCCGCATACATATTTTTCAGCTGGTTTTTCATCTACCTCAACGAGGTGCGCGGAGTGAATCTGCGGGTCAGCGCCTTCTATACGATGCTGCCGTTCATCGGCATGGTAGCCGGCTCGCCGCTTGGAGGTCTACTTGGCGACGCTGTCACGCGCAGATGGGGTAAGCGCCTTGGGCGGTGCGGAATCGCCGCGGTCGGGATGGGTCTAGGCGCGGTTTTCATTGCCCTGGGTGCAGACGTGAAGCGCACTGGATTGTCGACCGTCGTGCTCACTGTTGGCGTATTCGCCCTGTTCCTTGCCCAGAGCTCTTTCTGGGCTCTGACCGCGGACATCGCGGGGCCGTCAGCTGGAGCTGTTTCGGGCCTGATGAATCTATGCTGTCAGGTTGGAGGAGCAGTGACGGCATCGCTAACGCCAGTGATCGCCATCCACTTCGGCTGGACGGCATCGTTTCTAACCGCCGCTGGATTATGTGCCCTCGGCGCCGCAGCCTGGCTTTTCGTCGACCCCAATCGCGTGCTGCCCTGCCGCACGGGGTGAACTCCTCCAGCAGTGGCCGATCGTCGGTGCGAAAGCGATGGATTACTTTACCGACGTCAATGGATGTTCTGCAAGTAGTTGCTGTATGCCAAGACGACCGAGGCAACAGTTAGTATGGCAAGTCCCCCGAACATGCGTCTAACGGCATGCGCACCCGCAATTTTCCATTCTCCCAGCAGGAATCCAGAAACGTTGCCCGCGGCGAGCTGTGCGACTTGCATGATGGCCCAACCCACGGACGTACCCAGCAACCCCAGTTTTATGGAACCCAAGCCGTAAAACGCGACCGAGCCCATAAACAGGACACCCATAGCAACCGAAAGCGACGCGTCCCTCACCGGAGACATTGCAAAGCGCCTCCACGATTTATTTCTAGCGCAGAGAATCAGAGCATAACCCAAAGTCGGGACCATGCCGCCTAACATTGCGATTGCCCATATGGCATATGTGGCGTTCAGCTTAGAAACATTTTTTCCCACCGCGGCGCTGATTTGTTGTCCAAACGCGAAGCTGAAGTTCAGGCCCGCGGATAGAATCCCTGCCAGGATAGCCATCGCCAAACCTACGCCGAACGAGCCTTGGATGAACGATTTCGAAGGGCTCTGGAACTGACCAGCAGCAGACGCGACCTTCTCCTGTGCCTCTTTCTCCCGGCCGGCTTGAGCGACAACCGCTATGCCGATAATGATGATGGCCACGCCGAGGAGCAACCAGGCTCCCGCCTTTGTCCCAAGGGTCTGCGGGGAAAAGTAGAGCAAGGGGACGAGGGCTCCGGCCGAAGCCCCCACGCCGCAAGTCACTGCATAGGTCAGCGATAGGCCAATGCGAGAAATACACATGCCTCCAAGGGTCGAGGCGATTCCCCAACTGAAGGCGAACAGCACCGGGACAAGAAGTGTCGTAAACGGGAGTTGCTTGTAGACGCCCAGCAGGTTCGGTATTGTCGCGAACGCTAGTCCCCATGGAATCAGACAGGTCGCGACCAAGTTGTATATGGCCCAGTAGTTCTCGAATTGATATTTCCGCATGAACCGAATGGGGAGCATAGCGCAGCCCACCATCGTGCCGGACATTAAGACGAATAGCAGCCCTACGGGAGTGTCCATATTTTCTGCAGTGAACCTCTCATACTCATTGCGGATTCATGGAACAACGGGAATTGCTCACACACGTTGGTCTTATGTGGCGCATGGGATAAACGACAGGCTCTCGGGCAAACAATGTGACGCCTTAGAATTCGTGGACCAGTTGCATCCGAGCCCACCATTCATCCCCCCCGGCCTCGCGGAGTTTTTCCTGGAGGTCATGCGTCAAACCCTCCCATTCTCTTACTCGAGGGTCATCTTGGGGCGTCGGGATGAGTCCTCCCGAGGGACGGAATTCGTCCGTCGTCTCGATAAACATGAATAGGTGACAGCCTATCCGATAGATTTTCGATCTCACGATGCCCAAGTTTCGCGCGTATTCGATTACCGCGGGCGGTACGTCTTGATGGAAGTCATCATATTGATGAATAACCTTGGGATCGTCCTTCAAGTTGATGGCGAAAGCATATTGCTTCATGGCGTTTAGGTTCTCCGATCGGCAAATTTTTCCTTCGTCGCGAAGTTGAGTCTCGCTCGGTAATGCAATCCTGGATCCGCCTGGTCACGCCTACAGAAGTGGCTTCGCCAACAAGTCGCCGACGTGCGGAGCTCTTAGCAGGCTCCTTCTTCCTTGAGATCCCATTCGGTTGCACTGAGCGAGAGTTGGGGGTCGTCATGCCGGGCAAGGACGTCGGCGAAGGATTGCTGAGAATCGCAGTTACGTAGCACCGGCAGAACATATTTTTCGATCATGGAATAAATAATATAGAATATCAGTCTACCAGATCGCATTTCCAGATTTCCACTAGAAACTAAAGGCTGGTCGCGAGACGACCGATGGGAGACAAACTGACATTTTGGGGCGGCTGGGGCAAGACATTTCACATAGAATAATACATGTTACATTTCAATCTCATGGATATATACTTCCCTGTGCACGGTTATGAGAGACGAGTCCGGGACGGATTTCCGAGGTGGAAGCTCCCTATGTTCGTTACGCTCTCGACGCCTGACGTTTAGAACCGGATTCTCCGTCATCCGATTGCGATTGGCGATCGGTCTGTCCAAAATCGCCGTTCGCGAAAACTGCGCTGTCTTTCGAACCCGAGCGCGTATGGAGCAATACCAAACTAGCTCCTCGTGAAGGAAACTGATATCCACATGAAGACAAAAGGACCGAAGCCCTCGGCTGAGATTGGCGTAGAGAAACTCACGGACATGTACAGCCAAATGGTGACGATTCGATTGTTTGAAGAACGGGTCGTGGAACTCTACCGGCGTGCGCAGATTCCTGGGATTGCGCACGTCTCCATCGGGCAAGAGGCAGTTCCTGTAGGAATATGTAACGCTCTGCGGACAAATGATTACATCACCAGCACGCACAGAGGACACGCACATTGTTTGGCAAAAGGCGCCGATATTACCCAAATGTTTGCCGAGTTGTTCGGCAAGGTCACAGGGTACTGTCGCGGAAAGGGCGGTTCGATGCATATCGCCAACCCAGCGACAGGCAATTTGGGCGCAAATGCCATTGTCGGCGGCAGCATACCTATTGCAACTGGCGCAGCTCTCAGCGCCAAGCTGCGAAAAACTAATCAAGTGGCAGTTTGTTTCTTCGGAGACGGTGCCTTGAACCAGGGAGTGTTGTTGGAATCGATGAATTTTGCTTCGATTTGGCGACTGCCCGTGATCTATGTCTGCGAAAACAATCAATATGGCGAATACACACCGACTAAACGAGTCACTGCTGGGGACATAGAGATGCGCGGCAAGGCTCTCGATATTCGGACAGCTGTAGCCGATGGAATGGATGTTCTCGCCGTATACGACGCCGCATGCGAAGCCGTTGACCATGCGAAGTCTGGCAAAGGGCCCAGCTTCCTGGTAATGGAAACCTATCGTTTTATCGGACACGGGATGAGCGATGTAGATCGGGCCTATCGGACACGAGAAGAAGAGCAGGAGTGGCAACGAGCGCGCGATCCCATCGATCGACTGCGAACAACGTTGATAGAAGAGTGGCGCTTGAAACAAAGCGCCTTGGATGCAATTTCGTCAGGAGTGGCAAAACAGATCGACATTTCCGTGGAGGCGGCGCAGAAGGCTCCCTTACCAGCGGCGGAGGAGCTGATGAAACATGTCTATGCAGACTAACGGACGCGAGATCACGATGTCGGAAGCTATTAACGAAGCCATCCGCGAAGAAATGGGGCGGGATGAAAACGTGGTTCTGTGGGGCGAAGACGTCGGCGCTGCTGGCGGAGTTTTCAAGGTCACCAAGGGCATTCTTGACAGATTTGGCCCCGAGCGCGTTTTTGACACTCCAATTTCCGAGGCCGGGATCGTTGGACTAGCTGTGGGTGCTGCGATGACCGGTCTTCGACCGGTCGTTGAAGTCATGTTTGGGGATTTTCTCACCTTGGCAATGGACCAACTGGTCAACCAGGCGGCCAAGATCCATTACATGTCGGGCGGGACGTTCAGGGTGCCAATGGTGGTGCGCACCACACTCGGTGCGGGGCGCCGCACTGCGGCGCAACACTCCCAGAGTCTTCATGCTTGGGTCGCCCATATTCCGGGACTAAAGGTAGTTTTGCCGTCTTCTCCGTATGATGCGAAAGGGCTCTTGAAGACTGCGATTAGGGACAATAATCCTGTGGTCTTCTTTGAAGACAAGATCAGTTATCAAAGAAAGGGACCTGTCCCTGATCCGGATCAGGACTACACAATTTCCTTTGGACAGGCAGATGTGAAACGGGAAGGTTCCGATCTTACGATCATAGCCACGTCCAGCATGGTTCACATGGCACTGACCGCAGCCTCCAAACTTTCAGAAGATGGAATTCAGGCCGAAGTCATTGACCCGAGAACACTGGTTCCCCTGGATAGTCAAACGCTAATAGATTCAGTGAAGAAGACGTCGCGTTGCATAGTTGTCGACCAGGGATATCAGAGTTTTGGTGTAACCGCAGAGATCGCCGCACTCGTCGCGGAGCAGGCTTTCTATGCGCTGGATGTTCCCGTAAGACGGCTGGGCGCTGTCGACGTCCCGATTCCTTTCTCGCCTAGCCTCGAGGATCTGACGATTCCCACCGTGGAGTCGATTGTCGTTCTGGCCCATGAGATGGTCGCGGGATAAGAGGTGAATCTTGAGTACTGAGATCGTTATGCCCGCTCTGGAGATGGCTCAAGATAGCGCCACGCTTGTTAGGTGGACGAAAAACGAGGGGGAGTATGTCACCAAGGGCGAAGTCCTTATGGAAGTTGAGACGGACAAGGCAACCATCGAGATTGAATCGACTGGCTCTGGTGTATTGTCGCGTGTGACTGCTCATGCCGGCGACCAGATTCCGGTCGGACAGGTTATAGCTGTCCTGCTTGATGCTGACGGGCATTCGCCGGCGCAGGCAGGACCAGTAGTCGCAGCTTCGCAAGGCGGTTCCGAAGGGAAGAGTCAGAGTCCAGCCCCCGATTTGAAGACCAATTCGAAGGCCGTGAAAGCTCCAGAGCGAACGTCAGGACGAAAGCTAATTTCTCCAAAGGCACGTCGTCTGGCATCCGAGCACGGGTTGGATTTGAGCACTGTCCGACAGGGTTCGGGACAGGTGATCCGGGCTGGCGACATTTCCAGCATGCTGACGGCACGAGGCGGCGGCCTCGCATCGGACGAATACGCCGCGGTACGTCTCAGAGGCAAGCGCAAGGTCATTGCCGACAGGACCCAGAAGAGCCATCAAACCGCACCGCATATAGCTCTTAGGCTTTCCATAGACATGAGCGAGGTACAAAAGCTGATAGAGCGTGAAAAAACCACTGTGAAGGGTGGAGGGAACCGCTCCCCCAATCTTACATCCATTTTGTTGAAAGCCGCGGCGGTGGCTCTGGCCAAGCATCCGGGGCTTAATGCGCACCTGGTGAATGATGAAGTCCGCCAATACAGTTGCATTCATCTCGGTGTTGCGGTAGCGCTAGACGATGGTGTCGTCGTGCCCGTCATCCGCGACGCCGGCAAAAAGCGGACTGTAGAGATTCATCAAGAATTGGAAGATCTGGTTGCGCGTGCACGTCGCGATCGGCTTAAGCCGGAGGAAATGACGGGAAGCACTTTTACCGTCACGAACCTGGGGATGTTTGGGGTCGAGAGTTTTTCAGCGATTCTAAATACTCCGGAAGTCGCCATCCTGTCCCTGGGCTGCACTGTAGATAAGGCAATCAAAACTCAGGGACAGGTTGATTTTCGGCCTTTTCTCGAAGCGACTATCAACGTGGATCATCGCGCGATCGACGGAGCTGTAGCGGCAAAATATCTTCAAACATTCAAGCATGTTCTGGAGTCCGCACAGGTGCTTCTCTGACGGGAATATGAGGTCGACCATGCCTGATGTTCTTATAAAGGCTCCAGCGCTAAGAACATTCGCTGCTGGAGTTTTGTCGGCCGCAGGGGCGAGTAAATCGAACGCGGATTGCGTCGCCGACCATTTGGTTTCCGCCAACCTATCCGGAGTGGACACGCATGGTGTGTGGCATCTTGCGGGCTACGTCTCTGCAATAGAAAGATCTGAGATTGTGGCAGATGCTTCGCCCGAGGTCATCCTTGAATCGCCATTGAGCGCAATGGTGTCGGGACGTTGGACCTTTGGCCAAGTGGCCGCGAGATACGCTGTGGAGAAAGGGATTGAGAAGGCGTCACAACACTCTATGAGCGTCGTAGGTCTCGTACAATGCCACCACATTGGCAGGTTGGGAGAGTATGCCGAGATGGCAGCTGCCAAAGAGGTGGTCGCGTTGATCTTCGGAGGCGGGTATGCCGAAGAAGCTCCGGTTGCCGTTCCCCACGGTGGCCTAAGGCGAACTCTGAGTACGAACCCAATTGCTATGGGCTTTCCGGCAGAGGCCGGGGATCGGATGGTTTTTGACTTTGCGACCACCGCAGCCTCGGGCGTGAAAGTGAAGCTTGCACAGCAAAAGGGGGAGCCACTTCCGCCTGCTTGGATTGTGGACAAAGCCGGGAACGCGAGCACCAACGCAGCAGATTTTTTTGACGGAGGCGGTTATCTGCCCTTTGGAGGACACAAGGGGTACGCCCTAATGCTAGGGGCAGAGTTTTTGGGACACATATTCACTGGATCCGACGCCTACGCTGAAAAGGGCCGCGGAGGACCTATTATGAGCCATCAGGGCGTGACCATCGTCTTGTTCAGAGCTGATCTGTTCCAGCCACGGGAGGACTGCCTAAAGAGAGCGGAAGCATTGCTCCGCCGGGTAAGAACTGTCCCGCCAGCACCGGGGTTTACCGAGGTGCTCGCACCCGGCGACCCGGAGCGACGGACACGCGCGGTTCGCGAGAGTGAGGGAATTCCTATTCCACATGAACTGTGGCAGGAACTCAGCGCTTTGGCCGAATCCATTGGTGTCCAAACACCTCGCGTAGCCACTTGAAGTTGCCCGGCAGTTACAAGGTTTTGCGTCTGCGACGAGTTTAGAAGGAAGATGTGCCCGCATGGGCCGCGTAATGGCAGGAATCTGGGACTGAGTGTTCACCAAACAAAAAAGCGCAAATTCTCTTACCCGAGTTGAACATATATGTGCAAACGACTAGAAGGAAAAGTTGCCCTGGTAACAGGTTCGACTTCCGGTATTGGGCTTGCCACCGCAAATCTATTCTCGCAGGAAGGTGCCCGCGTCGTGGTGACTGGTCGTCGACGTAAGTTAGGTGAAGAGGCCGTTCGAGCAATCCAGAACACTGGCGGCGAGGCGAGTTATTTTGAGGCGGACTTTTCGGAGATGGCTGGTGTTCGTGGTGCTGTCCGCTTCACTCTCGACCGCTACGGACGCATCGACATCCTGGTCAACAACACAGTCTCTTGGGCG
>Ga0302326_10005276_pt1 | contig 29511 bp, 32 predicted proteins | sample Palsa_T0_3_FD_202264 | JGI IMG/M metagenome (GOLD analysis project Ga0302326, IMG submission 202264) | Peat permafrost microbial communities from Stordalen Mire near Abisko, Sweden - Palsa_T0_3 | ecosystem: Environmental > Terrestrial > Soil > Palsa > Peat permafrost | place: Sweden: Abisko... | reverse complement strand
GCACCGGCTCAGCCATCACATTTCCCCGCACCCGGATCCGTCGTCATGAACCGAGTGTGAGGCACCCTCAGCCATGGCCCCGCAATCGCGTCAGACCCGGCGAACGTTTCTGGTCAGCGCACTAGCCCGCCACCGTCCCGACTGCCCGCGAGCGACCGAGCCACGGAGCTGCGGTTGTCGCCGACATTGGCAACGGTGGTCGGGGCGCCGCTCGATACTGAACTGATCACTTGACTATTGGCTCTGGCTAGGCTCATACTCAAGTACATGGTTAACCAATTGGCTGATCTGGACCGGGTCTTCCAGGCCCTGGCCGACCCGGGCCGGCGGCTGATGATAGATCGGCTTAGCCAGGGATCGGCTTCGGTGAGCGAACTCGGCAAGCCGCTGGCGATGTCCCTGGCAGCGGTCCTCCAGCACGTGCAGGTGCTGGAGGCCAGCGGCCTGGTCCGGTCGGCGAAGATCGGCCGCACGCGGACCTGCAGCATCAACCCGGCGGCGCTGCGGTCGGCCGAGTCCTGGATCTCCGAGCGGCGCAGCCTCTGGGAGCGCCGTCTTGACCGCCTCGGCGACTATCTGGCCGACGCTGCCGACAGCCCACCGCGTGGCTTGCCCGGGAACCACGGCCAGATACCTGAGGAGAAGCAATGACCGAGCATTCCGTCAACCACGGCACCTTCGTCGTTGAGCGCCGCTACCCGGCGCATTCAGCCAAGGTGTTCGGGGCCTGGGCCGACGGCGCCGCGAAGGAGATCTGGATGGACGACCCGGACTACAAGTCGGACGGCACCGGCTACGAGCTGGACTTCCGGGTAGGCGGGCACGAGCGGTTCAGCGGCCAGGCCCCTGACGGCACGCCCTACAGCTATCACGCCCTGTACTACGACATCGTGCCCGGCCACCGGATCGTGTACAGCTACGAGATGTACGCCGCAGACGACCGGATGTCGGTGTCGCTGGCCACCGTCGAGATCGTGCCTGACCAGGGCGGGACCAAGCTCACCTACACCGAGCAGTACGCGTTCCTGGACGGCATCGACAAGCCCGCGGACCGCGAGGAGGGCACGACCTGGATGCTGGGCAACCTGGGCAAATACCTCGCCTCGCACGCCGACAGCTGAGGTAGAGGCCGATGCGGCCGGCAGCGGGAGATCACTGTTCGCTGATGTGGCCAAGCCGGGTGAGCTTGAGCTTGCGTCCAGCACGGCCTTTGGCAACGGGATGCTCGGACTCACCTATCGCCGACGCCGGTGACTGCGACCGCCCACGAGCTGATACGGGAGCCCGATCCGCCTCGTTTGGCGTGTAACCTGAGCGGCGCCGGCAGCACGAGTCAAATCACCGGCACTTCGTCATCTGCCTCCCAGCTCATGACCATCAGGAGCCCTCCCGTGGAATTCCGGCCGGTTGAGCGCGCGCCAGGCGAATTCCAGCGCCCCATCACCGAGGAGCAGGCCGTCGCAATGTGCCGCCAGGCCTTTGGCGCGCACGTGCAGCCGGTAGCTGTGATCGAACTCGGCTACGGGACGTACAACAGCACCTACCGAGTCGACCTCGGCACTGACCGGCCGGTCATACTCCGGGTCGCGCCGGAGCCTTCACGCCAGTCAAGGGCAGAGCGGAGCCTGATGCGCAACGAGCACGCCAGCGTGCCCTACCTGGCCCCGATCGCGGCGCTCATGCCGCGCACGCTCGCCGCCGACTTCACGTACCAGATCATCGGGCGGGATTACCTGTTCCAGACGCTGCTCGACGGGGTGCCCGCACCAGACGGCCTGGCCGCCTATCCCCGGCCGGAGTGGGCGCCTTTCTTCCGCCAGATGGGCACTATCACCCGGCGCATCCACGCTGTTCGCGGTGACAGTTTCGGCTGGGTAGCCGGCCCCAGGTTTGCGCGCTGGCGCGACGCCTACACCAGCTCGCTGGCCGATCTCGCCGCCGCTCTTGAGGATGCCGGGCTTGACGGGGGTGACATACGGGAGGCAGCCGCCGCCGCGACCTTGCACTCTGAGATCTTTGATGAGATCACCGAACCACGGCTGCTGCATGGCGACCTGTGGACGGCCAACGTGATGATCTCGCCTGACACCCCTGAGCCCACGATCACCGGCGTCTGCGACTGCGACCGGGCCGCATGGGGCGACCCGGCCGCGGACTGGAGCATCTACCGGGCCGGGCAGCGGCCAGGCACCGAACGAGACGCCTTCTGGGACACCTACGGAACGCTCCCGGCAACACCAAGCGCAGCGCAGCGCACGCGGTTCTACCAGATCCTCCACGTGGGCACCCTCCGGCTCGAAGAGCACCGGCGGCTCGGGAAATCCGAGGGCGTGCAGGCTAGCTACCAGGAAATCCGCGCCCTGCTAGGACAACTCTAGCCGTTCGGCCGGAGCCACCCATTCCAACAAACGGCGGCGCGATCGAGGTCGTAGCCGAGATGGTGCTCAGCGTTACCCGAACCAGATGATCGCCTGCCCGTGAGACCGGGTCCAGGCGAGCGGTGTCCCGTCCAGCGCGAGTACGTTGCGCCCCGCCCCGTCCGGCGGCGTCGGCAGCGTGTCGTAGCGCAGCACCTCCGGGTCCTCGTTCGCGATCCAGTGCCCCGGCAGCCCGCGTACCACCTTGGCGAACACTTCCCGCCGCGGCGCTGGCACCTGGTACATCACCGACGTATGGAAGACCACCAGGGTCGCGTCGGCCGGTGCCTGCGCGGCCAGCGCTGGCAGGTCGTCTACCAGGTCACCGCGCACGAGCAGGGGCGGCTCGGCCGCGGCGATGGCGGCAGCGGCCCGCAGTCGAGCGCGGCGGTGCTCGTGCTCCGGCCAGATCAGGGCGTCGAGCCACGCGAGGTCCGCGGGGTCAGTCACGTCGAGCGGGTTCAGGTCCAGGCCGGCCCGCCACACCACCTCGGGTAGGCCAGCGGGCGGCGTCATTCCGGTGGCCGCGCAGTCGAGCACCGGAACGCCTGCGCCGATCTGCCGGTCGCCGCCCCGGTAGGCATAGCGGTAGGCGTACCGGTCGGGGTAGAGGCACAGCCCGGCGGACGCGCCCACCTCCAGCAGCGCGAGTGGCTGCGGCAGAGCAGCGAGCACTGGCAGGAGGAGAGCACACCGCCCGGCCTCGTTCGTCTGGGTGGCCCGGGTACGCATCCCCGCCTCGATCGCCGGCCAGTTCGCCACCGCGTAGTCGTGGAACGCGGCCGGGTCCTCGACCGGGCCGCCGAGGAACCGCACGACGCCGAACAGCAGGTTCGGCTGCCGCTTGGCTGGCCGGAGCTTACCGAGCAGGGCGACAACCTCGTCGTCGCGGGAGACCGCGACCGACAGCCGCTCGTATGCGGGCGATACGCCGTGCGCCTCGCGCGCGGCGAACTCGGCATAGGCCGCGGCGGTCGTCATGCCCGAATAATCGCACCGTATCGTCGCCAGCGTGATGACAGGGCGTCTTGCAGCGAGGGCCAGCAGGGGGCCAGTGGTTCCGATTCCGCTTAGCTCCACCGGATCGATTCTGAGGAAGACGGGAGCAGAGCAGGCGTCTGCCGGAAAGTGCCGCTCGGTTAGCCTCGGGCCGTTTTCTTTCCGTGCACCGCGAGGTACTCGGAAGCGAGCCAAGGCCCGAGATCGTAGATAAGCATCCTGAGCACCGACACGTCCGCGGTGCGGGCACGGGCAACTGCTGCAGCCACCCGCATCTGCTCCCGGCGCGCCGGATAATAGAGACCAAATGCGGCAGACGACTCGCTAAGATCGCTCGTCCAGCCGCCCCAGCGTGGCATAACAAGAGTGAATCCAGTTCTGACCAGGCGACGAGCGACGCCGCGACTGAGTGCCTGCCGATCAGCGACCGTGCTGGCCTCGTTCAGCCGATCCCGCCAGCGGGGGAGCAAGTCGCCGAGGTCGCCGTTCGTCTCTCGGGCGAGCAGCCGCGTGGGACGGTACCGAGGCAGCTGAGTGGCCAGGTCTGCACCGATCAGCGGGGTACAGAGGCACGCGACGAACCAGCCCAGGTCATGCCGTTCGAGGTCGCTGAGCACCGCGGCCGTGCTGACGAGCCCGATCCCTGCGCCGATGATCTGGGGAAACTGGGCACCGAGCGCGTCCTCCAGGCTGGCAGCGCTGGATCGGTCGGCAGAGGCCGGCTCTTGGTGCAATACGAGCAGGAGATCGAGATCAGATACTCCGGGCACGGCTGTGCCTCGCGGGATGCTCCCGTAGAGATACGCGCTATGCAGGCGGTCGTGGCCGAAGGTATCCCGGATCGCCGCCGCCGCCGCGTCGACGACTGGCGCAAACACCTGCGGCACGCGTGCGAGGGCACCCTCGCGCTCAATGAACCCGTCCTGGTCAAGCCCTACCGCGCACATGCACGCACTCTGCCTCATGCGCCCGGTGACCGGCCGCCCTAGCTACGGAAATCAGGTCAGTTTCGCAGCGGTGGCGACCCCCGGGAGGCTGACGGCGCCAGTCCGCTTTCCGGCCACTCACTTGGCGGGAACCGCTGCGCGCTCGGCCGAGACGGGCACCAGCATGGCTGCGGCCAGCGGGAACGCAGCCACGACCGCGAATGAGACGGCGAAGCCAGCCGATCCGATCGCCAGCGCAAGGAGAGGCGGGGTCGCGGCGGCCAGTGCGTTCTGGCCGGTGTTCTGGACCCCCAGGGCACGCCCCGCCCACGCTGGCCCGGCGTACTCGGCCACCGCGGTGAAGGCCAGGCCGTTGGTGCTCACGGCGACAACGCCGCAGCCGAGCAGCACGGCGACGGCCAGCGGGGACCGGACCGCAGCCGCCGCCGCGAGCAGGGCCATGGCAACGCCGGTGCTGATGGCAAGGACGCGCATCGGCCGCATCCGGCTGCCGGATCGGTCCGACCAGTAGCCCGCGCCCAGTCGGCCAGCCGCACCGCACACCTGCGCGATGGCCAGCAGCCGGCCGGCCGCGGGTGCGTCCCAGCCGCGCGCGTCGACCAGGTAGACCAGCGCGAATGTGGCGACAGTGAACTGCGGGACCACCAGCAGCGCGCTGGCCGCGTGGATATGCCAGAGCACCGGCTGCCGGTACGGCGAGGCAGCCCGGGGCTGTCCGGCCGCCAGCGCCGGGCGGGCGGGATCCCGCACGAGCGCGACGACCGCTATAGCTGCGACCAGGCAGAACACGGCCAGAAAGAGCAGCGGGCCGGAGAGTCCGTGTGCCCCCAGGGTCGGCAGGGTGACGCCCGCGACGGCTACCCCCAGCGGCTGCGCGCTCTGCCGGATGCCCATGGCCAGGCCCCGCTCGCTGCGGGCGAACCAGCCCAGGATGAGCCGGCCGCTGGCGGCGAAGACCGACCCGCCAGCGGCGCCGGCCAGCCCGAGACAGAGGCCAAGGCCCAGCGTGCCGTGCACGGTCCTGGCGGCCAGCAGCACCAGACCAGCCAGCCCGAGGCCCGCCGACAGCACCAGCCGCTCCCCCCAGCGGTCCGCCGCCGCGCCCCAGGCGATCAGCGCCAGCAGCAGTCCAGCCGTGGGGCAGGCGACCAGGATCCCGGCCAGTTCCAGCGAGAAGCCCTCCTGCCGCAGCGACGGGATCAGGTAGGCCAGGCCGTACTGGAAGGTGCATCCAGCGGTCAGGGCGAAGAGCCCGACGAACAGGATGAGCCAGCGCCTGCCGCCCGGCGGCGTCGGCTGCAGCGTATTCGGTGACGGCGCACCGCCAGCCTGATTGCTCATATAGTGATACTAGGTATCCAAATAATGAGATATTGCTGCCCTGCCTGCTAGTCCTGCAGGCCGCGCTCACCCCGTCGATATTCCTGCCAGCGCCCGTTCTGGGCAGATCCAGGACATGAACGCGCAACGGGACCTCTGGTAGCGGGCAGCCGTGACGAACAGCCCGCTCTACCAGAGGTCCCGCGGGGCCCTTACGCCTTGGCCTGCATGCTGCTGCGGGCGGGGTTGGCCTGCTCGGCGGCCTTGGGGTCCTTCGCTGCCTGCTTGGCGCGGACGCCGGCCTCGATCTTGTCGCCGACGCTCTTGTCGACGTTGCGCCAGTACTGGAAGGCGCGCTGCAGGACCGGCTCGCTCACCGCGTTGAGCAGGTGGCCGACGACGTTGCTGACCAGCCGCTCACGGGCCGCGCCGTCGAGCACCTCGCGGACCATGGTGCCCGCCTGGCCCCAGTCATCGTCCTGCTCATGCAGGGTGTACGCAGAGCGCACCATGTCCCCGTCGGCGTGCCAGCTGGCCGGCTGGTAGCGAGAGGTGTCGGCCTGCGGGCCGCCCTTGGAGTTCGGCGCGTAGACCGGGTCCGAAACGTTGACGACCCGCATGGCGCCGTCCTTGCTGTAGCTGTGCACGGGCACCTTCGGCGCGTTCACCGGGATCTGCTTGTAGTTCACGCCAAGGCGAGCGCGGTGGGCGTCGGCGTAGGAGAACCCCCGCGCCAGCAGCATCTTGTCCGGGCTCAGCGCGATACCTGGCACGAGGTTGTTCGGCTCGAACGCGGCCTGCTCGATCTCGGTGTGGTAGTCGGTCGGGTTACGGTCCAGGGTCAGCCGGCCGACCTCGATCAGCGGGTAGTCGCTATGCGGCCACACCTTGGTCAGGTCGAACGGGTTGAACCGGTAGTTCCTGGCCTCCTCGAACGGCATGACCTGCATCTTCAGCGTCCAGCTCGGGTAGTCGCCGCGCTCGATCGCCTCGTACAGGTCCCGGGTGTGGTAATCGGTGTCCGCGGACGCCATCTGGTCGCCCTCGTCCTGGGTGAAGAACTCGATCCCCTGGTCGGTCTTGAAGTGGTACTTCACCCAGAACTTCTCGCCCGACGCGTTGAGCCACAGGTAGGTATGCGAGCTGTAGCCGTTCATGTGCCGCCAGGTCCGCGGGATCCCGCGGTCACCCATCAGCCAGGTCACCTGGTGCGCCGACTCCGGGGACAGGGTCCAGAAATCCCATTGCATGTCGTGATCGCGCAGGTTGCTGTCCGCGCGGCGCTTCTGCGAGCGGATGAAGTGCTGGAACTTCAGCGGGTCACGCAGGAAGAAGACCGGGGTGTTGTTCCCGACCATGTCGTAGTTGCCCGCGGAGGTGTAGAACTTCAGCGAGAAGCCGCGAGGGTCACGCCAGGTATCCGGGCTGCCCCGCTCGCCGGCGACCGTCGAGAACCGGATCAGCGTGTCCGTGCGCGTGCCGGGCTGGAACACCTCGGCCTTGGTATAGGCGCTGACGTCGCTGGTCACCTCGAAGTGACCGAACGCCCCGCCGCCCTTGGCATGCGGCTGACGCTCGGGTATCCGCTCACGGTTGAAGTTCGCCATCTGCTCGATAAGGTAGTGATCCTGCAGCAAGATGGGCCCGTCCGGGCCCACGGTGAGCGAATGCTCGTCGCTCTCGACCGGGATACCTGCATCGGTGGTGGTGGCTACGGGCTGATTGTCTGTCATTGCCATACCTCCTCGTCGCGTCGCGCTCCGTCATTGGAGCCTTTAGCTGCCTTGCAGGTGGGGCATGCGCCCCAGAACACCACCTCGGCCTCATCCACCGCGAAGCCCATGTCATCGATCGGGGTCAGACAGGGCTTCATCCCGATCGCGCAGTCGGCGTCCTCCGTGCGGCCGCACTGACGGCACACGAGATGGTGATGGTTATCTCCGACCCGGCGCTCAAACCGGGCGGGATGCCCGGCGGGCTCGATGCGCCGCAGCAGGCCGGCCGCGGCGCACGCCGCCAGCATGTCGTAAACGGCCTGAGTAGACACCGCGCCGAACTGCTCCCGTACGCCTGCGGCGATAGCGTCCACCGTGGAGTGCGGATGCCTGGCCACCCACGTCAGCACGGCCAGGCGCGGCATCGTCACGCGCAACCCGGCCTGCCGCAACGCACGCGAAAACTCGCCGTCCGGGTCTACCGCTGCAACAGCCATGACGGCCCATGCTGCCGGAGTATCTGGAATGAGTCAAATCTGTTGTAGCTTCTGGTTTGATGTCCGTCCTGCGCGGCCCGCACTGGCGTGGCTGCCTGGGCACATTCCGTAGCCGGGCACTTTCGTCCTCGCGAGAAGACGCGTAGCCTCAAAACCAAGCGGGCGGAGACGCCGTTCCGGGTGGCTGGGGATTTCGATGAAATGCCGAAACTTATTTGCCGTCATCTCTGCTGCCGCAGCCCTGGTCCTGGCGATTCCCGGCAATTATGCGGCGGCGGCTGCGACACCGACGGTTAACGTCGCCGAGACCACGCCCCTTAACTTAGTCCCCGCCCTGTATGCCGGCTTCTCTATCGATCCGGCTAACCTCTGCTACGTCGTCAGCTTAGCCCAGACTGACCCGTCCTTCGTGCAGTTATTCGAGAACATGGGCCCTGGCATCTTCCGTGTCGGCGGGAATACCGGCGATACGCGCGCATCCTGGTCCACGACCGCGACAGCTTCCTGTACATGGAAGGGTAACGTCGTTACCCCTGCGCTGGTTGACTCCTTCTTCGCCTTTGCCCAGTCGGTCGGTTACCAGGTTATGTGGCAGGTGCCGCTGGGCAACAATAACCTCCCCGAGGATGCCGCTGAAGCTGCCTACGTGTCAGCCATGCCCGGGCTCTATAGCATCGAAATAGGCAATGAGCCCAACTACTACTCGGATGCCTCCACCGACTACCAGACCTACATCGATGACTGGAACACGGTATATCAGGACTATAGCGGCGATGGTGGCACGGCACCGGTCAGCGGGCCGGCAGTGAGCAGTTACCAGTCCTTCTACCTCACTCCTTTCCTAACTCAGGATTCCGCGGACCTCGTTGCCCTTACCGAGCACTACTACATGGGGAAGGCAAGCGGTCAAACTTGCGCCGATCTGCTTGAAGTCGGCAAGCTGAAAACTGTCACCGCGGCAGACGTCGCGCTTGCCAGGTCCTATAGCCTGCCGTTCATTATGAATGAGACCAACACTTACAGTGGTGTCGGTGTGAAGGGTGTGTCTAACGCCTTCTGCTCGGCACTCTGGGCCGCCGACTACATGCTCACCGGACTGGGGAATGGCGTACAGGGCATGTACTTCCACGGCACCGCTGACTACCCGCTGGGCAATTCCGGAGGTGCGGTCCAGTACTACACGCCCATCAATAAGAACGGCACGCCTGCACCTGAATATTATGGGATGCTCTTCTATCATGAGATGGCCCAGGCCGGCGGAAGCCAGGTAGCCGCTACCACTGCCAGCGCACCGAACATTGACGCCTATGCAGTGGCTGGCGGCGATGGCGAACTCAGGGTTGCCCTGATTAATCGTAATGGCACCTCAAGCACAGTAACCATTCACACTACGTTAACCTATGCGCAGGCGAGCGAGATCAGTCTCAGTGCTCCATCCCTCACTTCGCTGTCCGGCGTAACTCTCGGTGGAGCGAGCGTGGCAGCCAATGGCACGTGGACTCCTGTCTCGCAGCCGGTTACGGTCAATGGAAGCACCTCAAGTATTACAATCCCCGCTAATACGGGCGTGATCGTCACCTACTCTCCCAGTGCCTGACCCGGATGCTGCACAGATCGGCGGGGCCACGGTCCTGACCGGCCCCCAGGTCCGGCGCCCCGTATAGTGACGCCATGCGGAGTCGCGGTGAGCCCTAAGATCGCCACGTCGGACGTGGTCGGGCGGCCCGAGCTTCTCGACTTCGTCCGCGGCCGCCACAAGGTCGTGCTTGTCACGGCCAAGCGGGACGGCACCCCGCAACTCTCTCCGGTAACAGCCGGGCTGGACGCCGTCGGCCGCGTCGTGATCGCCACCTATCCCGAGCGTGCAAAGACCCGCAACGCCCGGCGCGACCCAGAGGTCAGCCTCCTCGTCCTCTCCGATGCCTGGAACGGCCCCTGGGTGCAGGTCAGCGGCAGCGCCGAGGTACTCGATCTGCCCGAGGCACTCGATCCGCTTGTCGACTACTTCCGCGCGATCGCCGGCGAGCACGATGACTGGGATGAGTACCGGGCTGCCATGCAGCGTCAGGGCAAGGCGCTCATTCGGGTAACGATCGAGCGCTGGGGGCCGATCGCCACGGGCGGATTCCCGGCGCGCCTCGCCTGAGCGGCGGTAGTGATCTGCTGACCAGGACTATTGCCGAGCACGCCACGATCGCCAGGCCCGGTCCGGCAAGTGCCCAGCGGATCCCCGCCGCGGCAGCCACGCCGGCGACGAGGAAGGCCCCCGCGGGCACGAAGCCCATGAATCCGGCGTTATATGCGCTGAGCGCGTGCCCGCGCTGCGCAGCTGACGTGGCCTGCTGTACGTAGACGGTCGCGCTGACGGCGAAGAGCTGGGTAGCCCCGCCGAGCACGATCATGGTCAGGTCGTAAGCCCAGACCACGGGCATGACGGCGGCAACGGATTCCGCGATGCCGAACACGGCAGCCCAGACGAGGAACTCAGATTTGCCCGGATCCTTGCGGCGGGAGGAGTAGTAGTTCCCGCTGATCCCGCCGACGGCCATGAACGTGCCGAGCAGGCCGAACCCGACGGAGCCCAGATGAAATACCCTGGTGGCCATCAGCGGGTTGGTGACCCCGAACTGGAGCCCGAAGCCGCCGAGCAGCAAGGCCGTGACCACGGCTGCCTGGATGCCGCGCGGCAGGTCAAGCACCCAGCGGAAGCGCCTCGCCTGAACGAGTGCCCGGTCAGCGGCCGGCCCGTGCCTGACGTCCCCGGACAAGCAGCCCAGGACCACGATCACGCCGAGGAACGAGGCGGCATCCGCGAAGAACACCGCGGTCTCCCCGCTAGCGGCAATGATGACACCGGCCAGCCCCGGTCCGGTGATCTTGGCCAGGCCGGTGACCGTGGCGTACAGGGAGGTTCCGCGGCGTAGCTCGGCCGGGCCCACGAGGTCGAGCATGAACGTCTGGCGAGCCGGGACGTCGACGGCCTGGACGCAGCCGATGGCGAACGAAAGCAGCACGAGATACCAGACGGTCATCCATCCCGCCAGCAAGGGAATCCCGAGCGCGAGCGATCCGGCGGCCTGCAGTGCCTGGGTGACGATCACGACCCGGGCCGCGCGCCGCCGCCCCACGATCGTCCCGGCCCGGCGGCTGAACAGGAGCATCGGCAGGAACTGGGCCGCGACTACCTCGGACAGCACGACTGCGTCACCATGCGCGATGTGCAGCGTCAGCCAGTAGAGCGCCGTGTATCCCATCATGGTGCCGACAATGGACACCACCTGCGCCCCGGCGTACCAGCGGTAGCCGGCGCTCGCAACGCCACCGTGCGGGTGCCGGTCCCGGTTCGCGTCCATCAACGTCCCCCGTCATTCCTAGCGCCCGCGATGCGATTTTCCGGCAAGCCCGGCGAACCGGCAAGCCCGGCGAAAGAGAAACGGCGCAGCCAGCCGGCTGGCCGTCCGGCATCGGGGGCCAGGGCACCGGAGGCCAGGGCGCCGGGGGCCAGGGCACCGGAGGCCCGGCGGAGCCATGATTGCGGCTGCCCCGATTCCGCGGCCATCGCCTGCCAGGTCCACCCGTCGGCTCTGCGCCTGGCGACGTAGTCGGCCATGCAGTCGAAGCCCATGCTGGCCGCGACCAGCGCCGCGCGCTGACTCGCCGAATGCCGCTTGCCGGCGTGGGCAACCCTGGTCAGTCCGTGGCGGCGCAGCGCAGTCTCGACGGCATGGTTCGACATCCCCATCTCAACGGCAATGGCGTGCACTGTCCGGTGCTGCACGATGTGTCGTTCCTGCAAATAGGCAGCCACGTCCGCAAAGCCCAGCCCGGTCAGTGCCGGAAGCCACCTGGCGTCCCATTTGCCGGAGCGCCCCAGCCGCGCCGCGGCGGCCGCCGCGGGATCGGCGCGGCCGAGATGACGGGACAGCCAGTCCTTGTGCAGTCCCGCCTCGCGGCTGATCTCGGTCAGGCTGGCGCCTTGCCCGACGCGGGCGAGGACGAGGGACCCGATGTCCGGGTACCCCTGCCGCCGGGCCGCGGCGGCAGCGACCGTGGCGAGGCGCCGGTCGGCGCGTTCCCGGTTCGCCTGAGCGGTGACGGCGGGCGGGATCGCCGCCAGCGCCCGAGCGGCCTTCCTGCGCCGCTGCTCAGGAATGCGGCGGCCCCTGGCGGCTGCCGCGGCATCCCGCGTCAGTTCCCCGCCGCGCGCCCGCTCCCTGCCCGCGGCGCTGCCCGCACGGATCGCGGGCTCGAAGACCAGGCGGGATGCGAGTGCGGCAGCCCGGAGCTTGCGGGTTTCCGGCCCTTCCAGCGGCTGGCCGCGTTCCAGCCCGAATGCCTCGCAGTAGGCCTCTTTGGTCCAGCCGTGCGCTTTCAGGTGAGCCGTGACGGAGCGAAGCCACCGGCCGCAAAGATGGCAGGCGACCCGTGAGTCATCGGCGATGACCTCGCCGATCGGCGCGTAGAACGGCGTGCCGTCAGCCAGCACCCCGGCGACAGGCCGCGCCACGCGCCGGGCTCGCCGTGGCGTGCCGGGCGCGGACCCGGCTGCCGGGCTGATCATCTCGACGGACACGACCGGCCTTCCTCGCGGAGACCTCGCTAGCTAGTCACAATGAGACTACGCGCATAGCTATTGCCCGTCACGAGAATCCGTCCTGTCCGGTACGCAGGAGGGGCCGCGCTCTTGTGAGCGCGGCCCCTCCCGCCGGGACAAACCCCTATCGCTGCCTCTGCTATGCCGCGCGGCCACCTTCGCCGGCGCGCGGCAGTCTTACCTCACGGGGCATTGATCGTCAGCGGTGCCTCTGCCGTACCGCTGCCGTTCGCGTTGCTTGCCACGACCAGGACCCGATAGCTCCCGGCCGGCTCGCGCTGCCCGGAACCGTTGTAGCCGTAATACTGGATCCTGAGATTGCCGGCGGCATGCGCCGGCCGGGTGAGCGTGCGCACCACCGTGCCCTCGCTGTTGAGGACCAGGATGGTCACGTCCGACGCCTGAAGGATCCTGAAGGTGATAGTGGCGTGGTTCTGGCCGCTCGCCGTGACCGCCGCCGGGCTCAGCGCAAGCCCGGTGACCCCGGGGAGGCTGTTCGGCGGTGTGATCGGGGAGGTCGTCGGGGTCGGGGTCGGGGTTGGCTTCGGGGTCGGGGTGGGGGTCGGGTTGGGCTTCGGGGATCCGATGCCATTCTGGATATCGGACTCGGTGACGATGCCGCGCCATGCCGTGGCGGAGGCCGTGTCAGTGATCGTCAGGTTGGGGGTACCTGGCGGCGTGGAGTCGAACAGGGTGCCGAACAAGGCGCCGCTCTTCATCAGGTAGTCGCCGACCGCGGTCAGCCACGCCGGACGTCCGGCGAGGTCCGTTACGCCGAACTCGGCGAACCCGAACGGAAGCCCGGCGGACTTGGACGCCGCGATTGCCGGCGCCAGGAACTGCGCGGGAGGTGTCAGCTGACGGGCGCCTGGCGGGTAGGCATCCCAGGCCAGGGTGCTGATGATCCCGCCGCCGGGCAGGTAGTCGTGCCAGTCGCGGTGCGAGGCGGGCCTGAGGTCATAGGCCATCAGGATCAGGGTCGAGCGGAGGTACGGGTTGTTCGCCGCGTTGGCGAGCGCGACAACATGCGCCCATGCCGCCCGGTAGGCGGCCGCGGTGTACTGGCCGGTAGCGATGTGCTCCTCGGGCTCGTGGTTGAGGGAGTAGTAGATCGTGTGCCCTCTGGGAGCTGTGTCGAAGAAGTGCGAGAGCACCGCGTTGTCCGCACCCGAGAGAATCGCGCCCGGGTCGGCGTTGAAGCTCACGATCACTGCTGACTTGTTGGCAGCAGGCAGGCCCGTGGTCCAGGCGTTGGCCTTGGGCAGCCCGGTGTAGTACACCCGGACGATCCCCAGGCGGCCGAACTGGGCCGTGTCGCGCGTGAGGTCAGCCTGGCTCGGGATCGAGGCTCCCATCAGCGGCGCGGCGCTGCTGTCCGCCACCGGCAGTGCGGTTTGCTTCCCGCCGCCGAAGGTCAGCGCTCCGCCGCCGAACGTGATTGCGGCTGCCACCAGCGCGGTGACAGCCCCGAGCACTACTACCAAGAACGTCCGTGATGTTCTGGTGCTTTTCCATGATCTGGCTCTGGCAACCGCCTGCCAAGACTGACCTGCGGTGTGCCGGCCGTGGGGCGAGCGCTCCACGTCGAACTCCTCTCCTAGGCCGCCTACCGGGTTAGCTGACGGGTTCGGGCCGGAGGAGCCCTACGGCGGGCCGTTCGCGCAGACACGGTCCGCCGATTCACCCCGGGGAACATGGGTCCCCGGCTCTCTGGCCGTACCAGAGACTCGGCGGGTTTGCTGCTTGTCTTGGGGTTGGTGGCAGCAACGGGGTATCAGCGTTGGACGTTAACGGAATTGAGACCTGTGGGTGGCCATAACGACAGAATTTTGGCATTGGCGAGTCGTCTTCGCCGATCGCCCAGGTCGCCCGATCTCGCCGTTAGCGGGTCATCTGCAATGCCATTTGCCCTGGTCAACACATATTACGATACGGTAACTCAGCTAGGGCGGATGACCACGAGAGCCATGAAATTCCCCGGGCAGCTGGAATCATGGGGACATGCCACAGCCCAGCAAGACCTACTTGCACGGCCACCACGACAGTGTGCTGCGGTCTCACCGATGGCGGACCGTGGAGAACTCCGCTGCCTATCTTCTCCCGTGGCTGACGCCCGCGGCAGACGTGCTCGATGTCGGCTGCGGCCCTGGCACGATAACCGTCGGACTGGCCGGCCAGGTGCCAGCGGGCCGGGTGGTCGGGATTGACGCCGCCGCGGAGGCCCTGGCCGATGCCAGCGCGGAGGCGGCGCGCCGGAACCAGCGCAATGTCACTTTCGAGGCCGGCGACGCAGGTCACCTTCGCTTTGACGACGCGGCCTTCGACATCGTGCACGCGCACCAGGTGCTGCAGCACCTGGCCGACCCGGTGGCCGCGCTTGCCGAAATGCGGCGGGTCTGTCGGCCGGGCGGCGTCGTCGCCGCGCGAGACGGCGATTACGGCGGTTTTCTCTGGTTTCCCGAAGATCCGGAGCTCGCGGAGTGGCGAACCCTCTACCAGCGGGTGGCGAGGGCAATCGGCGGCGAGCCTGACGCAGGCCGGCGCATGCTCGCCTGGGCCCGTTCCGCTGGTTTCACTGACATCCGTGCATCTGCCAGCGTGTGGTTGTTCGCCACCCAAGATGAACGCAGCTGGTGGGGCGGAATGTGGTCGGACCGGGTGACGCAATCGGCGTTCGCGGAACACGCCGTCGGGCACGGCCTCGCCACCCGGGAGGACCTGCAGCGCATGGCCGGGGCATGGCACCGGTGGGCGTCCAGTGACGATGGCTGGTTCCTCATCCCGCACGGCGAGATCCTCTGCCGGGCGTGACCCGCTCGCCGGCCCTCAGGCCTCGCGGAAGGTGAAGAGCGGCTCAGCGGGCAGCCCGGCGTCCGGGGCAACGCGGAGCCGGCTGACCCCGACGCTGACCATGGTGCTGGTCGCAAGCGCATCGAACGCCACCTCGTCGAAGCCGCTCGCGCTGAACCAGGCCCGGATGTCCGGGGTCAGATCCGGAGCCCGGCGATGGCGGGTCCAGATGACGGTGGCGCCGGCGGAGCAGAGGGCAGGTGCTGCTGCCACGGTGCGCTGGATGTCCCTGGCGCTGATGTTGCCGAATATCCCGCAGAGCAGCAGCACGTCAGCAGGCAGCACGTCAGCGAACTGGCCCGCCCTGCTCGCGTCAGCCTGGCGGACCTCGACCTGCGCCAGCCCTGCCCCGGCGGCGCTGCGCCTCGCCGCCGCGGCGTTGCGCTCGTCGGATTCGATCAGGACTGCGGACACGTCGCGGCGGCGAGGATGATCGGGCAGCACGCCGATGACGTCACGACCCTGGCCAGCGCAGAGACTGACCAGCCGGACCGGCCCGGCCGGGGCCGCCTCCAGTGCCTGCCGCAGGTGCGCACGGACCCGTTCCAGTCGCGTGGTGAGCGATGACGACGGATCGTCGTAGGCCGAGTGCCATTCCGCCCAGTCCTTCACGGGTCCATCCTGCCCTAAGACACCGTGCGGCCAGCGAACTTGGGCGGTGCGCGCTCAGTCCATAAGTCCGTTGCCTGCCTAGCGACGGATGCGGCAGGCTACCGGGTCATGAACGGGCCAGCCGCTGAGGGCGTCCGGGTTGCCTGGGAGAGCGTTCCCGCAGCCGTCCGGGCTGCCATTGAGGAGGTCTGCGGCGCGCCCGTCGCCGAGGCCAGGACGCAGCCCGGCGGGTTCAGCCCGGGAGTTGCGGCGAGGCTCCGGTGCGCGGACGGCACCCGGTCTTTCGTCAAGGCGGTCTCAGCCGAGGCAAATCCGCAGAGCCCGCGGTTGCACCGCCGGGAGGGACAGAACCTGGCAGCGCTCGATCCGGTCATCGTCGCTAGGCAGCTGCCCGTCCCGCGGCTGCGGGGAATGGTCGATCTCGATCCCTGGGTGGCGCTCGTACTCGACGACGTGGACGGCCGGCCTCCGGGGCTGCCGTGGCGCGCCGGTGATCTCCAGCAGGTGCTGGCCGCGCTCGATCGGCTTGCCGGGGCACTAACACCGGCACCGATCACCGTCCGGAGCATCGCCGAGATGTATGCCAGGGCCTTCACCGGCTGGCGGGCGCTTGCGGGATCAGCCGGCAAAGACCGCCTTGATCCGTGGTCGCGCGCGCATCTTGATGAGCTGGCGGCCCTGGAGCCGGCCTGGGCGGTGCACTCTGCTGGCGACACGCTGCTGCATACCGACGTCCGCGCGGACAACCTCCTGCTGACCGCCGACGGCGAAGTGGTCGTCGTGGACTGGCCGCATGCCTGCCGCGGCTCCGCATTCGTCGAACTCGTGCTCTTCGCCCCGAGCGTGGCGATGCAGGGCGGCCCTCAACTTGCGGACCTGCTCGCCATGTCACCGGCCGGCCGGCGCGCCCCGCGACAGGACGTGGCCGCAGTGCTCTGTGCCCTCGCCGGCTATTTCACTCACCAGGCGCTCCAGCCGCCACCGCCCGGGCTTCCGACGGTGCGCGCGTTCCAGGCCGCACAGGGCGAAGTGGCGCGGCGCTGGCTCGCCGGCTTCCTCTGAGCATCGCGAGGCGGTCAGTTGATCGCCGTGAGCCGGGCCGATCCGGCCGCGCGGGCAGGACGGCTGTCGATCCTTGTAGCGTCGGTGATGACAATGCCCGTTGCGGCAGACCGCGGCCGGGGTATCGGCACCCGGGCGCTCGCATGGCTGACGGAGCACGTGTTCACCACCGCGGCGGGCGCCTCCCGGATTGAGGGCACGACGCGCCAGGACAACGTCGCCATGCGCCGCTTGTTCCGCCGCGGCGGATACGTCAAGGAATCCCATTACCGCGACGGCTGGCCGGATCCGGACGGGAACCTCCATGACGCCATCGGCTACGCCATCCTCAGGCGCGACTGGCTCGCCGGCACCACGACTGTCCTGCGGTGGGACGACGAGCCAGCCTAGGGTGTTGGTCATCGGCGACGGCATGATCAGGGGAACGGCTGTGGATAGTGGCAGGCTGGCCGGTTTTCCGCTGAACGCTGTCGTCGAGGGTGATTGCCGCGCGCTGATTCCGGCGCTGCCCGACGAGAGCATCGACATCGTGATCAGCAGCCCGCCGTACTGGGGCCAGCGAACGTCAGCGGGCAACGGCGTCGAAGCCGACCCGCGCCGGTACCTGGCCGAGCTAGCTGACGCCTTCACTGCGCTGCTGCCGAAAGTGAAACGTCACGGCGTGCTGTGGATCAACATCGGTGATGCCTACAACACCCCGGTCAACTGGCGATCGGATGATTACGCCTACAGCACGCTCGGGCCGGACAAGGCAGGCCTCGATCCGGCGAATTCCGCCTACTCGAAACCGCGGTACAGGCGGCGGCCGTTCGTCGACGCCAGTGAGACGTGGCTTCGGTATGGCAATCTGCTTGCGCTGCCGCATCGGCTTGTCGTGGCGCTATCCGATGCGGGCTGGCTGTTCCGCGGAGAGGTTATCTGGCGGAAGAAGAACCCCATGCCGGAAGGCAGATGCCGGCGGCCGCACCGCCAGCACGAGGCTGTCTATCTCTTCGCCCGCAGCGAGCAGCATGCGTTCCGCGCGAGTCCGCCGGTCGGGTCCATCTGGGAGTTTGGCAGCGAGCGGATCAGCGGAGCTAAGCACTATTCGCGTTTCCCCGAGGAGCTTCCCAGGCGGTGCATCGGCGCGTACGGGCAGTCCGGCCCCGGCGTCGTCGTGCTTGACCCGTTCAGCGGGTCGGGAACCACCGGAGTCGCCGCGCTGCGGGCTGGCTGCTCCTACCTCGGGTTCGAGATCGACGGGCCGCAGGTAGCTGCCTCCAACCAGCGGCTCAGGGCTGCTGATTCGCCCGGCCGCTAGCCGGCCTGGAAAGCGTGCCACCTCAGCCGGTAAGGCAGATCATGGCAATGCAGCCGATAGGCGTCGTCACCATTTCATAGTAGCAAAGATCAACTTTCGCTAAGCGGTGCAGCGCTACCTGGGCTTATGCTCGGCCGCATAAGATGCCGCCCGGGAAAATTGCAGCACAGAAAAGGTGCGGCACAGAAGAATGGCGGCACGGCGCGTCACGCCGTTCGCAGTTAAGTTCACCCGCTGAGCGCACCGCCGCTATGGGGGCGACTTGCGCGCGATGCACAAAAGGAAGATCTGGCGTTCGGGGGACGAAATCATGCGCGGGGAACGACGGCCGGGGCACGCGGGCCCGCTGGCCGGGTGGGAACGGATCGCCATCCTGGCCTTACTCGCGATCATGGTCGGCCTGGTCGTCCTGCTCACCATCTCCGCCACCCCGCTCCGTGACCATGTCGGGCCTGGTAGCCCTCAGCACGGCGCGGGCAAGCGGGCCGGCCCGGGCCGGGCGGGCGGGCGGAGCGCCGCCGCGAGATAGCGACGGGAGCCCGCTCCTCCCGCCATCCGGTCAGGCCGGAATGACGATAGTCCTGATGATCTTGTCGGCAAACGTCTGCCGCTTGGCATCCCAGAGCGGGAACAGCCAGCCGATGTAGCAGGCGAGCGAGTCCAGCAAGTGGCAGATGTCCCTGGCAAAGGCCATGCCCGCGCCGATCGGGGCACCGGTGGACTCGCTGACCAGCTTCAGGCCGAGCGCCTTCTTCCCCCAAGACTGACCGGTCGTGCCGCCCAGGTACCAGCGGTTGTAGCCGGTGATGGCGAGCGCCACGAGGTCGAGCAAGAGCATCAGGCCGACGCTTCGCGTCGCGGCGCCGATGAACACCACGACCGCAGGCGGGACCGCATCGATGAGGTAGCCGCCGGCACGCTGCCCCCAGTTGGCAAAGATCGGGGGAGATGGTGCATAAGTCACGAAAAGGCCTTTCTCGTAGGATTTCTGTCGTCACCGCGGTGCCGCGGGTATCAGGGGATCGGGAGGAAGCCATAGCGGTGCAGCTGGAACAGCCAGCTCAGCGCGACCAGGCAGGCCATCGCCCAGCCGGTCTGCCGGCGCGCTGCGGCGGACCAGGAACGCGGGGCCGACCCCAGGCCCCCGGCCCGCGCCACCAGCACCGGTGCGGTGCCGACGACGAGCGCCGCTATCAGGTAAGCGAGCGGGCTCGCCGCGGCTGCAGCCGACCAGTTACCATGTGTCATCGCCACGGTAGCGGTCGTGAGACCGCAGAACGGGCAGGGCACGCCGGTAAGCGTGCGCAGCGGGCAGGGCAGCCCTTGCCCTCCGGTATGGGCCATCAGCGCCGGATAGACCGCCCCCGCCATGGCTGCGCCCGCGCCGAACAAGGTGATGCGCTCGGGCACCGAGTACTCTCGCCGGAGTATCAGCACGCAACCCCCGCCCAGATGTCGAATCCACCCGCGAAAGTGAATGAATCGCATCGTACGGGCTGAACTCGCGCCGCGAGTCCGAGTTCATACCGCTGACCATGAGATTTCCCGGCGCCGCCGCCTGCTGGCTGACTGCGGGCGCTGCCCGGATCCTGCTGCCTGCGCTAATGCGCTGAGTAGCCCTCCAGCAGATGGCTGAACGCCCACCTGGGCTGCGTGATGCCGGAGCAGGAGTTGCTGTCGATCGTGCCCGGGCAGCGGCCGTTGTCGCGCTGGATCGCCCAGATGGAGATCATCGGGAGCCGGTGCGCCCGGGCGAAGTACTGGATGTCCTGTACCTCGCTGAGATAGGTCACCTCGGTCTTCTTGGGGAAGTCGTCGATACCGGGCAGCAGCGTGATGCCCTCCATGCCCCACAGCCGCCTGGCGGTCGCGCCCGGGTAGAGCCTGGTGAGCTGGCTGTGCGCGGCCTGCAGCGCCTGCAGCGCTTCGGTCCCCATGTCCGAGTCGGAATTGCTGTTGTAGTAGTCGAACGCCATCAGGTTCACCGCGGTCACCCGTACCCCGTGGGCCACCGCGTTCTTGAGCACGGCCAGGCAGTTCCCGGGCAGCCCGGAGGGCTCGACGCCCAGGGTGAAGATGATCTGGACCCGGCGATGCGTCCTGGCTGCCCACTCCTGGAGCAGCCTGATCGCCTCGGAGCGCCTGGTGATCGCGGCGGGGCGGCCAAGCGATCTCGCCTCCACGTCCATGTCGAGCCGGGTGACGCCATAGCTGGTCACCACGTTCTCGTAGGCTCTCGCGATCTTCCGGACGCTCGTGCAGGAGTCAGCGATCTCGGTGCCATCCTGATCCGCGCTGAACCCGCCGAAGGACGGGATCACGTCCCCGCCCATCGAGCGCAGCCTGGCGATCCCGTGGACGTAGCGACCGCCGGGACGGACGGCCTGCTTGCGGTCGCCGTTCCACGTAACGGTGCAGGAGCCCTTCTTCGGCGTCTGCAGGAAGGCGAGCGTGAAGTAGCGCGCGCCGGACTTGCTGGCGACGGCCGGGATGCTGTTATCCGTCCAGGTCTCGAAGTAGGGCGCGTACAGCTGCCGGGGCAGCGGCCGCCGGCTGGCGGCTCCGATCGCGGGGCGCGCGGTCGCGTAGCCGCCGGTTGCGTGGCTCGCGGTTGGGTGGCCGGCCGGCCCGTCTGCGGCGGCCGCGCCAGCGAGCGGCACGCTGATAACAGCGGCGCAGAGGCCGGCGGCCAGGACACCGCGTCCGCGAACGGGAAGTGCTCTCATCGGCGCGGCTCTTTCTGCGAGGTCACCACCTGCCAGGCAGGACCGCCGGGCAAAGGATGTAGCGATGTGGACGCTATCTCGGCACCGGTTCGTTAGCCAGGCTGAACCAGCTCAGGATTGCGCCCCCGGCTCGTCCCTTGCTGACCTGCTGTCCGGGCCGGCCGGTCAGCCGGCCAGGACTGGCCGGTAGACCGGATCCCACATCAGCGCGCGCACCTTTGCCCGCACGTCTCCGTCGATGCGGGCCGTCGCTACGCCATCCGCGCAGGCAGCCTGGACAACGGCGACCGCGACTGCCAGCGATGTCTCACGTAGCTCTTCCACTTGAGGCAGTAGCGGCGCACCGCGGGCCGATGTGTCGACGAGCTCGGATACCGCGCGAGCTGCCGCGGCGAGCATGTTGTCGGTCACCTTGATGGCCCGTGCGGCAATCACGCCGAGACCGAGGCCGGGGAAGACTAGGGCATTGTTCGCCTGGCCGATCACATAGGTGATCTTGTCGTACGTGACGGGCCCGAACGGGCTTCCGGCGGCAACGAGGCCGCGGCCCTCCGTCCACCGGATGAGGTCAGCGGGCAAGGCCTCGGCCAGCTCAGTCGGGTTGGACATCGGCAGGATCATCGGCCGCTCGACATGCGCGGCCATCTCCCTGACGATCTCCTCGGTAAAGGCCCCCTGCCTGGTGGAAGTGCCGATCAGGATCGTGGGGTGCACCCGCCGGACGGCCTCGGCGAGCCGGATACCGCCGATTTCCGCGTCTGAATGCCAGCCGGTTACCTCGGCCGGATCGCGCGCATAGCGCCGTTGCGCATCACTCAGGCCCGGCATCTCGCTGGTGATCAGCCCGGCCCGGTCGAGTGGCCAGAACCGCGCACTGGCCTTGTCGGCTGGAAGGCCCTCGGTGACCATGGCGGCGAGCAGCTGGTCGGCGATGCCGGTCCCTGCCGTCCCGGCGCCGAAGATCATTACCCGCTGGTCGGACAGCCGGGTGCCGGTCACCCTGATTGCGGCGAGCACGGCGGCAAGATTGACGGCGCCGGTGCCCTGGATGTCGTCATTGAAGGTGAGCAGCCGGTCACGGTAGCGCTCAAGCAGGCGCCTGGCGTTGCCGACGCCGATGTCCTCCCAGTGCAGCAGCGCCTTCGGGAACAGCCGGCTGACAGTGTCCACGAAAGCGTCCATGAAGTGGTCATACTCCCCGGCGGGGACACGAGGATGCCGGTTGCCGACATACAGCGGGTCATCGAGCAGGCTCTGCCGGTCAGTGCCCACATCGAGCATTACCGGCAGGCCACGGTTCGGATCAATGCCGCCGGCCGCGGTGTAGACGGCCAGCTTCCCGACGGCGATATGAATGCCGCCCGCGCCCCAGTCCCCGATGCCCAGGATCGCGCCCGCGTCGGTGGCGACGATGAGGTCGACCTCACCGGGATCGAGCCCCGGGGCGAGCAGGGACGCCTCGATCAGCTCCGGATGATCGACGGACAGGTAGACGCCGCGCGGTCGCCGGTACTCGTGGCTGTAACGCTCGATCGCCTGGCCCACCGTCGGGGTATAGACGATGGGCAGCATCTCCCGCAGGTGCCCGGTGAGCAGGTGGTAGAAGAGCACCTCGTTACGGTCGTGTACCTCGGTCAGGAGCACGTTCTTGGCAAGGTCGGTCGGCTGGCGGCTGTACTGGGCGAGTATCCGGGCAGTCTGCTCGTGCAAGGTCATCCGGGCGGGCGGGATCAGGCCGGTGATCCCCAGGTCACTGCGCTCGGAATCGCTAAACGCAGTGCCCTTGTTGATCCGCGGATCAACAAGCACCTGCCGCCCGCGCAGGGCGGTCCGCCAGGCTCCCGACTCATCCCGCCACACCATCTTCATGGAGGCTCCCTCGGCTCGTGAGTGCCGTCCCCATGATTGTGCTTGGTCGCCGCGCCGCGCCGCGGGCGGTCCCCTGCACGGGGACCGCCCGCGCACCGCGGCGGGGATTGAGCCTGCGCTAGCTCCCCGCGGAAGGGTTGCGCTAGCTCCCGGCGGACGAACTGCCGCCGCTACTAGAGGATTTGCTGCGCCCGGCCATGTTGCGGCACTGGTGCTTCATTGCCTTCGGTGCCTGCGCGCTGGGCCGCGCGGCCGGCTTGCTCTGGAATCCCGTGGTGTTGACGGCCCGGGACGATCTCGTGGCGCCAGCGGCCTGGGACGTCCTCGACGCCGAGTGCGTGACTGCAGGTGATGCGCTCGTGGACGCGCTGGCCAAGGTCAGGCCAAGGCCCAGGCTGGCTCCCAGGACTCCGGCCGCGATGGCCGTGCCCGCCAGTGGTCGGGAAATTCTCATGTGGTCTCCTCGTCGTGCTCGTCGGGCCGGAGCCGGCGACTCCGGAGCGGGCCACCAGGTGACTCGCCGGATCCAGTAGGGCAGCCGAAGTTCTGCGGCCGGTTGCGGCCAGCTATCACCCCGCGCTGAATTGCGGCCTGCCATCCCTGCCGCGCTGAATTGCTCCCTGGATTAGTGCACGATGATCCGGTGACCGTGAAGCATGCGACCGCGAGCGTGTTCGTCTTCTGCAACCTGGCTAACGGATGGCAGCTCGGGCTGATCCGGCACCCGATCTTCGGCCGGCTCATGATCCCGGGCGGTCATGTCGAGCCGGACGAGTCACAGCAGCAGGCGGCCCTGCGCGAGGTCAGCGAGGAGACGGGCCTGACGGTCCGGCTGATCGAGCCGCCCGGCGCGTCATTGCCAGCGAACCTCGACCGGGTGCAAGTGGCCCAGCCGTGGTGGATCATCGAGCAGCCGGTTCCTTATGACCATCACATCGCGGGCGCGCATGTTCACCTTGATCATCTTTACGTGGCCGTAGCCGAGTGCCCTGAGCCGGCGACCGAGCCCGGTCATCCGTTCGGCTGGTATTCCGCGTCCGAGCTGGCCGGGCTGGACATGTTCGAGGACACGCGTCGGCTCGCGTCGGTCCTGTTCCCGCGGCTCGACGCTACCGGGGGGTCAAACGCCGGCCAGCCAGGTGCGGCCGGGCGACCGTCGGCCGGCCTGCCTGACGCCATCTCCTGACGCGCGAACTCAGCCGGCCGTCGTGGTTAGGTGCTGCTGTTCCCGCCGAACCTCTGCCCGGCGCGCTTGCTGTAGTCCTCCCGCAGTGCCATCCGGAGTTCCACGCTGGAGTCACGGGAGATGATCGCGAACGGGTCGCCCTTGGGCGCGGCAACCCAGACCCCGTCCCGGCAATCAATCAGATACGCATCGTCCCAGTGCCAGCGAAGATCATTAAGCGTCGCCTGTGCGTCCCTGTCGAGCATCTGTGCTTACCTTCCGGTACGTGGAATACAGAAGCACTATATAGCACCAGAGTGCTACCAGGCAGTTAAGGCAGGTCAGCGCAGCTTTAGAGTGATCACCGTGGTAGATCCTCAGTCTCCGGAACTGGCATACCTGCAGGTGGCCAGGCTGCTTGAAGCGAGAATCAGGAGCGGAGAACTAAGGGGAAAGATGCCTGCGGAGCGGGCACTGGCCGAGGAGTTCGAGGTCAGCTACGGCACGGTGCGCCGGGCTATCTCGATCTTGCGGGACAGCGGGCTAGTCCGCAGCGTCCACGGACGCGGAACCTTCGTCACGTGACTGCTGTATGTGGCCAAGCAGGGGGTGACCAGATGACCGGCCAGTCAGACCCGGGCGGGGCGCAGATTCGTGGCAGCAGCGGGACCGGCCCCGGAGTGATCACGCCTGATGGCTGCGCCGTGGACCTCTACGCGCTGCTCCCGGCCGGTGACGACCCGGGAATCATCCATGCTGCCGTTCCCGGCGGCGCGTCCATCCTTGAGCTCGGATCCGGCACCGGCCGCGTCACCAGCGCGCTGATCGCACTGGGTCACCCGGTTGTCGCCGTGGACGAGTCCGCGGAGATGCTCGCCCGCGTCCGCGGCGCTGAGACCGTCCTGGCCGCTATAGAGGATCTCTCCCTGGGCCGGCTCTTCGACGTCGCCCTGCTGGCATCGCATCTGATCAACGTCCCGGACGACGCGACCCGCCGCGCGCTCCTCGGCACCTGCGCCAGGCACATTGCGCCGCATGGCTGCGTAATAATTCAGCAGCATCCGCCAGCCTGGTTCGACAGCGCCGGGCCATCGGAGCGCACCTCGCCCGAAGGCATTACCTTCCGGCTGCGCGATGTCACCCGGCCCGGCCCGGGCCTAGTCGCCGCGACCGTCGTGTACGAGGCCGGCAGCCGGAGCTGGACCCAGTCCTTTACCACCCGGCGGCTCAGCGACGAATTCCTGCGGGCATGCCTGCAGGACGCCGGCCTGGCGCTGGATGCCTACGTCACCGGTGATCATGCGTGGCTTCGCGCGGTGCCCGGATAGCCACCCGTGCCCGGCTAGCTACTCCGTGCCCGTGCCCGGCTAGCCACCCGGCGCGCTGCTGTCAGCTGCCGGATTCGCCGGTGACCCCCTGATCCCCGGCAGATCCGCCCTGGCCTGCCCGGTCCCCGGCGGCAAGACCCTGGCCCCAGACGGCGCGGACGGAGTCGATGGTGTCGGCCTCAGCGGCCGTCTTGTCCGGCCGGTACCGCAGCACCCGGGCGAACCGGAGCGCGACGCCGCCCGGGTACCTGGAACTCGCCTGCACGCCGTCGAAGGCGATCTCGGCGACCAGTTCCGGACGGACTCGCACGATCCGGCGCTGGCTGTCGCCTGGCTCGCCCGGCGCCTCCGGCGGGTCGGCCAGCTCAAGCAGCCTCGTGGTCTGCCAGGCCAGCATCTCGTCGGTCAGGCCCTTGAATGTCTTGCCCAGCATGACCAGGCCGCCGGTGGCCGGGTCGCGGGCGCCGAGGTGCAGGTTGGACAGCCTGCCACGGCGCCGCCCGTGGCCCCACTCGGCTGCCAGCACCACCAGATCGAGGGTGTGCCGCGGCTTTACCTTGATCCACTCACTGCCCCGGCGGCCGGCCGCGTACCCGCCGTCCAGCGACTTGACGACGACGCCCTCGTGGCCGCGGGCGACGGCATTGCTGAAGAATTCCCCGGCAGTGGCCGGATCCGCCGTGACAATGCGCGGGATGACCAGCCCGGCTGGCAGGATCCGGGTCAGCAGCGCATGCCGCTCGCTGCCCGGCGTGTCGATCAGGTCGGTGCCATCGAGGTGCAGGAGGTCGAAGAAGAACGGGGTCAGCGGCAGGTCCGCCCGCTGCTGCCCGCCGCCGTCGTGGCTAGCCGCCCGCCCCGAGGTGACCTGAAAGGGCCGAGGCCGTCCGTCCGGGAACAGTGCCACCGCTTCCCCGTCGAGCACCGCCGCCGCCGCGCCGATGCCGAGCACGGCATCGGCGATCTCCGGCACCCGGGCGGTGATGTCGTCGAGCGTCCGGGTGAAAACCGTCACCTCGCCGTCATTCTTGTGCACCTGGATCCGGATTCCGTCAATCTTCCATTCCACGGCGGCAGGCGATATCCGCTGCAGCGCGGCGCCCATGTTCGCCGCGGCCGCCGCGAGCATGGGCCGCAGCGGCCTGCCCACCCGCAGCGTGAAGGACCGCAGAGCGGCAAGCGCCCGGTCAGCATCGGGCCCGCCCGGCCCGCCGAGCGCGGCCTGAGCTACCTCGGGCAATGACCCGCCCAGCTGGTGAGCCCGGCGAACCAGGTCAGCCGGCACGCCGGCTGCCCGCGCGATGGCCTCGGTCATGATGCCAGCCAGGGCGCCCTGCCCGAGGTCTCCGGCCAGCAGCCGGATCAGGAACGAGCGCTCGCTGTCAGTCGCGCGGCCCAGCAGCGCGCCGAGCAGCCGGCGCCGCTCGGATTGCGCGCCCTGGCCGGTAACTGCCCCGATGGCCTCAAACGCCGCATCAGTGCCGGCCAGCGTCAGGGATGGCTCAGCGGGCGGATCGGCCGACCGGAGCAAGTCCCCCAGTGCCGCGTAGCCGACCCCGATCTGTCGCTGGCGCAGTTCGCCGGACAGGAAGGCCACCGCGACCGGCACCTCGCCGGGTGGCACCGTGGCGAGCAGCACGGAGATCTCGTCGATCTTGGCACGCCTCGCCTGCACGCTAGCGACCGCCGCTGAGGTGCGCACGAGTTCACACAGGAGCACAGGTGCATTCTGCCCGACGCAGCGGGAAGGCGGGCAGCGGGAAGGCGGGCAGCGGGGGTACGGGGACAGGCCCGGTCAGCATGACCGGGCCGTCCCCGTCGCAGGCCGGTCAGGTCGCGCGGACCTGCCCGTTCACCTCTGCCTGGGCATCCGCGGCATCCGCCGCTCCGGCTGCCTGATCGCCCGTGGCGGGCAGGTCCGCCGCGGCGCTCTCGTCTGCTCCGCCGCGGCCGGCCGGCTTGACCCGCCTGCGCAGCAGGGCGGCTACGGCGAGCGCGCTGGCCGCCGCTGCAAGCAGCGCGATCCCGGCCGCCAGCGGCGAACGGCGCCGCTTCTTCGGCGCAGGATCCAGCTGCCGCGCGGCCTTGGTCAGCAGGTCCGACACCTGCGGCGCGAGCTTCTCCTGGACCGCGTTGCCGGTCCGCTCGAGTTGGGGGGCAGCCCATGCGCGGGCATCGTTCACGTGCGGCGCTGCCCATGCGCGGGCATCGTTCACGCGGGGGGCGGCCCAGGCGGCGGCGTCGTCCGCGCGCTGCTTGACCGCTACCCCCGCATTCTTGGCGAGCGGCACGGCCCTGGCGGCGGCGTCGTCCGCGCGCTGCTTGACCGCCACGCCTGCGTTCTTGGCGAGCGGCGCGGCCCTGGACGCTTGCTGCCGCGCGCGATCGCGGGCTCCGGCTGCTCCGGAGCCATTCTTCTTTGTCAATAGCGACATCTCTAACCTCCAAGGGAGTACTTTCGCCAGGGTCACTTCCCCGGCGTGGCGTGGTCAACCCTTTCCGCCCGGTTCGCCGCAGCCGTCCGACGTGGGAAGATCGCCGGCCGCTGATCCTTTCCATAAGGGTTGGCAGCCGCGCTGCAGCCTGGTTGGCAGCCGCACTGCTCTGGCCATGCGAGGATTCTTTTCATGACGAACACGCTCACTGCAACGCTACGGACCAACCGCGGCACGGTTGTCGTCCGCCTCTTTCCCGATCACGCGCCGAAGACGGTACAGAACTTCGTCGACCTTGCCGAGGGGTCGCGCGAGTGGACTGATCCCCGCACCAGGCAGCCCGGCGGGAAGCTCTACGACGGGACGATCTTCCACCGGGTGATCCCGAACTTCATGATCCAGGGCGGCGACCCGCTCGGTACCGGCACGGGGGGCCCCGGATACAAGTTCCCCGACGAGTTTCACCCGGATCTTGCCTTCGACCGGCCGTACCTGCTGGCCATGGCCAACTCAGGTCCGGGCACCAACGGCTCCCAGTTCTTCATCACCAACGTCCCGACCCCCTGGCTGAACCGCAAGCACACTATCTTCGGCGAGGTCATCGATGGCAGCGAGGTCGTGGACGAGATCAGCATGGTGGAAAGCGGACGCAATGACCGCCCGGTCAAGGACGTCGTGCTCGAGTCGGTCGTGATCGAGCGGGTCGGCAACGCGCCGGGATCCGCAGGATAGGCAATGGCCGTCCCCCCGGGTCCGGGCACCAGCAATCAGGCCGGCACGCCGACCTGCTTCCGGCACCCGGGCCGTGAAACCTACGTATCCTGCGTGCGATGCGGCAGGCCGGCCTGCCCGGACTGCCTCCGCTCGGCGGCGGTCGGCCAGCAGTGCGTCGATTGCGTGCGGGAAGGAAACCGCGGCGTCCGCCGCGCCGGCGCCGTGTTCGGCGGCCGGGCGACCGCTAACGCGGTGGTCACGTGGGCACTGGTCGGCATCAACATCGCGCTTTACATCGTCGAGCTGGCGCGGCCGGGCATCGCGAATGACTGGGCGATGCTCGGCCAGGCCAGGATCTTGCCCGGCGGGCCGATCGCGGGCGTTGCCCAGGGTCAGTGGTACCGCCTGATCACCGCCGAGTTCCTGCCGCCGCCCGGAGGCGGCGGCACGCTGGACATCGCGTTCAACATGTGGGCGCTTATCCTTATCGGCCCCGCGCTTGAGCGAATGCTCGGCCGCCTGCGCTACCTCACCGTGTACCTGGTGAGCGCGGTCGGCGGCTCGGTGATGTTCTACCTCATCGCCCAGCCGAACGTGGAGGCGCTCGGCGCATCCGGCGCGGTCTTCGGCCTGTTCGGCGCGTGGTTCGTGGTGGCCAGGCGGCTGCACCTGGACAGCAGGTGGATCGTCACCATCGTGGTGCTGAACCTGGTGCTCGACTTCGTGGTACCGAACATTGCCTGGCAGGCGCACGTGGGCGGGATTCTGGCCGGCGGCCTGCTCACCGCCGCCTTTGCCTACGCGCCGCAGCACCGGCCGCAGGCGCGCACGCTGATCCAGGTGGCAGCCACCGCCGCCATCATCGTCCTGCTGGCGGCCGCCGTCCTGGCCAGGAATCACCAGCTGGCGGCTGCCGCGCTCGGGTGATGCGCACCGCCGGCCGACGGCGGTGCCCGCTCAG
>Ga0302326_10005275_pt1 | contig 29513 bp, 23 predicted proteins | sample Palsa_T0_3_FD_202264 | JGI IMG/M metagenome (GOLD analysis project Ga0302326, IMG submission 202264) | Peat permafrost microbial communities from Stordalen Mire near Abisko, Sweden - Palsa_T0_3 | ecosystem: Environmental > Terrestrial > Soil > Palsa > Peat permafrost | place: Sweden: Abisko... | reverse complement strand
GAAGAGGCGCGCCCCGGCGACATTGTGCTCCTGGCCGGCAAGGGGCACGAGACGTACCAGGTGCTGCGCGATGGGCCCATCGCCTTTGACGATCGCGAAAAGGCCCGGGCCATTCTGCGTGGCAAAGGATTCTCGAAAAACCCTTAGCGAAATCGCCTGTGGCGGTCGAAAGGGAACTATCGAGCATTGGAGACGCGATGCACTGGACGGTGGCTCAAGCGGCTGAAGCACTGGGCGTCCCTGCGCCCGCCGGGCTCAGCCCCGTGGCCCGGGTGGCCGGTGTCTCGATTGACTCTCGAACTGTCCAGCCTGGCGAACTGTTCCTGGCGATACGCGGACCGCGTCACGATGGACACGGTTTTGTCTCCCAGGCTCTGGAGCGCGGCGCTGCGTCCGGGGTGGTGGCGCGGGAGCGTTTCGGAGAGTACCCGGAAAAAATCCGCGGGAAACTCTTCGCGGTGGACGACACGCTCGACGCTCTCCATCATCTGGCGCGGTGGGCGCGCGAGGCGTGGCGCACGGGGCCGACAGGACGGGCCGGACGGCTTATCGGCGCAGTGGCAGGCTCGGTGGGCAAGACCACAACGAAAGAAATTCTGGCGGCGCTCGTGGGCGCGCGCTTCAGGGTGCTGAAGACGCAGGGAAACCTGAACAATGAATACGGGTTGCCGCTCACGCTGCTGCGGCTCGGGGAGGAGTATGACGCGGCCGTGGTGGAACTCGGGATGTCACATCGCGGAGAGCTGGCGCAGTTGACGCAGATTGCCGCGCCCGATGTGGGCGTGGTCACGCGTGTCGCCGTCGAGCACCTGGAGTTTTTCGTTTCGATTGACGAGATTGCGCTTGCCGAGCGGGAGCTGATCGAGAATCTCGACCGCCCGGGCGCGGTCGCTGTGCTGAATGCGGATGACGCGCGCGTTGCGGCTTTCGCCGAGGTAGCGCGCGGCAAGGTGATTCGCTTCGGCATCGATGGCGGCATTGGTGGTGCGGCCGAGTTTCGCGCTGAGGCTGTCGAGGAGCGCGGGCTGGGTGGATCGGCATTTGACTTTGTTTTTCCGGGCGGGCGCGCGCGGCTTGAACTGCCTTTGATTGGGCGGCACAACGTTATGAACGCATTGGCGGCCCTCGCGGCGGCCAGTGTGTGGGGAATCGGTGCGGAAGACGCGCGGCGCGTGTTTCCCGCGCTGGTACCGGCGGACAAGCGCGGCGCCGTGGTGCGATTCGCGGCGGGATTTACGGTGATTGACGACTCCTACAATTCGAGCCCTACGGCGCTTCGGACTCTGACCGAGATGCTGGCGAAGACGCCCGGGTATCGCCGGCGAATCCTGGCTGCGGGTGAAATGCTGGAGCTTGGCGAATCCTCGGCCGAGTTGCACCGCGAATGCGGGCGCTTCGCGGGCGGCTTGCGCCAACTCGACTGGATTTGTGGCGTGCGCGGAAACGCCGCGGAGTTCGTTCGCGCAGCTGTAGAAGCCGGGCACCCCGGAGAAAGTGCGCGATTTTTTGAGGATTCGAGCGATGCGGCAAGATTTCTGGCCGACTTTGTGGCGCCAGGGGACGTTCTGCTGATCAAGGGTTCGCGTGGCGTGAAAATGGAAAAGATTCTCGAAGCGCTGGACTCAGGGCATCCACGCGTGGTGAACGAACCCGTAGCCAAGGGGCGCGCCTGATGCTTTACTACCTTTTTTTCTTCGCGCTCCATCGCTATTTCAGCCCGCTGAATGTGTTTCGCTACATCACGGTGCGAACGGCGGTCGCCAGTCTTACGGCGATGGCCCTTACCTTGTTGTTGGGGCCCTGGGTGATTGCGAGGCTCCGCGCCCTGCAAGTGAAGCAGTACATACGCGAAGAGGGGCCCGAGCGTCATCAAGCGAAGGCCGGCACTCCAACGATGGGGGGCGTGCTGATCGTGGCGTCCATCGTAATCCCCACGCTGCTGTGGGCCGACCTGCGCAACCCTTACGTCCTGCTGGCGGTTGGCGCCACGCTGGCCTTCGGCGCCGTTGGTTTTGCGGACGATTACAATAAGGTGGTGCGGAAGCACAATCAGGGTTTGACAGCCCGGGGAAAATTCCTGCTGCAGGTGTTGATCTGCATGATTGTCGGCGTCGTGCTGGTCGCTCTGCAAGCGGCGGGAGATTACTCCACGCAGTTGAGCGTGCCGTTTCTAAAGCGATTGCACCCAGACCTGGTAATCAACTCGCTGCGCGTGCATGCGTTTGTGTGGCCGCTCGCGTATGTGCCGTTCTTGCTGTTTCTGGTGCTGATCATCGCCGGCGTTTCGAACGGGGTGAATCTAACCGACGGCCTCGACGGCCTGGCCATCGGTTGCGTGCTGATTTCCGCGACGGCGCTCACCGTGATTACCTATCTCTCGAGCAACGCGCGGTTCGCCGAATACCTGGAAATCCAGAAAATTCCGGATGCCGCCGAGCTGACCATTTTTTGCGGTTCGCTGGTTGGTGCTTCGCTGGGATTCCTGTGGTACAACGCGCATCCCGCGGAAATGTTCATGGGCGACGTGGGTTCGCTGGCGTTGGGCGGCGCCATCGGCACCGTGGCGGTGATCCTTAAGCAGGAGATCCTTCTGGTTTCCATCGGCGGAGTTTTTATTCTCGAATTGCTCTCGGTTATCCTTCAGGTGGGATCGTTCAAGTTGACCGGCAAGCGCATTTTCCGCATGGCGCCGCTGCATCACCACTTCGAGCTGATGGGCTGGAGCGAATCGAAAGTCATCGTGCGCTTTTGGATTCTGGCGCTGGTATTCGCGCTGTTTTCGTTGACGACTTTGAAATTGAGGTAGGCGAGTGAGACCGGGAATCGATCTGGCGGGCAAGCGGGTGCTGGTCGTGGGACTGGCGCGCACCGGCGTGGCCGTGTCGCTTTTTTCCGCGGCTTACGGAGCCAGCGTTACGGCGACGGACCTGCGGCCCGAAACGCAATTGGGCGACAGCGTCGAGAAATTGCGCGCCGCCGGAGTGAAGCTCGAACTCGGGGGGCACACGCCCGCCCGCTTTCTCGAACACGACTTGGTCGTTCTAAGTCCAGGCGTTCCCGCGCGCCTGCCCGCCATCGAAATGGCGCGCGCCCGCGGCATTCCGGTGTGGAGCGAAATCGAACTGGCGTGGCGCTTCCTGCGCGGCAAGCTCGTGGCGATTACCGGCTCGAACGGAAAGACCACGACTACCGCGCTGGTGTCGCACATCCTCAAGACCGCCAAGATTCCCACGCTTGTTGGCGGCAATATCGGGGTGCCGCTGCTATCGCTCGTCGAATACTCCGACGACTTGACCGTGACGGTGGCGGAAGTTAGCAGCTTCCAGCTGGAGGGGATTGAGGCGTTTCGTCCGGACGTCGGCGTGCTGCTGAACCTTACGCCCGACCACCTCGATCGCCATGCTTCCTTCGAGGAATACGCGAGCGCGAAAATGCGCATGTTCGAAAATCAGCTGGAGCGCGACGCAGCGGTGTTGAATGCCGACGATCCTGAGGTGACGCGGCGCTTGCCGTCCCGCCCGCAACCCTACTGGTTCAGCCGCAAGAAGCGCGTGGCTCAGGGCGTGTTCTTGCAGGATCGACAGATCGTTTTTCGCCACTACGGCGATGAGATTCCTCTGGCGCGGCTCGATGAAATCAGCTTGCGGGGCGCGCACAACGTGGAAAACGTTTTGGCCGCCTGCGCCGCGGCCTATCTAGGCGGAGCGGATCCGGCATCGATCGCCGCCGGCGTAAAGAGTTTTCGCGGTGTCGAGCACAGGCTCGAGTTCGTGGCCGAAATCGGCGGCGTCGAGTATTTCAACGACTCTAAGGCTACGAATGTGGACGCGGCGCGCAAGGCCATCGAAGCTTTCCCGGGCCGCCTCATCGTCATTCTGGGCGGCAAGGACAAGGGCAGTCCGTACGTTCCGTTGCGCGAGGCTCTCGAGCGGCGCGCGACGTTGGTGATTTTGATCGGCGCCGCCGCGGAAAAGATCGCAGCGGATTTGGGCGATGTTGTGCCCATCGAACGCGCGGGCGCGCTCGATCGCGCGCTCGAGGTTGCCCAAACGCACGCGCGACCCGGTGACGTTGTACTGCTCGCGCCGGCGTGTGCGAGCTTCGATCAGTTCGACAATTTCGAGCACCGCGGCCGCACGTTCAAGGAATTGGTCGCTAAACTCGAACATCATCCGCCCTCAGAGAACGCGTCGATGGCCTCCGGGGCGCCAAAAGGATAATGGATGCCACGTAGCCTGCAACCCGACCGGCAACTCTTTCTTGTGACCCTGGCTCTCTGCCTGATGGGCGCGGTCATGGTCTTCAGCGCCTCAGCTGTTATCGCTCGCGAGCAATACGGCAACCCCTACTTTTTCCTGATTCGCCAGCTGGTGTGGATCGTCCTGGGGATCGCAGGAATGTTCTGGCTGATGAAAGCGGACTATCGCAAGTTGCGCCAGCCGAAGGTGATCTTCACGGCGCTCTCTGTGACGCTGCTGCTCTTGCTGGTGGTCTTTTTTCTCGATCGCTCGCACGCCACGCATCGCTGGATCCGGATGGGCCCGCTCAGCTTCCAGCCTTCCGAACTCGCCAAGCTGGTGGCGATTTTCTACCTGGCCTGGTTTCTCGAGATGCGGCGCGCACCGCGAGGGCCGGGCGTGAATCACCTGACCCAGACGCTGATGCCGGCGCTGGGTGTAATCCTGTTGCTCGTCGGTCTGGTTGTGGTTGAGCCGGATATGGGCACGGCTTGCATGATCTCGCTCATCGCATTCGTGATGTTGTACGTCTCCGGGATTTCTTACAAGTACATTGCCGCTGGGTTGCTGGGCGCTTTGCCCCTCATCTATTTGCTGATTGTGCGGGTGCCGTACCGGCTGGAGCGCATGAGGACTTTCTTCTCGCCGGGCACCGATCCGCAGGGCCACGGATTCCAGCTGCTGCAATCACTGATCGCGGTTGGATCGGGCGGATTTAGCGGCGTTGGCCTGATGGAAAGCCGTCAGAAACTGTTTTTTCTGCCCGAGGCGCACACCGATTTTATTTTTGCGGTGGTCTGTGAGGAGATTGGATTCATCGGCGCGGTCATCATGTTGATTCTGTTCGCCGTGTACGGCTGGCGCGGCTTCGTCGCCGCCATGAAGGCGCCCGATGAATTTGGCCGTTTGCTGGGTATCGGCATCACCACCATGGTTACCGGCCAGGCGCTCATCAACCTGAGCGTGGTGCTGGGACTCCTGCCGACCAAGGGAATCCCGCTGCCGTTCATCAGCTATGGCGGATCGAGCCTGCTCGGGATGCTGCTCACTACAGGAGTGCTTTTGAACGTCAGCCAGCACGCGGAAGACGCGTGAGCGTTCCCGCTGCTGTCACCGCGACTGGCGCCGGCACTGAGAAGACTCTGCTGATCGCCGGTGGCGGAACCGGCGGCCACGTTTTTCCGGCAATCGCCGTCGCCCGGGAATGGCTCGGCCGTGCAAGTGCTGGGGTCGGAAAGCGAAGCGTCGTGTTGGTGGGAACGGAGCAGGGAATGGAAGCGAAGCTCGTGCCGCAAGCGGGATTGCCACTCGAATTGATCCGCGCCGCCGGGCTGAAGGGCATTCACGGGCGGAAATTCCTGCGCAACGTAGCGATGCTCCCGGCCGGCCTGTGGGACTCCGAGAAAATTCTTCAGCGTCACACATTCTCGGCGGCCTTCGGCGTCGGCGGTTATGCCTCGGGTCCGATGCTGCTGCTTGCCGCGCTCCATCGCGTTCCGACCGTAATCTTCGAACCCAATGCCCAGCCCGGATTGACCAACCGCATCCTGGCCCGGATGTCGACGCGCGTGGCCGTCGCTTATGCGGATACGGCGTCTGAACTGGGCTCGGGAGCCGTCGTTACTGGCTGCCCCATCCGACGCGAATTTTTTGCCGTGCCGCCCAAGCAGCATGCCGCGCCTTTCACTCTGCTTATTACCGGTGGCAGCCGCGGCGCGCACCCCATCAACATGGCCGTAATCGGAGCACTCGATCACTTTGCGGAGAAAAAAAACCGGCTTTTCATCGTGCATCAGACCGGCGAACGCGACTATAATGCAGTTCGCGAAGAGTATGCACGGCGCGCAATCCATGCGGAGGTCGTTCCCTTTATCGATAACATGGCGGAGCGCTTTGCCCAGGCGGACCTGATCGTCTGCCGCTCGGGTGCGATTACCGTGGCGGAAGTTTCCGCCGCCGGTCGCGCCGCCATCTTTATCCCCTTCGGCGCTTCCACTGACGCGCACCAAACCAGTAACGCCGCGGCCGTCGCCCAAGCCGGCGCCGCTTGCTTGCTACCGCAGGACGAACTGACGCCGGAGCGCTTGGCCGGCGAGGTTTTTTCTCTCCTGGACCAGCCCCGGAGAATTCAGGAAATGGAAGATCGCGCCCGCGCGTTGGCACGTCCGCGCGCCGTCGAAGATATCGTCGATCTCCTCGAAAGGGTGGCGCGATGAAGCTCACGTTCCGCAGCTTTCAGCGCATCCATCTGATCGGTGTGGGCGGCAGCGGGATGAGCGGCATTGCCGAGGTTCTTCTCTCCAGTGGCTACGCTGTTTCCGGCTCGGATTTGAAATCCTCGCCGGTCATCGAACGGCTGCGCAACCTGGGTGCGGTCATTCACGAGGGGCATAAGGGCGAAAACGTTCACGGCGCCCACGTCGTAGTGGTTTCTTCTGCTGTGTCTTCCGGCAATGTTGAAATCATCGAAGCTCATCGCCTGAAAATTCCGGTGATCCCGCGCGCCGAAATGCTGGCCGAGCTGATGCGCTTGAAGTACGGCATCGCCATCGCCGGCGCGCACGGAAAAACGACCACCACTTCCATGGTGGCTGCTGTGCTGGCCGCGGGCGGTCTCGACCCCACATTCGTAGTCGGCGGCCGCGTGAATCACGCTGGAGCCAACGCCGCCGTCGGCCACGGCGATTACATCGTGGTGGAAGCGGATGAAAGCGACCGCTCGTTTCTGCTGCTCGCGCCGGTCATCGCGGTGGTTACTACCATCGACCGGGAGCACCTGGATCAGTACCGCTCGCTCGATGAAATTCAAGAGGCGTTCGTGCAGTTCGTGAACCGCGTGCCTTTCTACGGCGCGGCGGTGTTGTGCCTCGACGAGCCGAACGTCCAGGCGATCCTCCCGCGCGTGAAGCGCCCAGTCATCACGTACGGTACTTCGAGTCAGGCGGACTTGAAGATCTCCGACGTGAAGCTCAATGGATTTTCGAGTGACTTTCGCCTCACCTACCATGGCGACGATCTCGGGATGTTCCGGCTGCCGTCGCCCCCCGGAATTCACAACGTGCGCAACGCCGCTGCTGCCGCTGCCGCCGGCTTGGCGTTAAATATTCCTGCGGAATTGATCCGCGTAGGCCTATCCACGTTTTCCGGTGTTGGCAGGCGTTTCGAAATGAAGGGTGTGTTTTCGGGCGTCACGTTGATCGACGATTATGGCCATCATCCCGCTGAGATTCGCGCCACGCTCGAAGCGGCGCGCGGCTGCGGCTACCAGCGCTTGTTGGTGCTCTTCCAGCCGCATCGCTACACGCGCACGCAACATCTTTGGGACGATTTTCTCCGCTCCTTTAATCACGCGGACGTGCTGGTGATTACGGATATTTACGCGGCGGGCGAATCCCCGGTCGCCGGGATCACCAGCCAGCTTCTGTCGGACGCCATCAGCGGGGCGGGGCACAAGAGCGTCGTTTACACGAGCACCCTGCAAGGCGGGATTGAATATTTGCTGCGCGAAGCGCGGGTAGGCGATGCCGTGCTGACGATCGGCGCGGGCAGCGTCGGCCGCGTGACCGATGAATTGGCTTTGCTTCTCGAATCGAGGGTTTCGGCTTCGCATGCACATTCCTGACCGAGCCGCGGCGCGAATAAAGGAATTGGGCGCGGAAGTGCGCACGGGTGTATCGCTTGCCGAGGAGACCTCGTTGGGCATCGGCGGGACAACCGATGAAGTCTTGCTGCGGCGTTACGAGACCATTCCGGATGTTATGCGCGTGCTGGCTGCGGAAAACATCGCGCACAAGTTTTTGGGCGGCGGAACGAACGTCCTTGTTCCCGATGGCGAGCTGCCTTGGATCGTGCTGCATCTTCCTACAGCGCATCCCGGCATGCGCGTAGAGGGCAGCACCGCATTCGTCGACGCTTCGGCCGACTTGGGCGGCATGGTTACGTTCTGCGCGAAGCACGATCTTGGCGGCATGGAGGGTCTCATCGGCGTTCCCGGGAGCGTGGGCGGAGCGCTGCGCATGAACGCGGGCGCCTACGGCACACAGATTGGCCCGCACGTTCGCGAGGTCGAGCTGTATCGCGCCGCAACGGGAGAGATCGAAACGCTGCGCGGCGGGGAAATTCGCTTCGATTATCGCCACACCTCGTTTGCGGCTGACGACGTCATGCTGCGCGCCAAGCTGGAGCTGCCGTCCAAGCCATTCAAGGAGATCCTGGCCGGCATCAAGGTCTGCAATGAAAAGCGCCGTTCAAGCCAGCCGCTCAATCAAAAAAGCGCCGGGTGCATCTTCAAGAATCCCGCCGGCGGTTCGGCGGGGCGCATGATCGATGAGCTGAAGCTGAAGGGGCATCGAGTCGGAGACGCGGCGGTGAGCGATCGCCACGCGAATTTTTTTGTGAACGCCGGGAAGGCGACTTGCGCGGACATGTTGAAACTGATCGATGATGTTCGTGAGCGCGTGCGCGCTGCCTACGGAGTCGAGCTCGAGAACGAGGTGATCTTCTGGCGAAACTGAAGGCCATCGCGAGCGAAGTGTATCCGCAGGAAATCCTCGCGGATGAAGAGCCGAAGTATCTTCGGCGGCAGAAGCCGCTCGAAATCAGGCGGCGCAAGTTTGGCCGCCGCGCATGGAAGACCTATTTCCAGGTGTCGGCGTGGGCCGTTGTCGGGTTGGCCGGCTGCGGGCTGGTCTACGAAGGGGCCCGGTTTTTGGTTTCTTCGCCGCGGATGGCGCTAATTCATCCCGAACAGATTCGGGTTTCCGGCAATCACAACGTCGAGCGGGCAAGCGTCATGCAGATTTTCACCCCGGACCGCGGGCGGAGCGTCCTAAGGGTTCCGCTTAACCGAAGGCGCCAGCAAATCGAAGAGATATCGTGGGTGGAGCAGGCCATCGTGCGCCGCTCTCTGCCCAACCATATTGAGGTTCAGATTACCGAGCGCACGCCGGTCGCTTTCCTTCGCGATGGCAGCGATCTGTCTCTACTTGATGCGCACGGCGTCATTTTGGATCGGCCCATCTCCGGCGATTTTCATTTTCCTGTGGTTACCGGCATCGGCGCGGACATGCCGCAAGACGCGCGCGAGCTTCGCATGCAGCTTTACTCCGGATTTGCGCAGCAGATTCAGTCGGCGCATCCCGGCGCGTTCGACCAGGTGAGCGAAGTCGATCTCTCGGACGAGCATGATGTTCGCGCCACGATCTCCGGATTGTTGGCTCCAGCGGTTTCGACAGCGGATTCAAGCGGGCTGTCCGATGGCGCCGCGGCGCAGGTACTGGTGCATTTCGGTGATGGCGATTTCGCCGGCAAATATCAGACGCTGATAGACGATATGGCGCAGTGGCAAGCAACGGCCGGGCACATACGCTCGGTCGATTTGAGATTCAGCCGCGAAGCCGTTGTCAATGCGGACACGGCATCGCCAAGCCCGGCGCGCAAGACATTGCAAGCGAAACAACGGGGGCAGAAGCATTGACCAAGAAAGAACGCTACATCGTGGCGCTCGATATCGGCAGCACGAAGACCTGCGCGCTGATCGGCGAACTGGATGACGAAAACGGCGTGCGTTTTGCCGCCCTGGGCGCCGCCGAATCGAAGGGCTGGCGCAAAGGCCAGATCGTGAATCTGGATCTCGCTGTCAGCTCGATTCGCCGCGCGGTTGAAGAGGCTGAAACGATCATCGGCGTCCCTGTGGAATCCGCCTTGATCGGCGTAGCCGGCGCGCACGTGCGCGGCGTCAACAGCCGCGGTGGAATCACCGTGGGTTCCAAGCCGCGCGACGTTCAGCGCGACGACGTGCGCAGGGCCATCGAAGCGGCTCGTGGCGTCACCTTGCCCGAAGACCGCGAAATTCTGCACGTGCTCCCGCAGGAATTTTCTCTCGACGCGCAGGACAATATTCGCGACGCCATCGGCATGGTGGGGCAGCGCCTGGAAGCCAACGTACACATCGTCACGGCTTCCGGAGCGTCCACGCAGAACATCGTTACCGCGGTTAACCGCGCAGGGGTGCGCGTCGACGATACGGTGCTCGAACCCTTCGCAGCAGCCGAGGCTTGTCTCACGCAGGATGAACGCGAGCTCGGCATCTGCCTGCTCGATATCGGCGGAGGCACGACCGAACTGATCGCCTATACCGGCGGCGTGGTGGCGCACACCGCGGCCATCGCCGTGGGTGGAGATCACTTCACCAACGATTTGGCGGTGGGCCTGCGGACGCCGATTCCCGAGGCCGAAAAGATCAAGCGCGAGAGCGCCTGCGCGTTTCGCGAGCTTCTCGGCGAGGATCTGGCCATCGAGATCGCGAGCGTGGGCGACCGTCCGCCGCGTACTGTTTTTCCGCGCATGCTTGCGGACATCGTTGAGCCGCGCGCGCAGGAATTGTTGATGCTCATTCGCGACGAACTCCGCCGCACGGGCCTGGAATCGCAGATTCCCGCCGGCATCGTGCTCACGGGCGGCGGCGCGCATCTTCGCGGGCTGCTGGAGCTTGCGGAGCGCGTGTTCAATCTGCCGGTGCGCATGGCTTCGCCGCGCGGCTTGGCGGGAATGAGCGAACAAGTTTCCCAGCCTGAGTATTCGACGGCCGTGGGTTTGGTGCTTTACGGGGCGCGCACGCGGCGCCTCGCCGGAGCGCGCCCCACGGGTTTTATGGGCAAGCTGAAAAGTATGTTTGCAGGGGCGTGAACTTCTGCGCCGGGGCATCCCAGGGCAGGGACGCCGTGAGCGCAAAACAAAATCCGAAGTAGCGAACAAATTGTACTGGGGGAGGAAGCATGGCACCGAAAGAACCGAGCATTCGAGTTTCATTCGCGGAAGAGACACAAGACGGCGCCAAGATTAAAGTGATCGGCGTCGGTGGCGGCGGATCGAATGCCGTCAATCGCATGATACGGGCCAAGGTCGAGGGCGTCGACTTCATCGCCGCCAATACCGACCTGCAGGCTCTCAAGCTTTCGCAGGCTCCGGTGAAGTTGCAACTGGGCGCGAAATTGACCAAGGGCCTGGGGGCGGGCGCAAACCCCGAGGTCGGCCGCAAAGCGGCGCTCGAGGATACGGACAAAATCCTCGAGGCGCTCGACGGCGCGGACATGGTATTCGTGACTGCGGGCCTTGGCGGCGGCACGGGCAGCGGCGCGGCGCCGGTGGTTGCCAATCTCGCTAGCGAGCTTGGCGCGCTGACGGTAGCCGTCGTCACCAAGCCGTTTGCATTCGAAGGCAAGCGGCGCATGCTGCAAGCCGAACAGGCGCTCGCCGAGCTGGTCGGCTCCGTGGATACGGTGATCGTGATCCCCAACGAACGCTTAATGGAGTGCGTCGAGCAGGGCACCAGCTTCTTTGAGGCGTTCCGCATCGCGGACGATATCCTGCGTCAAGCCGTGCAGGGCATCTCCGACATCATCACCATTCCCGGCATCATCAACCGCGACTTTGCGGACGTGAAAACCATCATGTCCGGGCAGGGCTACGCGGTGATGGGCAGTGCGGTGGCTTCCGGACCGAACCGCGCCATCGACGCCGCCAACCGCGCCATCAATTCGCCGCTGCTCGAAGACAACAACATCAACGGGGCGCAGGGTATTCTGATCAACGTCACCGGCTCGTCCTCGCTCTCGCTGCACGAAATCCACGAGGCTTCGTCGATCATCCAGAAGGCCGCCCATGAAAATGCCAACATCATTTTCGGCGCGGTACAGGATGACGCGATGAAGGAAGCGGTGAAGATCACGGTGATCGCCGCGGGCTTCCGGGAAGTCGCCGGCAAGAAGGCGCAGACCAAGCCTTCTTACTTGCCGAAGACCTGGAAGGCGGGGCGCGAAGAGGCTCCGCAGCCGACGCCGGTCGCGCCTGCTCCGCCGAACGTGGTGCAGCAGGTCGCGCGCAACGTCAGCGAGGTGGTGCAGGAAATGGCCGCCGACGATCTCGACGTGCCGACGTTCCTACGCCGCCAAGCCCAAAAGGCCTAGCAGCCGCGACGTTCAGACGAGAGCTATTTGTTCATTTTCGAGTAGGGCGGGGACTCGATAGTTCGTAGCAGACGGGTGGCTTGACAAGATCAGGCGGATTCCTTGGAGAGCTCGATAGGCTCGAACCAAGCGGCGCCTCTGCGCTTTGTGGTATCGATGATCGAATTTGTCCTGCTGCAAGGCGTGCGCCAGGGGCTAACGTAAGCTGCGCGTAACCTTCAAGGGGTACAGAAGGTTCTCAATGACGTCCGGCTGTTCAAAGGTTACGTTCTTTTCAAGCCATTCTCTGAGAAGGCTCAGGGAACTTTTTGCGTGAGACTCGATACTCTCATCTTGCTTACGGATCTTGCGGTACAGGTCTATCCCCGTACCGACAAAGAAGTCCCGGTTGATATTCTCGGACACCATTTTGTCGAGAAGATGGATAAACTCTCCGTAATTACTCTTTGTGGGGCGCAATATTAGTCCGAAGCCACGCGGCCGCTCGTGGCGAAAGGTGGTGCGGAACAGGGGAGGACGCCCGATCAGGTTGCAAAGGTTGTTGATTTGCTCCAATTCATCGAGAAAAGCAATCTCGATAGAGATGTTCTCGGGCCACTCACCCAATACCGAGGCTCGATAGTAATTTCCTTCTATTTCACAGTTTCCAACTACCGCGTGTTCCTACCAGTGAACTTGGTGTTGAGGCGATAAGGCCGACAAATATCGAAGAAATGCTACGACCACTGGCTGGCGCTGGCAGTCTCTTCCATAGCCAAACGATTCGAGTGAGACTTGATCGTGCGCTGGCATATCCTCCGACTTGTAATATTCGTTAGCAACCGTGATGTGGCCGCCGAAGTTGTGTATTTCGAAGTTGTACCGCGGGTCGCGGTGGTAGCGTTCCAGTACGGCTAAGTCGAAAGGCACATAGGTTAATTGAGGCTCCCCCGACTGAAGTCGGGCGGTAAACGGTCGGGCCGCGTCCACTTTTTGGGTTTTGTATCGGCGCAATAGACGCTGAGTCGGATACACACAAATGACGCTTTTCGAGTCCCCATCCAAACACGCTAGCTGATAGTTCTCGGCGGGGCAGTGGTGTCGCTTGATGGAAGGATTCGAATCCCAACTCGAGGAGACGATCTCTAAGCTACCGTCCCTGATCGCTTGCCGCAGCACTTCGCGCTCAGATTCATTCTTTGGATCGATGAGACTATCTAGGCGGATTCCATTGAAGTCCCGCGATTTGAGGTAATGTTCCGACGCAATTCTAGTCAGACTTCTTCGAGCCATATTCAATTATATAACGAAGCGGTAGTTGAAAAATGGGGCGGACATCCTTAAGGTTGCAGTTTCCGGGCCCTATGAGTGCAATAAGAATATCTTCGGTTTTGCTTGGAGTCATCGCAGCTAAGGCACATGAGCGGCCTCACGAGGAATGCTGCGGGTTGCTCGCGGGGCGGGGCGGTGTGATTACCCACGCATTCCCAGCGGAGAATATTGCGGCCGATCCGAAGAAAAACTATGAAATTGACCCGAAGGAGATCGTCCGATTCATGCGGGAAATCCGCGCCTCGGGCCTGCAATTCCTGGGAATCTACCATTCGCATCCGAACGGCGACAATGTTCCTTCGCCGAGCGACATCGAAATGGCCTACTACTCCGAGGAAGCCTACTTAATTATTTCGCCCCTGCCCAACGCGCCGCGGCCGGTGCGCGCATTCTCGATTCGCGAGGGGCGTGCCACGGAATTGACAATCGAAATCGTGTAGAGAAATCGGAACGAGGCGGGCGAAGCAAGTCTTGCGCGAAGCCGCAGCGCTAGCGAGCCATTAGAACAACGGCCGTGATGTCGTCATTCTGCTGGCCGTTTTGCGCGAACCGCACGGCTCCGTCAAAAAGAAGGTCGAGTGATTCCTGGGCGGGTTTGCCTCGGCACTCTTTCCATATTTCCGCGAGTTTGTCCCAGCTGAAGTCGCGGTCTTCGAAATCGCGAAGTTCGTGCAGGCCATCGGTGGCAAAGAGCACCGCGTCGCCGGGTTCCAGTTGCACACGATCGAGGTCGTAGGTGGCCTCGGGGAACAGCCCGGAAGGGAATCCGCCGCTGCCCAGGCGCCTGCATCCGTCGGCAGACACCAAAACGGGATGCGGCAGACCTGCGTTTGAAAACATGAGCTGGCGGGTCACCGGATCGTATAAGGCATAGAGGGTGGCGCAGTAGCGCCCCGGCACCGGCCGCACGATCAGTCTTCTGTTGAGCAGCGCCAGAGCCCCGGCGGTGTTTTCCTCCGCCTTGTGAATTCCCCGCATCATGCCCATCACCAGGGCGCCATACATGGCGGCTGGCAAACCCTTGCCGACCACGTCGCCCACATAGAGTCCAATGCGGCCGTCGGGCATATTGAAGAAATCGGCGAAATCTCCGCCGACTTCCCCATAGGGGGCAAAGCGATAGCAGATCTCGAATGAGCCGCCAAGCAGCGGTCCGGCAGGCAGCAGGGAACGCTGGATCTGCCGCGCTTCCTCGTGTTCGAGTTCGAAAATATGCTTGGGCTGGACTTCCGCCACGGTTTGCAGGGCCACTCAGCGAATCTCCCCGAGGGAAAGCCTATCACCTTTGGCGTGGCGTTCCGGGACGGCGGCGAAGCGTGAGCCGAAACGAGTACTGGCAAAAAAGTGCTGTGAAAACGGGCGTTCGTCACTCAGAGGTTCGAGGATTTCACGATATGAGGAGTCGTGGCGCGACTCCGGTCAGCGGGCAGAGTGGACAGGTGCGGCGAGCGCGGCTTCAGCGGCTTCCAAACGTTTGGCGTAGAGAGGGAAGCCGGCGGCGAAGGCGGCCACTTCGGCGCGGACACGCTGCTCGGTGACTGGGTCGCCAAGATGATCGAGCACGTCCGCAATCCAATTGGCGATTTTCGCCATTTCTTTTTCGCGCATCCCGCGCGTGGTGACGGCGGGCGTGCCCACACGGACGCCGCTGGCCTTCATCGGCGGAAGCGGATCGAACGGAATGGAATTTTTGTTGATGGTGATGCCAGCGCGGTCGAAGGCTGGTTGCGCGTCTGCACCGGTGAGTCCACGTGCGTGAACGTCGATCAGGAAAAGATGGTTATCCGTCCCGCCGCTGACGATACGATAGCCGCGCTGGGCCACACCTGCGGCGAGCGCCTTGGCGTTGGCAACCACTTGCTGCTGGTATTCGCGGAATCCCATTTCGGCGGCTTCCTTGAGGCAGACGGCCTTGGCGGCGATGATGTGCATCAGCGGGCCGCCTTGAATGCCGGGGAAAGTGGAACGGTCGAGATCCTTGGCGAATCTCTCGCGGCACAGCACCAATCCGCCGCGCGGGCCGCGCAGCGTTTTATGCGTGGTGGTGGAAACGAAATCGGCATGCGGCACGGGACTGGGGTGCACGCCCGCGGCCACCAGGCCGGCAATGTGCGCCATGTCGACGAAGAATATCGCGCCGACGGATTGCGCGGTCTTGGCCATGCGCGGAAAGTCGATGATGCGCGAATAGGCGCTCGCGCCGGCGACGATCATCTTGGGCTTGTGTTCCTGCGCCAGGCGGTCGAGTTCGTCGTAGTCGATGGTTTCGGTTTCTTTCGAGACGCCGTAGGGCACGAATTTGTACGTCTTGCCGGAGAAATTCAGCGGATGCCCATGGGTCAGGTGGCCGCCGTGCGCGAGATTCATGCCCAGCACGGTGTCGCCGGGTTGCAGCGCGGTCATATACACGGCGATATTGGCTTGCGTGCCGGAGTGCGACTGCACGTTGGCGTGTTCGCCGCCAAAAAGCGCCTTGGCGCGGTCAATGGCTAATTGCTCCGCTATGTCGACGAATTCGCAGCCACCGTAGTAGCGCTTCCCGGGATAGCCCTCGGCGTACTTGTTGGTGAGCACCGAGCCCATGGCTTCGAGCACCGCTTCGGAAACTAAATTCTCCGAGGGGATCAGTTCGAGGCCCGTCGCTTGACGGCGAACTTCTTCATGCAGCACGGCGGCGATTTGCGGATCGGTTTCCGTGAGCGTGCGGCTCATGCGGCGAAGTTCGGGAGTCGATGATGTCGTTTGGTCCATGATGCCGAAGACTTTAACAGAAGGCGCCGCGCAGTCCTTAGCATTAACTTGCTCCGGATGCGTGACACTCGGCGAATGCATCGCTCCGGCAAAGCAGGCAGATCTCTCCTTTCGTTTCTCCCAGGCAGAGGATATAAGTAGGGGCGCCAAAAAGGCGAGCCGGGCGTCGGACCCCGGAAACGACTCCATATGTTCACGCAGATCCTGAATCCGACCGGAAATCTTTGGCTCACGGTCGCGACCGCGCTTCTTCCGCTGGGCATTCTGCTTTTCTTTCTCGCCGTGCTGCGAATCACGGCTTGGCTCGCCTCCATCCTGGCGGGAGTCGTAACGATCCTATTAGGAGTATTCGTTTGGCATGCGCCGCTCGCCGGCACTTTGACGAGCTACGCTTATGGCGGACTCACTGGCGTTTGGGTGATCGACTGGATCACTTTCTGGGGACTGATCATTTTCAACACGCTGGTGCTGACCGGCGAGTTCGAACGCTTCAAGAGCTGGATGGTGCACCACGCCACGGCGGATATTCGCATTCAGACGATCATGCTGGCGTGGGCGTTCGGCGCGTTGCTCGAAGGTCTCGTTGGTTTTGGCTATCCGTGGGCCGTGGTCGTTCCGATTTTGGTCGGGCTGGGAATTGCGGATCTCGAAGCCATACGTGTTGCGGCGCTTGCGAATAATGCTCCGGTATCCTTTGGGGCTTTGGGCGCGCCGATTCTTGGGCTGGCCGCCGTGACGGGGCTCCCCATCCTGGCGCTCTCCTCATCGATAGGGAACGTGGTCGCGCTCCTCGCTCTGCTGCCGCCGTGGGTGCTGATCTATCTCGTGAGCGGTTGGGACGGAGTTGCGGAGGCCTGGCCTCTGGCGATTGTCGGCTCTCTGTCGTATATAGCGGGGCAATGGCCGGCGGCGCACTATTTGGGCCCGTATTTGCCGGATTTGAGCGGGGCGCTGGTTTCGTTCTGGGCTCTTTTCCTGTTTGTGAAAATCTGGCAGCCGAAAGTGATCCGCGGATTCGGCGGAGCGAAAATTACACCGGCAGTTGCGCCTTCCTCGGATTTCGCGGAACTAAATTCAATGCGGCGGGCGTTTTTTGTGTGGATGCCATACATAGTGCTCATCTGCGTGGTGGTCGCGTGGACCGGGCCCTGGTCGCACCTGCCCGCGATCAGTTGGTTCAGGTGGTCGATTGCGGCGACCTCTTCGGTGACGCAGAAACCTGTCGCGTCGGTCTTCAATTTCACGCCATTGGCCGGTGGCTCGGCGATACTGGCGTCCTGGCTTGTAATTTTGGCCGTCCTGCGGCCGGGCGGGAACATCATCAAGCGGGTTTTCGCACGAACATTCCAACAGATGTGGGGCGCGCTGCTGGTGGCGTGCTTCATCTTTGCGCTGGCTTACATTTTCGTTTTCACCGGAATGGCGAACTCTCTGGCGTTTGGGCTATCCAAAATAGGGCCGTTTTTTATTGTGCTGGCGCCAGTGCTTGGCTGGATCGGCGTGGCGCTCTCGGGAAGCAACACCACGACGAACGCGATGTTCGGGCCGGTGCAGGCGGTCACAGGCAGGCTTTTGAATTTTCCGGTGCTTCTGCTGCCGACGCTGAACTCCGTTGGCGCGGAGGTGGGGAAGCCCATCGCGCCGCAAACCGCAAGCGTGGGCGTCTCTACCAGCAAGTTGGTGCGCAGCGAAGGCCAGGTGATCCGGCACAACATGGGGTGGACGCTCATCGTTCTGGTGTACCTAATATTGATCGGGCTTCTTTTTTACTACGTTTTCCCGAACCACATGGCGCTCTGAGAATCGAGCTGGCCATCCGTTGCCGGCACGCCGCCTGCCGCTACCGAGCGGGAGACTTGGCGGATGGGTGACTGTCCTTTAGGTCAGGTACAGGAGAGAACACTACTGCCGAACTAGCGCTTTTGTCCCTCCCGAGGGAATGCCAATCTGAAACGAGCGTGGGGTCGTAAATCATTCTTGAATCGGGTGTTGGGATGCACGGAAATCGCCATAGGCTTCGGATTCGTTACTGGGCGTTGTGCGCCTCACAGCTCGTCGTTATGGCGATGGGGCTCGCCCTGGCCTCTCAGGTACAGCAATCCTATTCCCGAAATATCGACTATGAGAAGTCCGTCAATGCCGAGCGCCGCGCCATAGACGAACTGGAAGTTTTCGCCCGGGCCGCGTCCCCCGAGACCCTCGCTCTTGACGATGACAGTTCTAACCTTTCGCAGTTGTCACAAATTACCTACGCCTCCGGAATTTTCTTGCGGAAGGCACAGGAACTGCTTAAGCAATCGGAACAATCCCCTGATTCTCCGCTGGCGCGTTCTGATTCCGATTTCCGCGAGCTGATCGCACAAATGGACATGGTCGCCCGCCAGAGCGGTCTGGCCGGCGAAGCCCTGGCCCAACATGACGCGTCCCTGGCGCGCGCCCGATTGACGTATGCGGACCGCGGAACTGAAAGGATTCACACGATTCTCGGCAATATCAATCAGGATATGTCCCGCGCCAAGGACGGCGCACTGGCCAGGGATACGTCCGAAGCTCGCCGGTCCCGGCTCTTTCTCCGGCCGCTCTCGATCCTGGGCATTCTTTTAGTGCTACCGGCGCTGCTCTATGCCCGCCGCCTGGACAAGAACATCTGGACGTATGAGAAGCAGCTGGAAAGCGAGAGGAACCTGCTGGAAGAGAGGGTGACGGAGCGCACGTCCGAGCTGCAGGACGAGATTGAATATCGGAAGCGTATGGAGTCCTTCAACAGCGGTCGCAATCGCCTTCTGGAAAAGGTTGCGGCGGGCAAAGAACTCGATGACGTCCTCAACGAACTGGTGCATGCCACTGAGCGCTCCGTGCGGGAGAGCCGATGCGTGATTGTATTGAGCGCAGGCCACGATCGTTCCATTATCGCGCCCACCGTTGCTTTGGATCTCGCTTCGCGCCTCGAAGAGACTCTGCTGGGCGGCTGGAATGCCACTTCCGGACAAGGCACGGCCGGCCCGAGCACGATCTTTATCCGGGACGCCGATCCGAGTGCGAAGATAGCTCTTGCCGACATATGGCGCCAAGGGTTTCACGCTGTATTCGCCGCGCCCATCTTCGAACAGCAGCAGCCGCTGCTTGGCGTGATTGCGTTACTGCTGCGAGACGCGAAGGAACCCGACGATTTCACACGCGAAGTATTACTTTCCGCAAGCCGCATGGCCTCCGTCGCCCTCGAGCACGATCGCATGCAGGACGAACTTTTCCGGCGCGGGCATTTCGATCCGCTCACGGAACTTCCGAACCGCGCTCTTTTTGAGGATCGATTGCAGCAGGCCGTCGCCTTGGCCGGCCGCCGCAAGAGCCATGTCGGAGTGCTGTGCATCGATTTGGACGGCTTCAAGCAGGTCAACGATGGACATGGACATCACGTAGGAGATGGGCTGCTGCAACAGGTGGCCGGACGGCTGGCATCTACTCTGCGCCAGACGGATACGATCGCCCGGATGGGCGGAGACGAATTCGCCGTCGTCGTGCACGACACCCGCAACGGCGAAGGAGTCGCAAACATCAGCGACGTCTTGGTGCGTTTGCTCGCCGAGCCGTACACCATCGGAAGCACGATCGTGCGAACCACGGCCAGCATTGGCGCCGCCTTGTTTCCCGCGGATGGAGCTTCCTGCGCCGAGTTGCGCCGTCATGCGGATCTGGCGATGTATCGCGCCAAGGAACGCGGCCGCAACACCTACCAGATGTTTTCAGCGGAGATTGGAGACAAGCTGGCAAGACGGAAACTCATTGAGGGATACCTGCAGGAGGCCCTCGACCGTAAAGGCTTCGAGCTCTGTTATCAGCCTATCTATACGGTTTCTCGAACGCTGGTCGGTTTGGAGGCTCTCATTCGCTTCAGTAATCCGGAAATACGGTCCATTTCGCCCGCGGAATTCATTCCCGTCGCCGAGCAGATCGGCATGATCCCGGCGATCGGTGAATGGGTGCTTCGAGACGCGTGCCGTCAGGCGAAGCAGTGGCAGGACGAGGAACTCGCGCCCGTGCCGGTCGCAGTGAATGTGTCGGCCATTCAACTGGCGCGCCCGAACTTTGCCGAGAGCGTAGCGCAAATCCTGCGCGAGACCGGCCTGGCTCCCAAGTGGCTGCATATCGAAGTCACCGAAACGGCCATCATGGGCGATTTTGAAGCGGGTGGGCGCGAACTATACGCGCTCGCGGAGAGGGGCGTGCACATTGCCATCGACGACTTCGGCACCGGACATTCCTCGCTAAGCTACATCCATCGGCTTCCGGTGAAGGCGCTAAAGATCGATCGTTCCTTTGTGCAGGACATGATCAAGTCTCACGAGAGCAAGGCCATCGTACGGGCCATTGTTGCCATGGCTCAGTCCCTTGAGTTGACCGCCATTGCCGAAGGCGTGGAAACCCAGGAGCAATTGAACGCGGTGACGAAGGCCGGCTGCGGTGTGGCTCAAGGATATTTCTTTTCCCGGCCTCTGGACCGCTTCTCCGTTACTGCGCTGCTGGGCCGCGAACCCAGTCAAACGCCGGAAACGAGTTGCTCGATACGGATGTAGGTACACTCATGGGCGCCGGGCGAATTGACTTCCCCCGAAGAGTTCTCTAACCTTCTTCGTTCTGCTTCCTTTGCATCCCAGCGGAGATTCATGTCCGACCTCAAACTGACGACGCGCGCCGAAGATTTTTCCGAATGGTACAACCAGCTTGTGCTGCGCGCGGAGTTGGCCGATTACGCGCCGGTACGCGGCTGCATGATCGTGCGGCCCTATGGCTGGGCGCTATGGGAAAACATCACCGCGGCGCTGGACAAGCGTTTCAAGGCCACCGGGCATGTGAATGCCGCGTTTCCACTGCTCATCCCGCGAAGCTTCATCGAAAAGGAAAAGTCACACGTGGCGGGATTTTCTCCCGAGCTGGCGGTGGTCACGCATGGCGGCGGCGAAGAGCTGGAAGAGCCGCTCGTAATCCGGCCGACGTCGGAGACGATCATCGGGCACGCCTACGCCAAGTGGATTCAGTCCTACCGCGACCTGCCGGTGCTCATCAATCAGTGGAACAGCGTGGTGCGGTGGGAACTGCGCACCAAGCTTTTCCTGCGAACCCTCGAATTTTTCTGGCAGGAAGGCCATACCGCTCACGCCACCGCCGAAGAAGGAGAAGCCGAAACGCGTCAGATGCTCGATGTCTACACTGATTTCGCCGTGAATGAAGCAGCCGTGCCGGTGATTCCGGGGCGGAAATCGGCGGCTGAGCGCTTCGCCGGCGCCGATCAGACATATTCCATCGAAGCCATGATGGGCGACGGCAAGGCCCTGCAGGCCGGCACATCGCACAACCTCGGTCAGAACTTCGCGAAGGCCTTTGAGATTCGCTATTTGGACAAGGGCGGCGTGCTGCAGCACTGCTGGACGACCTCGTGGGGACTCTCGACGCGCTTCATCGGCGCCATCATCATGGTGCACGGCGACGATCAGGGGTTGATCCTTCCGCCACGGCTGGCGCCCTATCAGATCGTGATCGTGCCTATCTTCAAGACCGACGAGGAAAAGGCCAGCGTGCTGGAGAACGCCCAGCGCCTGCGCCGCGAGCTGACTGACGCGGGCATTCGCGTGAAGATGGATGAACGCGACGGCATGAGCCCCGGATTCAAGTTCAATGACTGGGAGATGCGCGGAGTGCCGCTGCGCATGGAGCTGGGACCCAAAGATGTAGCCAAGAATTCAGTGGTGCTGGCGCGCCGCGACCGCCCGGGCAAGGAAGGGAAGTCCTTCGTGCCGCAGGAGGGTATCGCCGCAGCGGTCTCGCAGATGCTGGTCGAAATTCAGAAATCGCTCTTTGACCGCGCGCTGGCCTTTCGCGAAGCGAACACCGCCGACCCGGCCAACTATGACGAGTTCAAGAAGGCGGTCGAGAAAGGCTTTGCGCTCTCCTGGTGGTGTGGCGGCGTGTCCTGCGAGGAAAAGATCAAGGAAGAAACCAAGGCCACCATGCGCTGCATCCCGCTGGCACAGCCGGGAGGGAGCGGTAAGTGTGTCTATTGCGGCGCCGCAGCCAGTGAGAAAGCCATCTTTGCCCGAGCCTATTGATCGCCGCGTTTTCAGGGCTCCGGGGCTGGGTACGCCTCATTTAAGCGTTTACTCATCGCGAACACCTGTCCTTGCCACACTGCGCCACGCCTTGCCCCCGTGCTAGCTTTTTAGTATTGGCAGCCCAGCCCCCGCCAGCCATGCTGTTTCCAGGGGCAGAACGCGTTAGGAGTTGGCCATGGGTCAGTCACTGAACGGTAGACAACGCGGCGGATCGAAGTTTAAGTTCATTTTCACGCTCTTCATTTTGGGCGCGATGGTTTTCGGCGCCATTAAGGTTGTGCCGGTATACTTCGCCAATTACGAGTTTCAGGACGCCCTTAACAGCGAATCTCGCTTCGCGCTCACCGGCTATCCCAAGCGGAACGTGGAGGATATCCGTGACGATGTCTTCAAGAAGGCTCAGGATCTCGGCATTCCCGCCAAGCGCGAGGCCATCCAGGTCAACTTGGCCAACGGAAGCGTGGATATCTCGCTTGATTACTCCGTGCCGATCGATCTGGGCGTCTATCAGTGGACCCCGGAATTTCATCCCCACGCGGACAACCACACCATCTAATATAAAGATGGGGTAGGCGCGCGCCCTCGAAACGGCATCCCATTTATGTTGGTCTGCGACCGACGCGCCCGTTGTGCCGTTTGTTGCTCGTCGTGCTGGGTACGGTCGTGGCTTAGTGCGCTGCTGGCCGGCGGAGGAAGATTTTGCGGATTCGACTTGCCCCGGGCTTCTGGAGTTCTCGTTGGGGCCTCACGCTCCTGGGCGTAGGCCTGGGCGCACTGCTGACGGTAACCATCGTCTTCGCCTATTACTACATTCAGTTTGGGCACCTGATCCAGGAGCGCTTAACCGGGCAAATCTACCAGAACACATCGCGCGTTTATTCCGCGCCCGGACGCATCTATGTAGGCGAAAAGTTGCGCGCTGCGGACCTCTCGAGCTATCTGTTGCGCGCCGGATACCAGGAGAGCCCGGTAGCCGGTTCACCCGGGATCGTTCAGACGAAGCCTTCTTCCGTACGGATCGAACCTTCCCCGGATTCGTACTTTGCGGGGAGCAACGGGCTGCGCGTGGATTTTTCGGGCCCCGCGATCTCGCACATCACCCAGCTGGCTGACAGCTCGCCCCTAACCACCGCGGCAATCGAGCCGCAGGTAGTGACCAATCTCTTCGACAGCACCCGCGAGAAGCGCCGCGTGGTGCGCTTCGAGGATCTGCCGCCGGTGATGGTTCACGCCGTACTGGCCGCCGAAGACAAACGCTTCTTCGAACATGGCGCGCTGGACCTGATACGGGTGTTCGGCGCCGCGTTCTACGATCTGACTCGCGGCCACAAAGCGCAGGGCGCCAGCACCATCGACATGCAAGTGGCGCGCACATTTTTCTTTTCCACCAAACGCGAATGGCGGCGCAAGGTGAAGGAAATCCTGATGGCCGCCGAGATCGACGAGCGCTTCTCCAAGCAACAGGTTTTCGAACTGTACGCCAATGACATTTATCTGGGAAATCGCGGCAGCTTCGCCATCCGCGGCTTCGGCGAAGCCGCCCAAGCTTATTTCGGAAAGGACGTGCGCGAGCTGAATGCGGGCGAAGCCGCATTCCTTGCCGGCATCATTCGCGCCCCCAATCGCTACTCGAGCGCGGAGCGGCACGCCGATCGCGCCGAGGAATCGCGGGACCGCGTGCTCGCCGCCATGGTCGAGGATGGCTATCTTTCCGCGAGCGAGGAAGCAGCCGCCCGCAAGGCCAAACTGAAATTCGTTAGCGGCGGTATTCTCAGCAGCTCCGCTCCCTACTTTGTCGACATGGTCAAAGACCACCTGCTCGAAAAGTTCTCCGAGGCGGATCTCGAAAACCAAAGCTATCGCATCTACACCACGCTCGATTCCGACCTCCAGCGCGCGGCTACCGAGGCGGTGCAGATCGGCGTTCAGAATGTCGATAAGCTTCTCACCCGGCGCTACGCGGCCTGGAAGAAAAAGGGAGAGGCCGTGCCGCCGGTGCAGATCGCGCTCGTCGCTATGGATCCGGCCACTGGCGAAATCCGCGCGCTCGTTGGCGGCCGGGACTACGGCGAGAGCCAGCTCAATCACGCCGTAGCGCGGCGCCAGCCCGGCTCAGTGTTTAAGCCGTTCGTGTACGCGGCGGCATTCGATAACGCCGTCCAGGGACTCCAACCGGTCGTGACTCCGGCAACGATGGTGCAGGACGCGCCCACCACCTTCGAATTTGACGGCAAGGAATACACGCCGAATAATTATGGCCAGGAATTTTTCGGCAACGTCACGGTGCGGGACGCGCTGATGCATTCGCTCAACGTCGCTACCGTCAAGGTTGCGGAAATGATCGGCTACGATCGGGTGGTGCAACTCGCCCGGCGGATGGGCCTAGGCGCGAACATCCAGGCTACTCCAGCAGTGGCGTTGGGCGCCTATGAGATGACTCCCATCGACGTAGCGGCTGGGTATACGGCGTTCGCGACCGACGGCACGCGCGCCGAACCGTTGTTCATTCGTAGCGTTATGGCCGCCAATGGTAATGCCGAGGAGACTAATTCCCCCCAGACGCGCGCCGTGCTCGATCCGCGCGTGGCTTTTCTGGTCACCAGCCTGATGGAAGATGTGATCAATCACGGCACCGGTTATCCCGCGCGGGCGGTTGGTTTCAACGCGCCGGCGGCAGGTAAGACGGGTACTTCGCGGGACGGATGGTTCGCGGGATTTACTTCGAATCTGCTATGTGTGGTGTGGGTTGGCTTTGATGATAATCGCGACTTGGGGTTGGCCGGCGGAAACACGGCAGCGCCGGTTTTTGGCGAGTTTATGAAGCGCGCCGTGACGCTACCGGCGTATCACAACACACAGGATTTCGAGCCACCCGCCGGAGTAATGCAAGCGACGGTTGACCCGCAGAGCGGCCAACTGGCTACGCCCTCCTGCCCGCAGAACACGCAGGAATATTTCGTTACCGGGAGCGAGCCGACGCAGTACTGCGAGCTTCACGGGGGCGGGCGCGTGGCGCAGTCCGGCTCCTGGCTATCGCATCTTTTTGGCGGCGGCGACAAATCCGCCGCGCCGCCTGCCGAGTCGTCTGAGAATCCCGCGGTCGCGTCAAACAATGCGGCCGCTTCGCATGCGCCGAAGCCAAAGAAGGCGAAGGATGGCAGCGCTTCTCCGGATCAGTCGCAGGAGGAGCAACCCCAGAAGAAAAAGGGGTTTTTCGACCACATCTTTGGTATCTTTGGCGGAAATAAGCAACCGGCCGACGCTTCGAAGCCGCAACAGTAGTTTTCGACCGGACGCCGATCGAATCAGGGCGAGCGGAAGGGCACCATGAAACTTTCAGCCTTCTTCATCCTGTTGACTATCGTCGGGGCTTACCCGAACCCTGGTGGCCAGGTTTCCACCTCGACTCCTCCGTCATCGCCAGGTACGGCGTCCGACTCAACGCAGGTTCCCAAAACATCGCGGCAAGTCGCCGAAATGCGCGCCGACATCCTGAACGCCCGCAAGGATTACCTGGCGGCGGCTCATGCGTACGAGGATCTTTTGGTAGACGATCCACGCAACGCCGCCCTCCTCAACAAGACCGGCGTGGCGTATCAGGCGCTGGGCGAATCGGCGCTCGCCGACCGCTACTACAGGCGAGCCTTGCGAGTGAACAGGAACTTGCCCAATGCGCTCAACAATATCGGCACGCTGGAGTACGCGGCCCGCCGTTACGGAAAAGCTATCAAGTATTATCGCAAGGCTATTGAAAACGACGGTCGCAGCGCACCGGCCCTCAGCAACCTCGGATATGCCTACACCGGCAACCGCCAATATGCCAAGGCGCTCGAAGCTTTCGGCAAAGCGCTGGCTATCGATCCGGAGATTTACTCCCATCACGGCGGTGCCGGCCCGCTGATCGAACAGCGCACCGCCGAAGACCCCGGGATGCTTTTTTTCCTGCTGGCGAAGTCCTATGCCAAGACTGGCGACGCTAAGCACACCGTCCAGTACCTGAAGCTCGCCCGCGATGGTGGATACACAAATTTTGTCGCCGCGGCGAAGGACGCCGATTTCGCACGGGTGATCAAGAATCCGCAGGTGCGCGAAGCTTTGCAGCTGCCGCCTCTTCCACCCTCTGGCTCGGATGGCGCAAGTAGCGAGAAATCCCAGTCGTAGATTCGCGGTCGCAGGCTCGCCGCCTGCCGCAACGCAGCCCCGCAAAGGCCCGCCGCCCCGGCCGTATCTTGCTATAATTCGCTACTGAGATGACCCGCCCGCTGGCTTCCCCGTCTATTCTGCGTGGGAGTGTCTGCGCAAGCATAGCCGTGGGGATACTGCTGGCCGTGCTAAGCCACCCGGCGGCGCGAGCTGTACAAGCTGCCACGTCTTCTCCCGCTCCGATTGCGACGCAGACTGTTGTCGTGCTCAGCATTGACGGAGAAATCGAGCCGATTCTGGCCGACTATGTCGTCGACGGCATCCATGATGCGGCGCGTCAGGGCGCCAGCTTGGTGCTGATCACCATCAATACCCCCGGCGGGCTCGATAGCGCGATGCGCCGTATCATCCAGGCCACTCTTCAATCGCCCGTGCCGGTTGTCGACTATGTCGCGCCCACCGGTTCTCGCGCCGCTTCCGCTGGATTTTTCATTTTGCTCTCCGCCGATGTCGCCGCTATGTCTCCCGGCACGGACACGGGAGCGGCCTCGCCAATCATGGCCATCGGTGGCCAGCCCGTGCAGATCGACGACACGCTACACAAGAAAATCGTGAATGAAGCGACCGCCTACCTGCGCAGCTACGTCAGCAAGCGCGGACGCAATGTCGAGCTTGCCGCTACCGCGGTAAGCGACGCCAAGGCCTTCAGCGAGAAGGAAGCCCTCGACGGTAAATTGATCGACCTCGTTGAGCCCTCAACCGATGCGCTACTCACTGCGCTCAACGGCCGCACGATCACGCGCTTTGATGGATCCACCGTGCAGCTCGCGCTCGATCATCCAGCCGTGGTTTCGCGCGAAATGACCGCGCGGCAAAAGTTTCTGACGCGCATCGTCCAACCTGACGCGTTTTACATTTTGCTCATTCTCGGGGTGCTCGGTCTGTACACGGAGTTTACGCATCCCGGTATGTTCGCGCCCGGAGTGATCGGCGGCATCGCCCTCGTCCTGGCGCTTTTTGCCATGCACCTCCTGCCGGTTAACGCGACGGGCTTGGCGCTCATTGCCCTGGCTCTCGCGCTCTTTGTGTTGGAGGCGAAATACCCGACCCATGGAATTCTCGGCGTGGGCGGCTTCGTGTCCATGATTCTCGGGGCGCTACTTCTGATTCAGTCGCCCATCACCGGAATGGGCGTACGGCTGTCGACCGCGATGGGCGTGGCACTGCCGTTTGCGGTTATCGCCATCATCCTGATGCGGCTCGTACTGCGCTCGCGCTCGTGGAAATCTTCAACAGGCAAAGAGGAGATGATCGGCGAAGTGGGCGATGTCGTCGAAGCGCTCAACGGTGGAAGCGAACCGGGCATGGTGCGTGTGCACGGGGAGCTGTGGCGCGCTATAACCGCCGCCGCGCAGAGCATTCCCGCGGGCGCCCGCGTGCGCGTCAAAAAAGTGAATGGACTTACGCTGCATGTGGAGCCGGTCAACCCACCGCAGCCGGCAGGTTCGTAGAGCGGGGAATCGAGGAGGCAGCGATGAATTTGGATTTCGCAACGATTGCGTTGTTGGCGGCGTTGGTTATTTTTCTTTTTTGGCTTTTCAATTCCGTCTACGTCATCAAGGAGTGGGAGCGCGGCGTGGTGCTGCGCCTCGGCCGCATGCTTCCCGAGGCCAAGGGCGCCGGGTTGCAGCTCGTTCTCTATCCCATCGACAAGCTGACGCGCATGTCTCTGCGCATCGAGACGCTCGACGTGCCCCCGCAGGACGTGATCACGCGCGACAACGTGTCGGTAAAAGTAAATGCCGTCTGCTATTTCCGCGTGATGGACGCGAACCTGGCGCTGTCGCAGCCCGCGAACTACCTGTACGCTACGTCCCAGCTCGCCCAGACTACGCTCCGCAGCCTGGTCGGGCAGTTCGAGCTGGACGCCATCCTTTCCGAACGCGAAAAGGTAAATGCCAAGCTGCAACAAATCCTTGACCAGGATACCGAGGCTTGGGGTATCAAGGTTACGAAGGTTGAGGTCAAGCAGGTCGATATTCCAGAGAATATGCAGCGCGCTATTGCCAAGCAGGCCGAGGCGGAGCGCGAGCGCCGGGCGAAGATCATTCATGCCGAGGGCGAGTACGAAGCCTCGACCAAGCTGGCGCAGGCGGCTGAAGTCCTCGAAAAGCAGCCGGCGTCGATCCAGCTGCGCTACCTGCAGACGTTAACTGAAATAGGCGTTGAGAAAAATACGACGGTGATTTTCCCGCTGCCGATAGATATCATTTCGCAGTGGATGAAAACAACAACCGCGAATAAGTAGCGGGGACGTAAGGAGAGTTAGAAAATGGCTGGGGGAAGACGCAGCGGCGCGGAGCGAGTGCTCGAGAGCCGGCACTTGGTCGGCCTGTTTCTGGGTGTGGTGCTGCTATGCGGGGTTTTCTTCACACTTGGCTATGTGATGGGCAAGACGCAGTATGGCGGCGCAGTACACGCCGCCGAACCCTTCGCTCGAACTTCATCCTCCACGCGCGCGCCTGTTGCGTCAGCCGATCGAGATAACAACTCCGATCAAGATAGCAACTCCGATCCAGATAGCAACCGGTCCGCAGCCAATGCTACTCCTGGGACGTCCGCCCCGGCTGCCAGCGAGTGGGATTTCTACAACCAGAAGAAATCGGAACACCTTGAACCCGCGGCCAAGTCTTTATCTTCGTCGCCGGCGTCCTCACCGGCCGTGGCGCATTCCAGCGACGCGACCGCGAAAGCCGTCCCCGCCGCCGCTCGTTTCCAGGCCCCGCACCTGATTAAAGGTTCGATAGTGCTGCAGATCGCCGCGCTCAAGCGCCAGGGTGATGCGCTGGCCATGGCCGACGAGCTCCAGGCGAAGAGATTCCCGGCTTTCGTCGTCACGCCGACTTCAGACAATTTCTACCGCGTGCAAGTAGGCCCATATCAGGACGAGCACGCCGCCGACACCGCCAAAGCCTCTCTCGATCACGCCGGCTTCA
>Ga0302326_10005271_pt1 | contig 29516 bp, 30 predicted proteins | sample Palsa_T0_3_FD_202264 | JGI IMG/M metagenome (GOLD analysis project Ga0302326, IMG submission 202264) | Peat permafrost microbial communities from Stordalen Mire near Abisko, Sweden - Palsa_T0_3 | ecosystem: Environmental > Terrestrial > Soil > Palsa > Peat permafrost | place: Sweden: Abisko... | reverse complement strand
ATTACAGCCTGTTTGCTGGCCGACATGATGTGGTACGAGGCGGGTAGACGGTGGGGTGACCAGATCTTGCACTTCATTTACGGGCTCTCGCTCGACCCGGACGCCGCCTCTCGCCGGTCGAAAGAGGTCTTCGTTCGACACGGGGCTCCCACTCTCATGCTCGCTAAGTTCGTCGTGGGACTGGATGCGGCTACGCCTCCCTTAGCTGGGCTGTCCGGCACAAGCCGGACCCGCTTTATTGCCTTTGACGCCATAGGAGCCGCTCTCTGGTCGGGTGTTTATGCCGGAATCGGCTATGCCCTCGGCCGAGACCTGGATCGTGCAGCTGCGTACGCAGCCAGACTGGGCGTGCTTTGGGTCTTTTTTGTGTCGGCTGCACTGGCTATATACGTCAGCCGCAAACTTGTTCGATGGCGTAGCTTTGTGCGCGAATTTCGAATGGCGCGGATCACACCAGAAGAGCTTAAGAAGAAGCTAGACGCGGGCGAACCGGTTATGATTGTTGATCTACACGGCCGCCGGGACGGTCCGCGAGGCCACCGAGGTATTCCCGGCGCGGTGTGCATCGATCCGCACAGGCTTGGACAGCACGATGATCCTAAGAAGCGAACGCCAATCCCTCGCGATCGCGAGGTCGTCCTTTACTGTACTACCCTGCATGAGCTCACGAGCGCTCGTGCGGCGCTGGAGTTACGCCATTGCGGATTTGATCGCGTTCGACCTCTTGCCGGCGGTCTTCAGGCTTGGCACGAACGGGGCTTCCCCATGACCGCGGTGATTCTCTGCGGCTCTACCTGAACTGTTCCGGCAGAACCACGCTCTCGTGCTCGGAGCCCAGCATCGATACCTTGTCCTGCAGCAACTCTGTGACAAAAGCTTCAGCCTAAGGGCGCTTTGCCTGTCCCCACTCCCGACAATTGTCGATTGATCTCGACAATCTTCGACACAGCCGTCGCCGGCTTGACCCGCGCCAACAGATTCAACAGATTGCTAGGACCCTAGGAAGGTGGCTTTGGCAAACGTCTTGCGGTACATAGGTTCGGTACGAGCGCAACATGTTCAAGATATCGATCGCCGATACGCCGTCGCAGCGCACGCTGCTCGTGGAAGGAACCCTCATCGGGGCCTGGGTGGGTGAGCTGGGCGCAACCTGGAGAAATGCAGGCCGCGACTTAGGAGGGCGCAAGCTGGTCATCGACCTGACCAACGTGACGGTCATTAACCCCGAGGGAGAAGACGCGCTCTTTGATCTGATGAAGAAGGGGGGGAACTTTTCCTCTGGTAACGTTCTCACCAAGCATGTGCTGAAACAACTCGCGCGGAAGAAAAAACAGGAATCACGACGGAGGTGATGATGCCGGAGACAAAGGACATCACGAGCCTTACGCCATACGCGAGCAGCGGTGATTTTCAGCGAATCTTCTACGAAGAGAACGACAGCCTGCATCGGCTTTCGTTCCTCCTGACTGCGGATCGCGAAAAGGCCGAGCAGTGCTTTGTCTCCGGATTTCAGGAGTCAGTGAATGGCAGCCCGGTTTTCAAGGAGTGGGCACACGCATGGGCTCGGCGGACGATCATTCAAAAGGCCGTAAGAGTCATCAACCCAAAGCCAGTGGAGGAACATGCCCCTTCGAGTTTCGACAGTGGTGGCACAATGCCGGCAGTAGAGCAGGTAGAGACGGCCGCGGTGCTTCAACTCGAACCGTTCGAGCGCTTTGTCTACGTCATTTCGGTTCTGGAACGCTACTCCGATCTGGATTGTTCTGTGCTCTTGGGCTGCGCGGGGCGGGACGTGATTGCAGCGCGAATTCGCGCATTCGAGCAAATCGAAATGCAATCGACTTTCGCCTTACGCCCACGCTAAATGGCGAGACTCTGAATCGTGCCTCGACCGGAAACTTGAGTTGGTCACTGAGTTGATAACAACGATCACAAGAGTAATACGGATTCTCGTGCTTGCGCTGTTCTTCGCTTCCATTGCAGATTTCAGCCTGGACAGCGCACGGTGCGATCTGGTGGTCATGACCGCAGCAGTCGCGATCCTCTTATCGGGAGGATTGCGGCGGTCGTGACGGTGGAGTGCTTGCGGTGTGCTTCGGCTAAAGCCCTTCTCCGATTCGTAGGCTAGCCATGCGCATCGCACACCCCGCCAAACACTTTGATCTTCAGGAGCCCTCGGAAATTCAGCGACAGGGTGGGTGAGCGCCGCGCCTCCAAGCCGTGGCTCTTTCCGACTTCTGCAGGGCAGTTGCTGTGACCTAGGAACATCTCTGGGAATTCCTAGAGCGGCAGGGCTTCAGACGTGGCCCGGTCGAAAGTTACGGCGAAATGGAATTGCCGCGCCCACGGGACCAGTTTTTTGATCGCGCACTCTGCTTTGCGACCGGGGGCTATGAGCAGTACCTCCAGTTGTAGAAATGATGGCGCGGCTTTGCTCAAGCGAAAAAACAAGTCTTAAAAAATTTTGCCTATTCTCAACCGACCCATAGGCGGCGACCGGCGAATTCACGCTGTAGTCGTGGTGATCAATGGTCAGAACCTTCTTGCCATAAAGTCGAACGTCGACGAATGTCAGATCTCTTTGTGGCAGCCAGAAACCACCGATCTTCCGGTATTGACGCACAAAGTCTGCCCGTTGAATCCAGAAAGAAAGCTTCTTCGCGGGATGGCCTTCAATCCGGACGACCGCATAGTCTTCCGCGTCAATCCATACCTTGCCTTCGAATAGGTATTTATCCCGACGTTTGGGCGCCGCCTGCACAACGAAACAGTGATAGGGCCCTACCTGTTGCTCACCGAGCAGGTCCAGAGTGTAGTTTGCCGGTGAGATAGTGCTATCGTGATGCTGCTTGCCCGCTGCGGTTTCGATTTCGCTGGCAATTAACGCATTGAGCGCCAAACGACGAACCATGGCCGACCCATTTTCGGATGTGACCTCAAATTTCTTCTGGTCCGGCGCCAGGTACTCCATTCGCCCGATCTCTTCGGCATGCACGTTCCCCTTCAGGTCCACCACTTGATAGGTCCTGAGGGCGGTATAGTTCAGCAGGGTCGCGGTCCGAAGGGAGTTGTGGGCGACCAATTCGTCGAAGATCTGGACTGCGGTGACGCCGGGTCGCACGGGCTCGAGCGGGGTTGTAAGATCGGTTTGGCTCCGTTGGCTCAGCTGCGCGTGCGCGCCCAGGGCGAACGTTGTCATCGCCACAAATGCGGCGTCAACAAAAAAGAGTCTAATCTTCGTGTTCGGCGTTGTCGTATTTCTTCCGGGCACGATGGCCTCTCCTTTTTTAATCCTCGAAACTGCGCCCCCCGCCCTGGAATCCGTTCTTGGCGTTTGTCCAAAGCCACTTGATCACTCGAGCGTCGTTGTAGCAGTACGCCAGGTTATGGTTCAGGGTTGAGAAACAGTGCTGCTGGCAGGTGGACTTCATGGTCAACAGCTGGGCCTGATCGAATTTTGGCTGATCGATGTTGCCCCAGTCGAAAGTTGCGCCATACATCGGGAAGCAGGGAGCCACGGTGCCGTCGGTGCGGATGATCACATTATTCTGCCCGGCACGGCAGTTCCACTCCGCAAAATGGAGTTCGCCATCGGGCTCCTGTACAATCCCCGGCATCGAGGCGAGGAGTTCTGCCTGGTGTCCGTTCCCCTTCGTGCCGTCGCCGTTCCAGCCATACTCTTTCAAATCGAGCCCGGAAGACATCCGCACAAAGGCCTTGATCTCTTGCAGGCGTGGCACCGAATTCACCATCTGATAGCCAGCTTTGTTTTTCTCGATCAACCAATCGACCAGAGAGTCGATCTCCCGCCAATCTTCTGGCCGGATGTAGGTCGGGTTGTCGTAAAGATGCTTGAAGTGGTCGTCCTGCTCGAGCATCGGGGTTTCGTTAATGTGATAGTCGGTGGCAATGTGGTGGTCGTGAGCGTATTCAGTGAGCTTTCTGACATCCTCCAGGTTGTTGCGGCAGATATTGATGTTGAAAAAGACCAGGTAGCCGTTCACATATTGCTTGCGCAGGATGTGTTCCAGATTCTTTTGCGACGGAACAAGCGCCTTGGGCAGACTCGGCTGCAGATCCCAAGAGTCCAGCGCGAAGTTGAAGATCGCGACGCCGGCATCGCCCAATCGGTCTGCGACGTCAGGGCGCAACAAACGCCCGTTGGTGGCGATATAAACCCAGAAACCTTTCTTCGCGGCGTAGTACACAACTTTGTGAATGAACTCCGGCCGCAGCAAAGGCTCGCCACCCATCAGCGCCAGCACCCGGCAGCCATTGTCGTGTAGCCAGTCGATCGAGCGCCGGGCCACGTCCTCGGTCATGCCCTTGACCTTGTTGTTATACGACCAGCAATACCAGCAATCGAGATTGCATTTGTATTCGACAAACAGATACGCCGTGATGGGGTGAAACTCGCCGGGCAGTACCCGCGAACGCACGTAGGGAAACAACCATCCGCGCGAGGTGCGATAGATATCCTTCACACCCCACTTGCGCTTCTGTGGCGGAGTCTCCGGGCCCGGATCGTTCAGACGTTCCGGAAACTGCGGGAAAACAGGCTCCGGGAGGCTTAGCCCCATGGCTTCCGCGGGCGCCGGTTGGGGCTGCGTGGAGTTCATCAGAAGATCGTGGATCGCTACATCGATACGGAACTTGGCGGCTGTGGCCATTCCAAATCACCTCGAATGAGTTTTGCGTGATGCGGTTCCTCCCTTAGAAGAACCGCCAGCGTGACGGCTGAAGCGTATGCAAGGAAGCTGCCAAAGTCACTCAGGAAAATCGGGTAGGTGTGCAGGAAAATCCTGGGGGAGAGATCCGTCATTGAGAAAGGGTGTGGAATGGAAGCCAGTTCCCAGGTCCGCCAGGTTGTGGCAGGTGTCAAGATCCTGACACTTTGTCAACCTTTTTTGTCTCAGCGTCTTGGGGAAACGAAATCTTTGATGGCTACGCTTGGCACTTCCCTTTAGCTGGGCTGGCGCTTTGCTTTCTTGCCCGAGTTCATCGCACCTGGACCTACCCCCGTCTTCGAACATGTCTTGACGAATGTCGAACAGGTGCCATTGACATTCGTCGACACCATTCTCCTGATCCTCTCTTTTCCGGCATTCCCAGCGACTTGGGCGACACCCCCAGGCCGCTTCGCTTTGGCAACTCAGTTGCGATTCGAACTTTGTTCTCGGAAGTCTCACGTTGAAGTTTCTGTTATTCATAGGAGAGCGCGGTATGAAGTGGCGGGTCTTTGCACTCTTGCTCTGCCTTTGGGGATCAAGGGCGTCTAAGGCTCAAGTGGGATCGACCCTGCCGCCTGACGCCCCCAGGCCGCAGCCAGGAATTATTGTCGGCACTGCAGTCGATGTGAACAACGACGCCGTTCCCGGCGCCACCGTCGTTTTGCAAGGCCCTGCGCTCAGCCCTCCCCGCACGATTCTGTCGAACCAGAATGGATTCTTTCAATTCACCGATGTCGACCCGGGAACCTATCAGGTCACTGTCAGCGCCCAGGGATTTGCCAACTGGGCCTCGCCCGCCATCATTCTCCAGCCCGGCCAGTACGCAATTCTGACGGGCAGCAAACTCCATATCGCAGAAGCACTCACCACAGTCACGGTCTCTCCGGCCGGCTCCCAAAAGGAGATCGCCGCCGAGCAGCTCAAGGTGGAGGAGCAGCAGCGCATCTTCGGCTTTATCCCTAACTTTCTTGTGGAATATGATGGCAACGCCGCACCGCTCACGGCGAAGATGAAGTTCCATCTCGCCGCCAAGGTTGCATTCGATCCCGTAACCCTGGTCGGCGTAGGTGTGTTTGCGGCTGCCAATCAGGCAGGAAACACGCCCAACTACCGCCAGGGAATGATCGGTTACGCTGAACGCTATGGCGCCGTTTATGCGAATGGCTTTAGCGACATCATGATCGGTGGCGCCATCCTGCCTTCGGTCCTGCACCAGGATCCGCGCTACTACTACCAGGGCACGGGCACAGATAAGTCTCGCGCTCTCCACGCACTGACCAGTCCATTCGTCTGCGAAGGAGACAACAGAAGGTGGCAGGTAAACTATTCGACGATAGGCGGAGATCTGGCCGCGGCCGCGCTCACGAATGCCTACTACCCGGCATCGAATCGCGGCGTCGGGCTGTTCCTGAGTAATTTCTTTATTGACACTGGACAGCGAGCGGCCGCCAACCTGGCTCAGGAATTCCTCCTGCGCCGGGTAACCAGAGCCAAGAATCAAAAGTGAGATCCCGAGGCTGTGTCGTAGTCAACTGTCAAACTGTCGGACAAGCTGTCGGAATCGACGACACCGACGCAAGGCCGGTATCCATCCCCATCTCAGAACACGGTCGCACGCGGCGGGGCCAGACAATCGGCTACGGGAGTGCAGCATAACCGACGAGGAGAACCGATTGGACGCAAAAGCTTACACTTGTATGCTCCTTCGCAAGCCTGAGGCCGCCCATTCTGCTTCTACATTGCCTCATCAGTCAGTGAGCTTCCTCGTTCGATGAACTGAGACAAACCGCATCGGCATCCCTAAAGGATCATCCGAAAAACAAAACGGAAGTCACTTCTGGCTTGATCCGTTTGATCTTCGCCCGTACCGCACACTGCCGATGCCGGCAAAAAGTAGGACTGGTAGTACTCCAGGAGAAAAGCGTCTACATCCAGAGTTGTCACGAGGCGCAGCGCCTGGTCGCCATTCGTCGCCGCCATGACTTCGTAGCCGCCTGTCTCCAGCACGTATTTCAACGCCCCCAGATACTCCGGGTGGTTCTCAACGCAAGGAACTCTCGTTTGGCTCATGAGTGGCGGTTGCGCCCCTCCGATCGGCACATCCAGGAAGAACAGCCCGTTTCACCGGTCACCCGGCGACGTGACAGGCGCGCGGCTGAGAATCGGCACTTGGAATGAATTGCCTAACATATCGGTGTAAGTAATCGTGTCCTCGCCGACTAGAACTAGGAGCTCACGACCTGTTTCATACCGTACGTTATCCGTGCCGACCGGCGCTGCGTACAACACCCCAAAAGCTGTGTCGCCGACTCTCAGCGAAGCCTGGCAACTGGTGACACGAGTATCGGCATGGGCGGCTTGATGGCATTCGGTCGCAGTGATCGTGCCAACCTGGTATTTGGACAGGTTCGCAGTCTCCTGTTCGGAGCTCACGATTGCCGTGTCCGGCAAGGTTGACCGCTTCAAGGTGACCGCAACGTGGTGTGCCAGGTTGTGGGCAGCTCGCGAGTTGTCGACGGTGAACCCAACATCGCCTTCAACAACACGATCCAGAACGAGGTGGCCTTCCCGTGTGTAAAGCTGAATGCGGGCATTGAGTGGGCTCGCCCCACTCACCGTCGTCCATCCGCAAAGCCTGAGGAAAAGGCCCCCGACGTCTCCCAGCAAACCGGCGTCATCGAGGGCGGTCCCACGAGTCTCGCCACCTGGCGCGTATTCTTGTACGGTCGTTTTCAAAATCAGCAGATCAGGAACTTCATTCGCGTTTCGCTCACCGCTGAGCAGCACTCGCTTGAAGCGCTTCGTTCTGGCTAGCTCTCTCATAAGATTCTTGTGGAGGGCGGATTCAAGAGATGGATCCGGGCTCACATCCCCGGTATCGACTTTATCGACTCGCAGGCTCCATTGCTGGGCATTCTTTTCTGCCGCTCCGGGGGATACCGCATGGGCAGCTGGAGCAAACACTAGAAGATGCAACGCAGAAAGCACCAGGATCAGTGCCGACAGGCCTCCGCGCCAACGCATGTTGTCGCGAATCAAGGCGGGCATGCTGAACCCCGTCCTACCTACAGCAAGAGAATGCTGCCTGGGTGTTTTCCTGCTCAGGGTTTGGACGGAACCTCTCGAGGCCTGCGCGGACGGGTTTCCACTCCATTGAGATGTCACTGCTTCACCCTCAATCTCGCAATTCTGAACAGTTGATTTAGGCGAAGCCTGGTTCGCTCTCTTGGCCTCCCTGAAATCACGCCGGACCTGTTCTTCGCGCTTTAGGGCCTGGTTGAGTTCCTGAACGATCTGCAGCAACTCATCGGCATCTTTTGCTCTCAGCGCGGCATTGCACAACTCTCGCCAGTTCTTGCGCTCTCTTTCAGCCATGGTGCGTTTCCTCCGGACATTTGGCTTCGTGGAATATCGTGGTTGAGGTCGTCCCAGACCGTCACTTCTGCAACGAAAGCGAGGACCTTCCCCTTTGTGCCCACAGTGGCGATTGCCCGGCTGACCGCTCTCACGGCCGCAACAATCGAGCCCACGATGCAAAAACTGATCAGTAAAGGCAGAGCGCTCAAACATAAACCGCCCAACAACTCAACCGTGCTTTCCAGCATGTGCAAGTCCTCCCGTCTGTGATTGGGTTTGCCCGACGTCCCACTGCCTAAACTCTCGCCAACGATCAAAGCACCTCAGGCAGGAAAGCCTGCCTGCCAGGGGCGTTACGATCAGAATCGAAAAGCAATTCCAGCGGACGGTTGCGCGGTGTGCACCCAGCCGTCAGTGTTGAGTGCCCTGACGCCAAAATCGGCGTCTTTGTAAACGTACCCCCTGTACTCCGAGAGCAAAGACCAGTGTCTGGTCAGCACCTAGCTGACGCCGCCGCCGTAGAGAAAAGCACCTTTCCACTGGGTATCAGCGCCGGACACAAAGCCGCCCGCGTTGCCGGTTGGATGAAATATCAAGCTGCCGCCTCCGCCAAGAGCGTAGGGATTGAGCCTGCTAATCCGGAAAGGAAGGCTAATAACCGCAGCGGCAGTGGCTGTGTGCACGTCGGATTGCACTCGCGACAGTCCGCCGACAGAGAAATACCTCTGCGTATCGCGGTCGCAGCTATAGTTCGCTTCGCCGGAGAGCCAGCGATTGAAGTGATAACGTTACCCAACGGGAAAACCGCCGGTATTTGTGGTTGTCCGCGAGACCCCTTGGCCGCTACTGTCCTGCGTAAAAAGCCTGTGCCTTGCCCACTGACCTCCGACCGGCTCTCTTGAGCCGTGGCGCCAAGAGCTTTCAGCATGACAAAGCTCGCAAGGATAATTGCACTTCTTCGGATCACGAGACTCCTCCATATTTGAATCACTGCCGACAGTTCCGCGACCTTGATGGTCACAGTACATAGCTCGTGTCGGGCATTTGATACTGGCATCTGGGGTGCCAAAGTTGCGCCCATGGCGGAGTGGTTCGGAAATGCTTGAGTGAGGGCAGGTTGCGCACCTGAATCCGAGAGTTGACGTTGCGGTCTGTCAAGCGCCTGACACAAACTTCGACAAGTGGCAAAGGCAACGACATTTTGTCGAAGCTTTCTGCCGTTTGACTACATCAGATCAAACACATCCAGGAATCCGCAGCGCCCGCCTGGGGGGCGTAGCCGCGGCTGGGGTGTTCCTAATCGATGTGACAAACGAACCAGTCTATGAGCACTTTGGAAGCTCCAATCTCAGAGACCTACACCCAACGCTATCAGGCGCTGTTGCGCGCCGCCAATACGATTGGGACCTGCAGCGATTGCGACGCCGCTAGTGACGTGCTTTTGAAGACACTGCTCGAGGTTGTTCCCTTTGACCACCTGCAGCTGGTCGCGTTTGAGAGTGATACCCAGACAGTCGGCTGGCATCTGCTCTACTCAAATGGCAGGAGACACGATGTGCGCCAGGCGGATGTTGTTCTGGAAGATACGCCCATTGCGTGGGTACATGAATCTCAGCAGGTTCTTGTAACGGCAGACTGGAAGGCCGAGGCGCGGTTTGCGAAGCATGGGGCTTTCCTCAATGAACTGGGTATCGCCTCTACTTGTGTCCTTCCGCTCGCGAGGGGCGAGCGCCGGCTCGGTGCGCTGAGCATTGGCAGCACCCACCCCGGTGCCTACCTCGAGCAGGAAGTCCGCTTCCTCTCTCTGGTCGCTGACCAGATTGCGCTAGCCATCGATGCTGCCGTGAGCTTCCACTTGTCGCGGCAGGCGCAGGATCGGTTGAAGCTGATCCTTGATTTAACCAACCAGGTCGTCTCCAACCTGAATTTTCAGGAACTGCTGCGAACGATCTCGGCGAGTGTCCGTCAGGTCATGCACTGCGACGCTGCAGCGATCATGCTTCCCGAACCAGACGGCGCGCAGTTGCGGGTGCATGCTCTCGACTTCCCCGAGAGCAGGGGATTCTTCACGGAACAGGTATTGATTTCCATCGCGGATTCGATTCCCGGTCAAACCTACCAAAGCGGCAAGCCCTGGGTCTTGAACCGCCTGGATCCGGCCGAAGTTCCCCCGGAGATGTACGCCAAGGCCTCAGGCGAGGGTATACATTCGTTCTGCGACGTGCCTCTCGTTGGCAGGAATCGCTCGCTTGGCGTGCTCGCCCTGGCGAGCCGGGAAGAGAACGCTTTTGATCGGGAGGCGACGGCCTTTCTATCCCAAGTTGCACAGCAGGTCGCGATCGGTGTGGAGAACGCGCTGGCGTATGGTGAGATCGCTGATCTCAAGGACAAGCTTGCACAGGAAAAATTGTATCTGGAAGATGAAATTCGCGGCGAGATGGACTTCGAAGGAATTGTGGGGCAGAGTTCGGCTCTCCGCCATGTTTTGAACCTCGTGGAAACCGTGGCTCCCAGCGACTCGACGGTTTTGCTTCTCGGGGAGACCGGCACGGGAAAGGAATTGATCGCGCGGGCGATCCATGAACGCAGCCGCCGCAAGGAGCGGACCTTCGTAAAGCTCAACTGTGCTGCGATTCCGACAGGACTGCTCGAGAGTGAACTTTTTGGACATGAAAGAGGCGCCTTCACTGGCGCGATTGCGCAGAAGGTTGGCCGCCTCGAACTGGCCGACCAGGGCTCGCTGTTCCTCGATGAGGTCGGGGACATTCCTCTCGAGATCCAGCCCAAATTGCTGCGCGCTCTGCAGGAGCGCGAGTTTGAAAGGCTGGGCAGCAACCGAACCAAGAAAGTCGACGTTCGACTGGTAGCAGCCACCAATCGCGACCTGGAAAAAATGATGGAGGATCGCGAGTTCCGCAGCGATTTGTACTATCGCCTGAATGTCTTTCCGATCCGCATCCCACCTTTGCGTGAGCGCCCGGAGGATATTCCATTGCTGGTCCGCTACTTTACGCAGAAGTACGGCCGCCTCATGAACAAGGAGATCGAATCGATTCCCGCCGCCTCCATGAGGAAGCTCTCGAGTTGGCATTGGCCAGGGAATATTCGCGAGCTGGAGAACTTCATCGAGCGTTCTGTGATCCTTACCCACGGCGCGGCGCTGCAATCGCCGATCGCGGAACTGACCAATGGCAGGACTACTCCGTTGGCTGGGACTCGCGAAGCGAATGAACGGGATGAAATAGTACGCATTTTGAAAACCACCAAGGGGCGAGTAGCCGGCACCGACGGCGCTGCGGCCCGGATGGGCCTCAAGCGCACGACCCTCATCGCTCGCATGAAGAAGCTTGGCGTCGACCCGCGAAGAGTGTCCTGAGGTTTCGAGGGTGGCGTCGAAGGATCGGGAAACAGGTTTCCGCCCCCCGCAGGCCTCACCCTGGCATCTCTTCTGCTCCTCTGGGTTGACTTCACACCGTTGCCGCCGTTGTCACAACTCTACGTTCGTTGTCGCGCGTCTTGAAAAGTGTCAATTCTGATTTGACATTCCTTGACATAATGCTCGGCGATTTTGTTTCCGCCAATAGTTTCAACATCTTGCAGGCGCGCGCCTTTGGCATGTGCGTTGCGCCTACCTGATTGATTCTGAGATCCAATATGTTCAAGATCTCCATCGTCGATACCCGAAGTCAACGCAAGCTGGTGGTAGAAGGAAAACTGCGCGAACCGTGGGTTGATGAGCTTCGCACCAGCTGGAGAGATGCGAGCCGTGACGCAGACGGCCGCAAAGTGGTTATCGATTTAAGCAGCCTGACGGTCATCAGCCGCGAGGGGGAAGAGGCCATTTTCGATCTGATGAAGCAAGGAGCAAAGTTTTGCTGCGCTGGCATTCTCACTCGACACGTGCTGAAGGAACTGGCCCGAAGATGCCAATGCACACCGTCGCAGGTACTGGAAAGGAAAGAGTGAGACATAGAAAACGTCAGAAAAACAGTTTTCGTTGTCGATTTTCACCAACCTCAAACGACTAATACAGGAAAGACGGAGGTGAACATGCCGCAGGCAAAGCAAATTACGAGACCCGCGCCGTACGCAAACAGCGACGATTTCCACCGGGTCTTTAATCAGGACATGAACAGCCTCTACCTGCTGTCGTTCCTGCTAACTGCGGTTCGCGAGAAGGCTGAGCAGTGTTTTGTCTCCGGCCTGGAGGACGCGGTAGAGGGCAACCCGGTTTTCAGGGAATGGGCGCGTTCCTGGGCTCGACGGGTGATCATCGTAAACGCCGTGAGGGCAATCAATCCGCGGCCTAGGGAAGAAAATGGCCCTTCGAGCTCCACCTGGATCAGCAGCCAGGGCAAAGCCTCGTCGGTGGCGCAGGGCGAGATTTCCGCAGTTCTGGCTCTCGAGCCGTTTGAGCGCTTTGTCTACGTAATGACGGTTCTTGAACGCTACTCCGAGCAAGATTGTTCTGTTCTACTGGGCTGCGCACGGCGGGAGGTCGTCGCCGCGCGCACTCGCGCTTTCGAGCAAATTGGAAGTGCGATGGCGTCGCACTCCAGGCCACTGCCGCCTGCCAGCTCAGAAAAGCCGGTGTCGGACAACCACTGCAGTTCCCTGCTTGAGCTGCTAGTTGGTCAATGTTTAGCGACTTTGGCGTAAACCAAGAACCCTCTATGGTCACGAACAACGAAGGTTAAGACTTCTTCAGATCTTCGATACGGGCGGCTTGGACTTGCGGCGGCGCTGCTGTTGGCGGGATTGCAGCCGATGTAATGTGCACGCGGCGGCGCCTGCCATCCCCGCGCCGCTGGTGACGGTGGTCAAGGCCACGGCGCAGGACTTCCCAAAGTATTTGGGCGAAATCGGCAGAAGCAACCGTTCGCTGATCTCGTGGGCGTGCGCATCACTCAAAGCGATAGCGGAGAGCTTCTGCGACAGCTCGATATCCAATTCGCCGATAGATCGAATTGGATGTGGGATTCGCCAAGTCGGTGTAGAGGATGCAGCGATGTCCGGCCCCACGCATCCGTCTCGAAAGAGCGTGAACGCACGCCGCCGCGTAACCCTGTTTCCGTCTATCAGGGGGTGTATAGACGCCTGACAGGCGGACTACTCCATCTACTGGCTCGCGGGCAAGAGCCATAGAGACCGTCTCTCCGTTTCGATCCCACAACCACAGTTGTCCGGCCGCCAACTCTCGATCCAAACGCAGTTCGGTATCGTGAGCAGACTCACCAATTTCATGCTGGAAAGCACGGCTCCAGGGAATCATCACGCTGCGATCCTTTGCGCCTGCCTGCCGTAGCGCGCCTTTGACATCAGGAACTTCTCCGATCTCCAGAAGTTCATAAAGGCGGTTCCCCTGGAAAGGCGTGGCTGCCGAGTTGGAACGCTCGCTCCATTGGCCCGAGAAAATCGCCGCTGTCGCCGCCTCGCCGTTGACTCCCGGCAGAGGGATGCCCGCATCCGCAATCGCGTCGGCCATTGCGGTCACTACCGGCGGTTCCATCGGTGTCAGCGTCGCTGGGAATGTCAGGGGCGACTGCACTAAAACACCAACCACGTCTTCTCGTTGAATTGCAATCCAATAGCGCCCCGCATCCCCCTGTGCAACGCGCGCATGCAGGATGGAAAGAACCAGATTGTGGAGAACCGGCTGCGAGGAAAGAAAAGTCCCAGCCCTGCTCAAAACGAACGCAGGATCTTCACTGAACACTACCTTGAGTTCCATTTGGGAGATTTTAACTTGGTTTGGAGCGCTGGTCTGATGGGTTCGTAGGCGGGTGCGCAATTCGGAGCGGGCCACGGCCAACCCGGAACTCATCGAGAACGGCAGGCTAGCGCACGGAAGAAACGGAAAGGGTTGACCTACGGTATCGCGGGAAACCAGCCTGGTGTCCAACAAATAACGATACCTCCAGGGAAGAGCACGCTATGTTGGGGTATGCCTGCCCTGACACGCAGGCATTGTAGTGCATCACGGGGCTCGCCCAATGAATCGTCTCCGGCGTCGGAGGAAGGGCTACAACGCGGTGTCAACGAAAGCCTTTTTGGCAGCAGCGACACGGATATTTGCCGGGAAGAAGGATCTTGCGGAACGGTACGGATCATGGAACGCTTGTTGCCGGTCCCCGAGGCGTCAAAATCATTTAGAACTCATTGCACTGGACCTTCCGACACTGACGACGCGGGTCCCTGAAGAACGGCCGGATGTCCCAACGAACCCCGAAATTCTGGACTACGATTCGAATGCTCGGGTTGTTGATAAAGTCGAACCGCGACGAAGATCCATACGATCGTCATTACCAGACTCACCGCAGCAAAAGATCGAACATCAAAATGTAATGTGGATCCTACAAAGATGACGGCGGCCTGAAGGACATCCCCCAATCGAACGCAGAAAGTATCGATGGCCGCATTCGCTTTATACTTCGCTTCTCGTGAAGTCGGCAACAGGAGCGCTTGTCTTACGGTGTTTTGCAAAGAGTAGTTCGCGGAGTTCTCGCCAATCTTTAACACTCGAACCACACCGAGAACGGGATAGGCAAGAATCGATAGAAAGGTCGCAAGCGAGAGCGCCGGAAGCACGAAAAGAGAGGCGCGTACTCCGATGCGTTTAAAGATACGCGAGACCAAGAAACCTTGAATAAGAAAACTGATAAGGTTGATCCACCCATAGTAATTTGCATAGAATGCGCCGATGTAGGCCTTTCTGGCGTTCAAGAAAGTGGCGGCAGTCCCGACTGCCTCATTCGCGTGAGCGATGAGCAGTTTGCCAAAAATAAAGTCGCCCGAACCAATCACGATGTTGAGCAGGATTGTGAGAATAGCGATCAGCCGCAGGTAGGGATCGGAAAGGATCAATTGGAATCCTCCTTCCCTGCCCAGTGGTTCGGTGCTCTTTTGCTTTTCCGATTCTCCTTGTCTCTTGGTAACCACGTACGCCGCAAGCTGTGACGTTAGAGCACAAACACACAGAGCAAATGCAGAGAGGAGCATGAGGTTGTAGGGACCAAACGGCCCAATCAGCTTACCGGCGGCCCATGCCCCACCCACCGCACCGACCGACGCACCAATTCCCAGCAGTGGAAATAACCTTTTCCCCTGATCCTCTGTAAATAAGTCGGCAGCAAAGGCCCACAACTGCGCTACGATGAACACATTAAAGATACCCACCCAGATGTAATAGACGACCCCTTCCCGAACCCCGACGCGCCCAAAGAAGTAGAAAACAATAAGGTTTGAGGCAAAAAACAAAGTGGTCCAACGGACTAGCCGGTTTCGGTTCAGGTGAGTGGCGATCCACCCATACAGAGGCACAACGCCAAGCAAGACAATCGCTTGAGCCGCGGAGGAGTAGGCTTTCACTTCCGCGCCACTTTCCGCCAGAATCAAAGATTCTCGCACCGTCTTCAGCAGGTAATAGGCACCCAGAAGAAGAGCGAGGTCGAGTGTCAGAAGCAATGCTCCCAGGCTTTCACCCGGGCGCACGTCGCTTATGACGGAGAGTAGCTTCTCCAATCGACCTTTTTCCGACTTGGCAATCATCATGGCGTATTCTGGTCGTGTTTTGATTCCGCGTCCGCCGCAATGGGTTCGATTTGTTCGAGCATTGCTTTCAGAGCACCCGGCTACAGGCTGGACGCATGGGTGTTGCCAAAGTCATCGTCCCCAGCCGCGCGCTCGAAGTGCTTCAGTTTGATGCGGCTTTGTGGCGAACTGAAGCAAATTCGACCGGCGGTCTTGTCAGTGCCTTGACAGCGATTTTGACACATGTCATCGATTGACAGTAGCGGGTCTAGTGAATACGTCAGTTCCACCGTTTTGCGCTATCCAACCAACCGATTGACCCCAGTGATGAACACCTCGGGGGCGTAAATTGCTGATAAAGCAAGATGGAGTGGCAATTTGTTGACGATGGTTGACAAGTGGCAACAATTTCGCTAAACCTTTTTCACAGTTTTGAGCCCTTGGGTTCGTATCAAAGCATCTAAAGCTGATCCCTTAGGTCGTTCGACGGTTTGGCCTAAGTATTGCTCCCGCATCTGGCGGCGTGGCTGTTGCGTCATTATTGGCTAGTACGATACTGGTAAAACAATGGCAAGAACCCATCTCAGGTTGCGCAGCTACATGATAAATATTGCGATCTTCTCTCTGAGCTGCATCGCTGTGATGATCCATTTTGTTTTCAGTCGTGCGTTTCGCGACTCGCTGCTGGGCAACGGTCTCCCCATCGGTACTTTGCCAGGACTGATCCTTACCGGTACAGTCTTGGCTCTCGTTCTTAGTTTGCTCCTTTCCTGGTTCTTTCGACAGGGAGGCCGCTCGAATGTGATTCGGGGCGCTTATCTCATCAGCGGCTCGGCGGAGCTATTTCTGGCCTTTGGGCATATGCCGCCGCGATTGGCCTACGAGGCGTTCTACATTTTAGTGTCGGCATCGACCGCAATCGGATTGTCTCTGGTGTGGATGCTGGCAAACGACTGGATCAGCGACGATGTGCAACAGAAGTCCCGAGCGGTAGGGGTTTTGCTTCTATCAGGCACTGCCGGGGGCTTGCTGGCGGGTTTCGGGTTGGTGCATCTGCATTTCGCAGAGAGTTTTGCCGGCGCAAATGTCTTTCTTGCCGGCATCGACATCCTCACCGCGGCACTTCTGTCTTTCCATCCCGAGCGCTTGGCGGGCAATAAAATTGTCGTACACCATCTCAAACCCGGATCCACGAGGAATCTGAGCCGTGCCCGGATAGTTGCCTTGACCTTAGCCGGCGCTACCGTGCTTGGCTCGACTGGTTCGAGTCTGCTCGACCTAACTTATCGCATCAGTGCGGCGCAGCAATACAGCTCCCGCACCGAGCTACTTCACTTTTTCGGACACCTTCAGGCTGTCCTCGGCGTAGCAGCGGTTGTCGCCCAACTGGGACTGTCCCGCTACAAGCCGCATAGCAGTAAGAGATCCACGATGACCACCTACGCCATTCTCGAAGCCATGGCGGGGGGTCTTGCCATTGTTGTCCCAAGCTTTGCCTTGCTGACGGCTATGCGAACCGGCGAATACGCACTACGGAATTCCTTCTTTCGCTTCGGAAAGGAAATGACTTACGCCGAGTTGCCGCATCGGCTTCGACTGGAATCGCGGCCGATCATTGATGTGGCGGGGGAACGTATCGGGGACGGAATCGCGGCCGGACTGCTGCAATCGCTGTTCTGGTTCCATAAGGGCCTTCCTCTTCGGATTGTCCTTGTCCTTCTGACGGTTGTCTCGTGCCTGCTGTGGAAGGTCTGTGATCGCCTCGCTAAGATCACAGGCCGCGAACTAAACCAAGCAGCGGGTCAATCATTGCCGCAAGAAAGGACTAGCATGTTGCTCAATGCCTCTACGGGCGAGCGGCCGGTAGTTAGACCTAAGTCTCACTCGTCAATGGCCCTTCTAGCCCGAGGGCCGCTTTGTTTCTTGTTGTTCATTCTCCCTTTGATCTGCGTCATGGGCGCTGCGGCGCAGCAGACTTCGGAATCGCCGGATCCTTCGATGTCGCGCACCGAAGAGATCACATCGGCCGAAACCGCAAAAGCGCAGCACCTGCAAGCACTGCAAATGCCGCGCGGCGAAAAAGATTTTGTCGAAATCGAGAACAAGGTGATCGAACCGTTATTCATGCCCCCTAACGGCCTAGGCGCGGCGCTAGGCGGCTTGCCCACTGGAGGCGGCTTTTCGCTCGGCCCGCAGTATGTGCGCCGCGACCTGTTCCGCGACAACCTGGTGAGCGATACCTACGTGGTGGGGTCGACCAAGCTCTGGTGGCGAGGACAGACCTCGCTCGAAGCCCCGTCGCTATTGGATGGTCACCTCAGCCTGAGGGCTGACGCTGCTTATGAGGATGCGGCTTCGGTGTTTTTCTATGGAGAAGGACCTGAGAGTTCCGAAAATGGCAAGAGCAATTTTCGCCGAGAATTCACTACGGCGCACTTTGAAGGCGCCGTCCATCTAGCCGGCAATCGGCTAGTGTTTGGTTATCGTCCCGGAGGACTCTTGGTACACATCGGTCCGGGTCGTTTATCCGATCCCAAACCGACGACGACCGTTTACTCAGCGACCGAAGTTCCCGGTCTCGCTCAGCAGCCGGAATTCATTACCGGGACCGGATTCGTTCGTCTGGACTTCACGAAACCGGGGTTCAGCAATCCCACCGGCTTTAGGCTGCAGGCGGAAAACACGCAATTCGGGGACAAGACTTACAACGCGTATTCCTTCGATCTGCTTAACACCCAGGCGGAATACTATTTCACCTTCGCGAACGGCATGCGTGCGCTTGCCTTGCGCGCCGGCAACGAAACTGCTTTTGTCCAGGGCAATAATCAGGTCCCCTTTTATCTGCAACCTACGCTGGGCGGTCCCGACGATCTGCGCGGCTATGACCGCTACCGATTCTATGGAAACGGCTCCTCCGTGCTGACTGCCGAATATCGCTGGTCTGTGGCCGAGACGGTCGAGATGGCGGTCTTTGCCGATGGAGGAAATGTCTACCAGAGGCCCGGCCTGATCGGAGTTCGCGACGCGCGCGGTGATGGTGGCATTGGTTTCCGTATCAAGAATAAGGACGCGACATTCCTGAGATTCGATCTAGGTGTTTCGCCGGAAGGAGTTCACGTATGGTTCGTCTTCAACCCTGTTTTCGGGCTGCTGCATCGTTCCTTCTAGCAAGCCTGACACTCGTCGAATGCGTGGCAGCGCAAAGGCCGCGCTTTCTGCCGGATGACCCGATCACCCGCGTTCCTGAGGTTCCACTTTTATTTCAAACGAAACCGCAGGAGGTCGATGAACTCTACGACTTTGGAGTGAACTCGGCGCACTATAAGGTGCCAGCTCCGACTCCATCGCTGGGGATTAATACTCTGGGAGAGGTTCCGGATTCGAGTTGGTACACCAATCGCGATCTCCGTCGCATGACTCGCGCAGAGTTGCAGCGTGGTTCGCGCGTCAGCGGTGGGCCGGTTCCGCCATTTACCGTGGTGGCCGCTAAGACCGAAGGCGTGTCTCCCGGATTTCGTATGAATGACAGTCGTGGCCGGGTGTTCTTTGTAAAGGCTGATCCGCCCTCGAATCCGGAGATGGCGACGGCTTCTGATGTAGTGGGTGCGCTTTTTTTCTACGCGATCGGATACAACGCGCCCGAAAACTATATCCTGGTGGCAAGCCCGGAACAATTTCAACTCTCACCCAAGGCCAGCATCACCGAACCCTCCGGCAAGAAACAGCCCATGCACGAGAAGGACTGGCGGAGAGTACTGAACCTGATTCCGCGAATGCCGGATGGACGGATACGCGTGATGACGAGCCTAGCCATCAGGGGCGAATCAATGGGGCCGCATGTGTATCAGGGAGTCCGAACCGACGATCCCAATGATCTCATTCCCCACCAGCAGCGCCGCGACCTGCGCGGTCTCGCGGTATTCGCCGCCTGGCTCAACCACACCGATGCCAAATCCTCAAATTCGATGGATACAGTGGAAGGCTCCGGCTCCGAGGCCCGTATGGTCCATTATCTTCTCGACTTCGGAGCGCTTTTCGGCAGCGACAGCACCATCGCCAAGGATCCGCGTCATGGCCGCGAGTTCACCTTCCCAACCAGTCGCGCGCAACTGAAACAGGTCTCAACCTTTGGGTTGGACTTTCCGGACTGGGAGACGGTTCATTATCCCGGCGATCTCAAGGCGGTCGGAAATTTTACGGCCGAAGCTTTTGATCCTATAAAGTGGAAGGAGAACTATCCTAACCCTGCATTTCGGGCCATGCTTCCGGGCGATGCCTATTGGGCTGCGAAAAAAGTAATGGCATTTACCGACGATGACATCCGCGCCATCGTCGAGCAAGGACAGTTCACTAATCCAGAAACCGTCGATTACATCACCAAGACTCTGATCGCGCGCCGGGATGCGGTCGGCCGCGCCTGGTTCCAACGCGCAGTACCGCTTGAAGAACTGCGCATTGAGAATGCTGAATTGCACTTCGAGAACTTGGCGGTTCGATATGGTTTCACGAAAGCTCCGTCGTATCATTACGAGTGGTTTCACTTTGATAACCAGTCGGGTGGGAAAAAGGTGGTGCCAGCTTCCTCTGCGACCATGGTTCCCCCAGAGCTGATAAACGGCGCAAAGGGAGGCTATTTCGGATGCACAATCACGAGCGACGAACATGGGGATCTCTCGACCACGGCCTATTTCCATGAAGAGCATGGAACCTGGCGGCTCGTGGGCATCGATCGTAAGACCAGTCCGCCGAGTTTACCCTAGAACGACTTCGCCGGCGGGAGTTTTGCGGAAGCCATGAAGCACGTCACCCTGGCTGTCCACGTGCCGAACGACCATCCGTTCCCGGTTCACTTCGATATGCGTGAATCCGGCAACCTTCAGCCCATAGGGACCGCGTGCCGAGGGGCTCCGCTTCAGATCGCGCAAGCCGGCTCCTCCACCTCCCGAAATCACGTAGGAGGTGGGATTGCCCTCGAACTCGAGGTGTTGCAGGTCATGGTCGTGACCGCTCAAATACAGGTGAACCTTTTGCTCGCGCAGGAGCGGTTCCCAGTCCTCGATCAAACTTGGCGTATCGCCATGATCCCCGTTGGAGAATATGGGATGGTGGGCGAGAACGGCCGTGTACGGCGCCGCAGACGATTGGGCAAGTTCATTTCGAAACCATAAGGTCTGCGCGTCCATCTCCTGATGCGTCAGGGTGGGTGTATCGAAGAAAAGATGTCCATGAGGATGGTTGCTATCCAGAGCAATCCACCGAATCATCGGATTGCGTTCAGGAAACGAGAAACGGTACCACTTCGCGGGCATCGTCCAGCGCGAGTTTCCATTCATCGCATACTTGAGTTCCGCTTCTGCCTTGCTGTCGGGACGGTTTTCATAATCGTGGTTCCCCAGCACGGCATAACACTTTCCGGGAAAGGCGTCTGCCGGATAGACATCTTCAAACTGATCTTTCCAGCGGCTAGAATCGACCCCTCCGGACAATGAGCCATACCAGTTGTCTCCCAGTAGCAGGAGGGCTTCGACGCGGACGCCGTGTTTCGTAGCGTATTCCCGCATGGCGCCCGCCACCACCCGCTGCTGGCTTTGATGAGTCTCCCGACCCCAATCACCAAACGCGAAAAGATGATGCGCGTCGGTGGCAAACTCTATCCCGGTCCGCATCCCAGCTGCAAAGAGGCTGTCCAGCCCACGGCCCAGCCCCAGTGCTGAGAAGCAAAAGCTTTGCTTGAGGAACTCGCGGCGTGAATTTGGCTGGCTCATGTTTTTCTAGGATGCTGTCGGTCTGGTAATCGGTATTCCCGGCATGTGGGAATTATTCCTGCAACAAAAGTCAAAGGCATCTGATGCTAGCAAATGCAAATTCCGTCGATTCATGCAAGACCGGGATCCGGGGTTTTGATTTGATCTCGTTCGCAGCATGACTCCGCTCCACTCCTGCAACGTTTGACTTCACGAGCCCAAAGATTAATGCAGTCCGTGCAACTGACATTATTGCACCCGCCCAGTTCGTCATGACCGCTCTCGAGAACGGGTGCACGACTCGGTGGGGGATTGACCCGCTACGGGCCAGTTTCTCAGGCTTTCCTTACGGCATATATGGCAGTAGGATGATTGCATGATCACTCCTGCGGAGGTTCCATCTCGCGTTCGCGAACTCTCCATCGGTCTTTCCCAACCCAGACCCATGCGGCGGGGTTCGCTTTCCGAACGTAAGGTCAAGTGCAGTAAGCCGGGCTGTCCCTGCGGGCGGGACCCCAAGGCACGGCACGGTCCTTACTGCAGCCTGACCCGCGCCGTCTCGGGCAGGACTCATTCCCGCTTTCTCAGCCCGCCCCAGGCCGAGGTAGTCGAGGAACAGATCGAAGCCGGCCGCAAGTTCCGCCGCCAGGTCGACGACTACTGGGAGGCCTGCGAGCAATGGGCCGATCGCCAACTGGAGGATTCTGCGGCGGCCTCGCCGGAGGCGGCCAAAAAAGGGCGATCCAAGCGGACTTCCAGACCGCGATTGCTCAAGAAATCGAACCGCTCTTAGGCCGACCGGCAGTGCAAGGGTTGGATTTTGCGCAAATACCGGGAGCCGAGCAGCGTCCGCCTCGCCGGCGACTTAGTTCGAACTTACTGGGGGTAACGAAGCCGGTAGTTCTTCTCAGTGGCCGCATATCAAATGCGACCTGGGACCGTTCGGTCTCATCGAAGCACTTGTACCGTGCGGTCAGCAACCATATGATTACTGAATTGGAATTGCTAAGGAGCAGGACGTGCGTAAAGGCGAGCAAACACGACAACGAATCATTCGTAAGGCAGCGCCGATCTTCAATCAAAAAGGATATGACGGCGCTGCGCTATCCGATCTCATGCGAGCGACCGGGTTAGAGAAAGGCGGGATTTACAGGCACTTTGAGAGCAAGGAAGAGCTTGCCGCTGACGCCTTCGACCACGCGTGGAAAATCGCGATGGATACTCGCTTTGAGGGAACAGAGGAGATTCCGAATACCGTGGACCGCCTCAAACAAATTGTGCGGAACTTTCGGGACCGGCGCACCGGACTGGTGCCGGGAGGCTGCCCGCTGTTGAACACGGCCATCGATTGCGACGACGGCAATCCACAGTTGCGAGCGAAAGCTCGCCAGGCTCTCAGCTCTTGGCTTGATCGTATGCAATCCATCGCCGAGGAGGGGAAGCGACGCGGTGAGGTCCGCAAGGATGTCGATTCCGGGAAATTGGCCACGTTGATAGCCAGCACTCTCGAAGGCAGCCATATGATGGGCCGTCTGCAGAAGAAGGAAGAGCCTCGTGACCTTGCCGTCCATCATCTCGAGGAATACCTCGAAACCAAAGTTCGTGCGCAGAAGGCTGGAGCCCACAAGTCATGAGTACTCAAGAAATTCCCTCGCAAGCGGACTTCCGGGAACGCGCAAAGACGAACCAGGTCCCAATTGCGCGTCTGATTGGATTTGAGGCAAAAGACATTGCTGAGGGACGAGCGACGGTCGTTTTGGCAGCCGGACCGCAGCATGCAAATCCCATGGGAACGCTGCACGGCGGTGTTCTTTGCGACATTGCTGATGCCGCGATGGGCATAGCGTTTGCAACTACTCTCGCCCCAGATGAATCCTTTACTACTGTGGAACTAAAAATCAATTTCTTTCGCCCGGTCTGGCAGGCACAACTCAAAGCCGAAGGAACTGTCGTGCGGCGGGGCCAGACCATCGGCTACGTGGAGTGCACCATAACCGACGGGGAGAATCGATTGGTCGCGAAGGCGGCTTCCACGTGCATGGCGCTTCGCGGCCAGAAGGCCGCAGGACGGTAAACGGCGCCATTCCCGGGAATACAAGCCAGGACGCGCAGCCGGTGCCTTCGAACCCTATCGCTCTTCAGGACTTCGTTGGCCGCAGGGCGGCTGAAAACGAGTCGTCTTTGAGGATCACAGTCCGAAGTTGTTCTTCGTCGTGCCAAGACCTGCAAGATAATCTTGCAGGGACTGCGGCAGTCGTTCGAACCAGGCCTTTTCGTTCCCGGGAGCAGGAAGAACATGGCCGTATTCAATCATGTCAGTCGGTTCGAGGTTGCACAGATATACCCAGATTGACTCTTCACTGACACCAGCGATTTGGCTCACCTCTTTCACGATCTGGACCATTAAAGTCTTCCTCTGGTCTTCAGTTCTACCAGCTCGGATATCGCCGCGAATCCAGACGTGATTTGCGGAACGATGCCCACCCAGGAAACGATCGACAGACTTATTTTCGTCGATGATGACCTGGACGAAAAACTGGGGTGCGCCGGTACTCTCACTGTGAATGCGAGTGATTGCTTCCGCGATTAGAATTTTCTGCGTCGCATTCAGCGACCCTGCAGGAACCGAGCAAACGTAGGTGGGCATTTAAGACTCCTCATGTATTGCCTTTTTTCGCGGAAGATCTCAACGACTGTGAGCTATTCCTGGCGGGTCTCTTCGATGATTTTTTTGGGGTTGTCATCCTTCTCAGCTTTCTTTTGCCCTGCGATCACCGCGCGGGGTTTGAGCGTTTCGATTATATCGAGCGCGGCGATCTTGCTTAGGTGTTTGCGCGCTCGAGTGTGAAAAGCCCATACCGACGCGTCTTCCTCCTCGACCTTCGTCGCGAATTTCGACTGCGGGCCCAATCAGTGGCCTCGAAACGTCGGCAATTACGGTCCCGACTGGGATTCCCGAAGCTGGATTGGGGCCTCACCGATCCTTATGCCTTCTGCAAACCGGTGCGGGGCTGATCAGAAACTAAGCGGCCGAACGGTCTCATAGCGAATCGAACCTTTTAGGCACACAAATAAAGGCTGGAGGGCTTCATGAATTTCGGGCTCGCGTTGTTACTGGCTTTCGGTATTGGCGTAGTAGCGGGGTTGCGATCGATGTCGGCGCCTGCGATCGTAGCCTGGGCGGCGCATCTGGGTTGGATCAATCTTTCTGGCTCTCACCTGGCTTTCATGGGCTCGGCTTGGGCACTCGGCATTTTCACTCTTGGAGCACTGGCCGAATTCATTGCGGATCAACTCCCCACCACTCCCGCCCGCACCGCTGCCGTCCCGCTAGCGGCCCGAATTGTTATGGGCTTGCTTACGGGTACCTGCCTGGGCGTGGCTGGCGGGGCGTCGCCGTGGTTGGGGGCTCTCGCCGGAGCGATCGGCGCAATCGCCGGAGCGTTCGGCGGCTATCGGGTTCGCGTCGGACTGGTTCGAGCCCTACAGGCTCCCGATTTCGCAATCGCAATTCCTGAAGATCTGATCGCAATCGGATTGGGACTGTTTTTGGTTTCCAGATTCTGACAGCCTGCCGGCCGGAAACCTCGGTCTCGGATGGTAGGCACACCTTTCCGCGATTAGTGCGATGGTGAGCGTTCGGCATTTTGCCGGATCAAAGGTGCAGGGGCGGTCTCATCGCTCATTTCGCGTGAACGCGATAACCCCTGGCTCGATCGATACTCCTGCGGCCACGGATGTGCTGGCGTCCTCAGAAGTCGGCGCGCAGCGCAAGAAGATGATTCCCACGGTGGTTCCGCTCGGCAGGTTCGGGGCACCCGATGAGGTCGCCAAGGCCGTCGTGTTCCTCGCGTCCGAAGACAGCACCTACGTCACCGGAGCGGAATTGTTTGTGGATGGTGGCTTCGCACAAAGTGTGAGCCCGACCTTGGTGCCCACTCAATCAGGAACGCGTAGAGACGGCAGTGAGCTCTTTACGGACGATGGGAGCGAGGCGGATTCCGAGTAGTTCGATCGACCGTAACATCTTCTCGTGCGGGAGCGCCGAGACACCCATCTGGAAAGTAACGCGAGCGAGGCCGCCGAGGACTTCGTTCACATACAGTAACTTCTGTGTGACCGTTTCGGAGTCGCCGATCAGCAGCGCACCTGTGGGTCCTCGTAGGGCGTCAAATTGGGCGCGCGTAGCTGGCGGCCAGCCGCGTTCTTTACCGATCTGAGTGAACGTGTGGGCGTATCCGGGATAGAAATCGTCCGCAGCCTGCTCGGTTGTGTCTCCCAGAAAGCCAATTGCGTGAAGACCCACGATGAGTTTCTCCGCGGGATGTCCGGCGCGACGGCCAGCTTCGCGGTAAAGGTCGATAAGCGGCCGAAATCGTTTTGGTTCGCCGCCAATGATGGCGACCATCAGCGGAAGTCCGAGCGTGCCGGCGCGAACGAATGAGGCAGGAGTACCCCCGACGCCGATCCAAATCGGCAGAGGATTCTGCAGCGGACGCGGATAGATGGCCTGTCCTGTGAGCGATGGACGATGCTTACCAGTCCAGTGAATATGGGTGTTCTCGCGGATCTTGAGGAGAAGATCCAGCTTTTCCGAGTAAAGCGAATCGTAGTCGTCCAGATCAAAACCGAAAAGCGGGAATGCTTCCACCGAAGAACCGCGGCCGGCGACGATCTCGGCACGACCGTGGGAGATGAGGTCCAGCGTGGCAAATTCCTGGAAGACGCGGACCGGGTCAGCGGCGCTGAGAACGGTCACGGCACTTGAAAGGCGAATGTTTCTTGTGCGAGTGGCGGCCGCACCCAGAATGACGACCGGGGCAGAATCTACAAACTCGCTGCGGTGGTGTTCGCCGATGCCGAAGACATCGAGACCGACCTGGTCGGCGAGCACGATCTCTTCGAGTAGATTCTGCATGCGTTGGACCGGGCTCAGGGTACGGCCCGTGGCGGGATCAGAGATGACTGCCCCGAAGCTGTCGATACCGATCTGCATCTTTGTGACTCCTCATATTCGCGGGATCTCCGAATTGGATGCCCCTGTGAATCCATTTCTCCTTCGCAGTCTTGCAGCAGGAACGCTGGTCCGTCGAGGTTGACGGGTAGCGTCCGACCTCCAAAACGCCTTATGCCTGAACCGGCTGGCGGGAACCACGAAGTTTCTGTGCGGCCAGCAGTCCGAGTTTCTTCAGTGCTGCGTACAGTTGTTGCTTCTCGTTCGCCGAAAGCACCGACATAAGATCCTCGAGATCACTCGCATGCTTTTCGAAGCACGCTGCCGCTACTCGTTTACCTTCCTCTGTGAGTTGCACGATTCGTGCGCGCCGATCGCTTGCAGTGGACTTCCGGACGACGAGTCCATGTTTTTCGAGACGATCGATTGCCGCGGTCATGGAGCCGCTGGCCAGCTGCACCTTGTCCTGAATCTCTGAGATGCTGAGCGATCCCTTATGCAACAGGGCTTCCAGTGCAGCGAAATCCGTGAGGCACAGTCCCGCATTTGCGATGCTCTGCTCGGCCAGGAGCCTTAGTGCACGGTGGCTCCTCATCATCACCCACCAAAGGCGGGGTGCCGCGATTTCGCCGGTGGCCTCTTTCATAGCCTTGTCATCACGCAAGTTGTCCCCGGGACGCCTACCTTGCCGGCGATGACAGGATCCAGTCGATGGAAGCCGCTCCGGCGCCGCGAATCATCAAGAAAGTTGTAATCGCCAAAACCAGCAGGTGGTACTCGTAACCCTCGCCCTTCTGCGCTCCTGCCCAATTCATAAAGAAGCCGAAATGGTGATGTACCATCGCCACAGCCACGATCATATTGAAGGAGATTCCAAGTGCCGCAATTCGGGTCAGGAATCCAAAAATCAGGCCGAGGCCGCCAAAGAATTCTGCGGCGATCGCCAGGAACGCGAACAGCGCCGGAATGTGCATGACGCCGGTGAAAAAGCCCATCGTTCCGGTGAAGCCGTATCCGCCAAACCAACCCAGCATCTTCTGGGCGCCATGTGCGAAGAAAATCACGCCGAGCACCAGGCGAACGATAGCTGTCGCGACGTCACTGTCGGTGGCAATTAGTTTCCGAATCATCGGGAAAGTCCTTTCATTAGGTCTCGCTCCTAAACTCCAGAGGCGCAGTCAATGAGATGAGTTATCCTTACATAAGGATTCTTTATGTCGAGGTAAGTCGCCATCAGGCACCCGACCGGCGCCTGAAGGAAGCGGGCAGACTGCTGGAAGAGCATTACCTGGGAAAGAATCTTTCATCTCGAATGCGACCTGCGAGGGCGCCGGAGCGCATCGTAGTGACCGTGATCGGCCTCGAGAGACAATCCAAATGGAACTAGAATAGAGTTTCTGCCATGGTTAAGCGTGTACCAGCACGGAGGCGTCCTCGCAAAGCCAAACCCGGAACGAAGGGCCTCGGCCCGGCAGAATGCCGGCTCGAGCAGCCGACTGGAGCGGCAGCGGAAGCTGCAGAGGCAATCGCGAAAGCCGGCGGCTGCGTTGTGGGATCGTACAAGGAGCCACTCGGCGGGCACCCTGTCTTGCTTTCGATTCTACCGATCGATGCCGTCGAACCGACCCCTTTCCAACGAGATCTCTCCGATGCTCATCACAAGCGGCTCGCAGATGTCATCAACAAAACCGGGCGTTTTCTCGACCCGATCATCACCGTGGTCGCACCGAAGGGAGGCTTCTGGACTCCGAATGGCCGGCATCGCCTCGAAGCCATGCGCCGCCTTGGGGCGAAATCAATCACTGCGCTCGTCGTGGCTGACCGCGAAGTAGCCTGGCAAATCCTTGCGCTGAATACGGAGAAGGCCCATAACCTCAAGGAACGCTCGCTGGAGGTCATCCGCATCTACCGTGGCCTGGTGGAAGAAGATGCCACGCGATCTGAGTCGCAGTTCACGTTCTATCTAGAGGAACCCGCCCTAGTTACTCTCGGCGTCTGCTATGAAGGCTTGCCTCGCTTCGGCGGTGGTGCTTACCATCCAATCCTGCGGCGACTCGAGACCTTTACCGATGAACCGCTCCGGGACTCCGTCAAGGATCACGAGAGACGGGCCACGATGGTGCTCGACCTCGAGGAGAAAGTTGCGGCAGCGGTAAAGAGGCTGAAAGAACGTGGTCTCGTCAGCCCGTACCTGCGCTCGTTCGTGGTAGCGCGCATCAACCCGCTGCGTTGGATTAAGGGCGAACCGCCTCCACTGGAAGAGGTGCTTAAGACCATGCGAGAGCGCGCGGCAAAATTCGACGCCGAGAGGATCAAGCCGCAGGATCTCGCGGGGGCGGGGGGCCCCCCGGACGAAGACATCTAAGCTCCCCGGGTATCGACAGCCGTAGTCTAGGGATTTGGAATGCCGGTTACAGCCTGGCTCATCTCGCTTCTGCTGCTCGCTTCCACTCCCGTCCTGCTGATCCGATTCCGCACGCGGTGGGTCGCAGCCTTCAACTTGACGGTTACGAACCGGATCACCAGCCGATTTGCGGCCCGATTGCCCGGCTTCGGCATTCTCACGCATGTAGGTCGGAAGTCCGGCAAGGTCTATCGGACGCCCGTGAACGTTTTTCGGGCACAGGAGGGATTCCTGATTGCGCTCACCTACGGACGAGAAAGTGAATGGGTCAGGAACTTGAGCTCCTCCCCTCCCTAAAGGGAGGGGATTCCTACTGGCTCACCCGCTAAGCGGGGATGCCTTCGGTGGGTTCCTGACACGACGGGCTTACATCACCCGAAGACGACGAACAGGCTAGTGTAGTGTCTGATAAATAACTGGAGTTATTAATGAAAATGAAATACCCTTGGGTGCATGCCCCGCCAAGCTCAGCCCATTGCCCTGACGCAGGCAGATCGACTGGAATTGCAGCGCTGGGTTGCGGCGCATGGCACGCCGCAACAAGTGGCGCAGCGCTGTCACATCATCCTGTCGGCAGCCGAAGGCCAACCCGACAAAACGATTGCGGCAGGCTTGCAGATCAACTTTAAAACTGTGGCCTTGTGGCGGGCCCGTTTTCGCAGCGAAGGCACCGATTGTTTGTGGGAGGTGGCAGCGGGACGGGGACGTAAGCCGCACTATTCCGACGAAAAGATCAAAGCTATTATTAACGCCACACTACAGACTCGCCCCGCAGGAGCCACGCACTGGAGCTGCCG
>Ga0302326_10005266_pt1 | contig 29521 bp, 25 predicted proteins | sample Palsa_T0_3_FD_202264 | JGI IMG/M metagenome (GOLD analysis project Ga0302326, IMG submission 202264) | Peat permafrost microbial communities from Stordalen Mire near Abisko, Sweden - Palsa_T0_3 | ecosystem: Environmental > Terrestrial > Soil > Palsa > Peat permafrost | place: Sweden: Abisko... | reverse complement strand
AACCAAACCTTAACAATCTCCGTCTCATCCGCCCACTATTCTAAGCAAGTATTGCCAAACTGCCTGAACCGGTCACAAGACATCATCGTCACAGGCGTCGGATCCCAGTTCCCCGATCCCTGCATCACTTCAGGTAAGCGCGCACCAGATCGATAAGGTCTTCGGCCAGTTCCGGGGCAATCTGTTCCTTGGCTCCGTCCACAAGGTGAAACCGGATATGCGTCTCCAGCACTTCACCCATCAGCCCGTTCACCCCGCCGCGGACGGCCGCCAGAAGCATAAGTTGCCCGCCGCAGTCCTCATCCGCGGCCAGCGACCGCTCCACGGCGTCCAGTTGCCCGCGCAACTTGCGCAGCCGTTGCAGCAACTTCATTTTTTCGCGTTCCTGGTGCGACATTGCGATACCTCCTCTTGACAATACCCACCCCCGGTATAGTACATACCGTGTGGGGGTATAGTTGCGCTCCCATTGTATCTCTGCCGCCGCGACAATCCGCTTCCAGATGGTGATTTGCCGTCGCGGTACGGCACATGACCCAGCCTGGGAATCCACCCCCATCTTCAACCGGTTTAAACAACATGTTGTCAGGCTGACTCAGCTTAACGCTGCAAAGGGACATTGAAACCAAAATGCGCGCTCTCACCGCAATTCTGTTCCTGGCCGCCTGCACGCCTTTTGTGAATGCGCAAGAGTCCGCGTCCATCCCAGACGCTCCGGTCCCCGCAACCCCAATTGGCCGCGTCCACCTCGAATTTGCGGGCAGTATGGATGACTCTTCAAAGACCGGCGCAGCGAGCGACACGCCGGTTGCGCCTCCCGAAGCAGAAATCCTCACCATGCTCCCCCACTCTGACACCGCGCCCTACTGGGTCTCAGGCCAGGCAAACGGCATTTTTCAAATGCATGGGCATTTCCACTCCCCGTATGAAGGCGCAAACAGCCTGCGCGACATCTTCGAATACAAAGTGTCAGAGGTTGCCACGCTCTATCTCGGGTATCAATGGCATCCAAATTCGCGTTACAACACCGACTTCATTGTCGATTTCGAGAATGCCGGCGGGCGCGGCATTTCCCAGGCCCTAGGATTGGCCGGCCAAACCAACCTGGACGTTGTACGCAACCCCACACTGAGCATCTCGCCGTATCTCTCGCGCGGCGAAATTCATCAGATCGTGGGCTTGACGAATGAGATGACCGACCAGGAACGCGGGCCGTTCGCGCTGGCGACCAAGGTGCCCGTACGCCGTTTTGAAATCCGTATCGGCAAGATGAGTTTGCCCGATACCCTGGACATCAACTCCGTCGGAACCGACAGCCATCTGCAATTCACAAATTGGACGATCGACAACAACGGCGCATGGGATTATGCAGCCGACACCCGCGGTTACACCGTGGCCGGCATCCTGGAATACGACGACAAAGTCTGGTCGGCGCGATACGCTTTTGCTGCGATGCCCGTCATCGCCAACGGGATCGATCTCGACTGGGCCTTGAGCCGCGCCAACGGGCAGAACTGGGAGTGGGAGTTGCGCAAGGGTCTATTCGCTCCGTTTCTCAATCCCAAACGGGAGGGAGCGGTGCGCGTGCTGAGCTACGTGAATCACGCACACATGGGCGACTACCGCGAATCGGTACGACAGTATCTTGACGGCCTGGTTGTTACGCCGGAGATCACCGCGACCGAACGGTTCGGCGCCGTCAAGTACGGCTTTGGCCTGAACACCGAACAGGAGGTCACGGAAAATCTGCGCCTCTTCGGGCGCTTCGGATGGAACGAGGACCAACATGAATCCTTCGCCTATACCGAGGTGGGACAGACGATCCTTTTCGGCGGCGATTACTCGGGCCGCGGATGGTCCCGGTCGAATGACAAAATTGGCATCGCGTATGTTTCGAATGCCATCAAGCGCGATCATCAGAATTACCTGCACTATGGCGGATTGGGTTTCCTGCTCGGCGACGGGGGCCTGACCTATGCACGAGAAGACATCGTGGAGTGGTATTACAACGCGCATCTTTGGCGCGGCTTCTATGCGATGACTGGCGGATCCTTTGTTGCCCACCCAGGGTACAACCGCGACCGCGGGCCGGTTTATGTGCCCACGGTGCGTGCGCACATCGACTTTTGAATGATGCGTATGATTGCGGCGACACCGGGGCACGCGCCGCTTCCCCGCCCGCGCTTGCCAGCACACTCCGAGCGCTATTTGTTCGGAGAAATGATGCGAAGAACAGTAGGAATAGAGCGGTGAACAAAGCCCTTTCAACTGTCCGCTGAAGACCAAAAATGCGGATGAATCAACGTCCTCACTTCGCACCTGCCGGCTGCGCAAGGTCCTTCGGCGGTCCCGGCAGCGCGACGATCACTTCATTGGGTTTGGCGTAGTGCAGTTTCTCTCGTGCTTCGTGTTCAATTGCGTCGGGGTCAGACCTCAACTGCTCCACGTGCTGGCTCAGTTGCGCGTTTTCCTGCTGCAGTTGGTTGATCTCCTTCTGCAACTGCTGGTCTTCGGCCCGCTTTTTGTGCCATATCGTGAGCCCGTTTTTGCCGTTCACCACATGCCCCATGAGCAGCAGAGCCAGGCACACGGCCAATGCCGTGCCGGCCGGACGCCATGCCCGCTGCGCAAATTCGAGCGCCCGGTTGCTCAGCGGAACGGCAACCGTTTCCTTTTCGCCTCTTACCTTCTCATCTGCCACGTTGCCCTCGAAACTAATTCAAGATCGTGAATTCCCGCAGGGCCTTCAGTTCCCTCGGTTCCTAGTCCCTTAGTCCCTTTGCCGACTACGACAGCACGAACTTCTCCGCCGCCGCCTTCAGCGCTTCCATGTCGTGTTCGCTGCGCGCTTCGGTATAGGCGCGCACTACCGGCTCGGTACCGCTGAGCCGGTAGCAGACCCACGACCCGTCTTCCAAAATCAGCTTCAGGCCGTCCGTGCGCACCACGGCGCTCACTTTGCGCCCACCCAACTCGGTGGGATCGGCCTTCATCTTTTCAGTGAACGCAGACTTCACCTCCGGGGTCAAGCGGAAGTTCTCGCGAACAGGATAGAAGGAACCAACCTTGGCAAACAATTCCTTCAGTTGCTGGCTCAGGCTCTTGCCGCGCGTGGCCACCATCTCCGCCACCAGCAGCCCCGCAATCACGCCGTCCTTCTCCGGCACATGGCCGCGAATGGTCAGCCCGGCAGACTCTTCGCCGCCGATAGCGATCTTGTCTTCAATGATGAGCTCGCCAATATACTTGAACCCCACCGGCGTTTCATACAGCGGAACCTTGTGGTAATCGGCCAGCGCGTTGATCAGGTTGGTGGTGGCCACGCTCTTGGCTACGCCGTTCTTCCAGCCGCGCGTTTCCACCAGGTAGTCGAAGAGCAATGCAATGACGTAATTCGGTTGAATGAATGTCCCGTCCGCGTCGATGATGCCGAAGCGGTCCGCATCGCCATCCGTGGCAATCCCCAGGGCCGCGCCAATCTCGCGCATCTTGGCCTTGCAATCCCCCAACAGATGATCGTCCGGCTCCGGCGCATGGCCGCCGAACAATACATCGCGATAATCATGCACCGTTTCAACTGCCACGCCCGCGCCTTTCAGCAGGTCGGAGCTGTACCCGCGGCCCGCGCCCCAGAATGGATCGTAGACCACCTTGATGCCCGACTTGGCGATGGCCTTGAGATCGACAAGCTCCCCCAGCCGCTTTAGAAACGCCGGCTTCACGTCCGCCGTCTCAAACCCGCCCTCGGGAACCTTCCCGTTGGCAATGCCTGCACCGTCTCCAAAGCCGGTGATCGCCGCTTCAATCTGTTTAGTTACCTCCGGCAGCGCCGGGGCTCCGTCGTGCGTGGAGAATTTGATGCCGTTATACTCCGGCGGATTATGCGAGGCCGTGAAGTTGATGGCTCCCGAGGTCTTGAGCGTGCGCACCGCATACGCAATGGCCGGGGTAGGCGCTGCTTCGCTGATCACGATGGGCGTCACTACGGCCCCGGCCAGCACTTTCGCGGCAATGTCAACAAAACTTTCGCCGAGGAACCGTGGATCGCGGCCCACCAGCACGCGGTGGGGCTCCGGTTGCGTCTTCACATAAGCTGCAATTCCCGCCACCGCCAGCCGGATGTTCGCCACGGTAAACTCGTCGGCCACAATCGCCCTCCATCCGGAGGTGCCAAACTTGATGGTTGCGTTCATTTCGTTCTCCTCATTTCGTTCCCCAGCAGCGGCCGCTGCGGCAACCGCAAAGACCATACTGCCTTACTCAGATGCTCTCGGCAAGCCGCGCAGCCTCGTGGTCGAATTGCTGACGAATTTTGACCAGTTTTTCGACGGAAACGTTGCCCACGCGAGCAATTGCGTCGATCCGCTTTTCTAGGCTGGGACGAGTGAGGAAAAGCTCTTGAAAATTGCCGCGCCTAGTGGGAACACCAGAATAGAAATAAAGTGCGCCGAGCGCCCTGATTGCTGCCTCAGGTTCATCGGTTAGCTCGACGGCGGCGCGATCTGCCGCGAACTCGAATCGCCTCGCGACGGTATTGGAAACCATGAGCGGAATCAGAATCTGACCGAATCGAAGGAGAATCTGCCAGACGAGGGAGAGATGAGGCAAGACGAAAGACAATGCTGCCGCAATTAGATAAATCCCGGCGATAATCCGCACCTTCTTCCACCCATGGCGCAATCGGTTATGGGCCAATTCGTGCCCGATAAAGAATTCCCGTTGGGCGCCCTTGATACGGTGCACACAAATATCGGTCATTCCAATGTACCCCGGTAGGCTGAAGGCATTCATCAACCGGCCTCTGCCTGCAGGAACGACGAAGATTCCCTTTAGGGGAATCCCCATTCTTTGCGCCATCGCGAAAGATTGCTTGAATAGTGCGCCGGACTTAACTGGCCGCGGTTTGAATCCCTCCGCGGCCCTGAGGCGAGTTCTCGCGAACAATGCAAGGATGGCCGCACTTACGATCCAGAAAATGCCTGCAACGCTTAAATCATCGATTGCGTCCACTCCGGCGGCGAACATCAGCAGCGGAACCGTTGACGAGAGGCTCCTCCACAGCGCGAATCCAAACAGGTCCGTAGTCATCCAGTGACGGGAATCAAACTTCCTGCCAATCCAGGACGTTACTAGCCGTCCTGCGACAATTCCAAAGGTGAGCGGCAAGATGAGGGCGAACGAGCCGGGCAATCCTGAAATCGGCCCCACCAGGGGACGAGTTGCAAACAGGACGTTGCAGAGCGACCACCAGGCGGGGACGGCCAAAAGGTTCAAACCGCGCATTCTCTGCACATACACAGGCCATCGGACAGCTCGAACGGGCTCGTCCAATCGCCATGCCGGAAGGCAGAAGATCAGCGACCAGACCACGGGCGACAGCATCGCACCCAGTGCGGCTACGAATTGAAGATTGCTGGCCAGTGTTACCTCCCGGAGCGATCGATCGACTCGCACAGAGAATATCTCATCGTATGCGTAATCAATCCTCGACTGCCCGGACTCCCATTGTTATCGTGACTCGAGCTCCCTACACTGTTCGTGGGAGTCACCCATGCCCGACCCCATCCCGCCCGTCTGCCTCGTCCTCACCACTTGCGCCAGCCCCGGCGAAGCCAGCCGCCTGGCCCGCACGCTGGTTGAGGAACATCTCGCCGCCTGCGCCACGCTCATTCCCGCCGTCCAATCCATCTATCATTGGGAAGGCCAGATCGAGCACACGACTGAAACTCTGCTCCTGCTCAAGACCGGCCCCGAGCAGCTTGCCGCGCTCGAAACGCGCCTGCACCAACTGCACAGCTACCAGACCCCGGAGTTCCTGGTTCTTGGCGTCGAGGGCGTAAGCCACCCCTATCTCGAATGGCTGCAAGCCAGCCTGCGCCAGCCGTGAACCCGCCCATGACCCGACCGGCTGGTCTGGTATTCTTGGCTAGTTTGGTGCCATGCGCTGGTTGATGATTGCTCTTCTCGTCTCGCTGGTGGCCCTGTTGCTGGCTGCGGCGGGCGTGGCGCGTCACATCTGGCTGCAGCGATCGCGGCTGCACAGCAATCCGGAGGCTGGACCAATGCGCCAGCGCCCTGCCAGCGCGGCTTTTGACCCCGTTGAAGATGTCGATCGGGAATCTGAACCTTGAAGGAATTCCAGTGAGCAAAGAACTCTCCGGACCGCTGAGCACGATGACCAACCATACAGCCCTCCCTGCCTCGCGCCAGTCTACCTGGATGCAATCCGTTTGGCTGCGTTCCGCGGGGATCGTCCTCGCCGGGAGCGCACTGGTCGCGCTTTGCGCCAGGGTTGCAGTGCCGCTCTATTTCACGCCTGTGCCGCTCTCTCTGGCGCCTTTTGCAGTCCTGATGATCGGCCTGCTACTGCGTCCGCGGTTGGCAATGGCTACGCTTGGCGCATACCTCGCGGAAGGCACGCTGGGGCTGCCGGTCTTTGCGCCCACTCCGCTTGCCCCAGGCGGCCTTGCTCATCTGCTCGGCCCAACCGGCGGATACCTGCTCTCCTATCCGCTGGCGGGTGCCTTCATCGCATTCCTGGTCCGCCGAACATACCGCGGATTCGTCCCCGCCGCCCTCAGCGCCGCCGCCGGCAGCCTGGTTATCCTCTTCTGCGGAGCGCTCTGGCTAACCGCGATCACCCATGCATCGGCGCAATCGGTGCTTACGCTGGCCGTGCTCCCGTTCCTGCCAGGCGATGCGCTCAAAGTGGTTGCCGCGGCCGCGCTGGCCGCCGGATGGGCGCGCCTCCGACATCGCTCTGTTTAGCCGCGTTATCGACCCGTCGCATCCAAAAAACTGCTGCCTTCTTTCCCCCGAAAGGATTGTTTCCTACCGTGAGTACACAAACATCCGGAGTTGCTGCACCCGCGTTGATCGACATCTCAATTGCCCATAGTCCCGACTCCGATGATGCCTTCATGTTTTATGGTCTGGCGACCAACAAGGTCCGTGTTCCCGGCTACCGCTTCACGCACACGCTTTCCGACATTGAAACCCTGAATCGCCGCGCCCGCGAAGAAGCCTTCTACGACGTCACCGCCATCAGTTTCCACGCCTACCCCTACCTCCAGGACAACTACGCCCTGATGGGTTGCGGAGGCAGCGTGGGCGAGGGCTACGGGCCCATGATCGTCTCGATGAAGCCGCTGGCTGCAAGCGACCTGGGCAAGATCAAGATTGCAATTCCCGGCACCCTCACTACCGCATACCTGGCGCTGAAGGTTTTTAATCCCGCTCTCGAAACGGTCACCGTCCCCTTCGATCAGATCATCCCGGAGATTCTAGCCGGCAACTTCGATGCCGGTCTAATCATTCACGAGGGCCAGCTCACCTATTCCTCCAACGGGCTCTACAAGGTCATCGATCTGGGCGCGTGGTGGCGCGAGACAACAGGACTCGTGCTCCCTCTAGGTGGCAACGCAATCCGGCGCTCTCTGGGCGCGGACTCAATGCGCATTGTCACCAAGGCGGTGCGCGACAGCATTCAGCACGCACTCGATCACCGCGAAGAGGCCTTGGAATACGCCATGCAGTTTGCCCGCGATCTGGACGCGCGACTGGCCAACCGATTCGTCAGCATGTATGTAAACGACCGCACCCTCGACTACGGTCCCGATGGGCGCGAGGCTATCCGCAAGCTTCTCGAATTGGGCCACGAGCGCGGCATCATTCCCATTGCGCCGAAGGTGGAATTCATCGACTGATCTCGCGCTTTGTAACTTCGGTCATGCCGCCAGCCCAGCAAAACGAGCGCGGGCTTTAGCCCGTGAGGGAAGCCCGGCTAGCGGAATATCCCCTCCCTCAGAGCCTCGGTACGTTACTTTCGGAGCGCCAACCGACCGAAAGAGTCATTCAGATTTGCTCAAAATCAATTTCCAATCCCTGAACAGTTTCTAATCTGCGCCGATGTATCCCAAGTAAGGATGCTCAGCGTGCCCATTTCCGTCTCGCCTACCTTTCTGCTCGCTTCTCCCGATCCAGCCCTGCTGATCGCACTTGAACCTGCGCTCATCGCTTGCGGCGCACATGTGGAAGTCGCCCTCTCTTTAGAAGCAGCTCTGGACTCCATCGCCGAAAATCCTGCTCTTACGTTGGCCATCCTCGACACGACTCTTCAAGGGATGGATCCACGTATGAATATCGATCGGTTGCTGGCCGCGGTCCGCGCCGAAGATACGACCAGCCGGCTGGCGATTGTCCTGATTTCGGACGTCGTTACCCAGGACTTGACGGACCGTCTCGCCGAAGGTGTAGTCGACGACCTCATCCTGCGCTCTGCGGAAGTCGCTTACTGGCAGCTGCGCATCAGGATGGTGTTGCGCAATCGAGGCAATGCACGCGAGCTCGATACTCTCCGCGAGAAACAATCGCTGCACACACGCATGGATCATCTCACCGGCATCTACAACCGCGAGACCATCCTCACCATGCTGTTCCGCGAAACAGACCGGGTGCAGCGCATGAACGGTTCCCTCAGCCTGCTTCTGCTCGACATCGACGACTTTGGCCATTGGAACTCGCGCCTCGGCAATGATGCCTGCGACGAACTGCTCTGTCAGGTTGCGGGGCGCATCACGCGCCTGCTGCGCAGCTACGACATTCTCGGGCGCGCCGGAAAGGATGAGTTCCTGCTCGGCCTGCCGGGCTGCAGCGCCATCAACGCCATCGCGCTTGCCGAGCGGATCCGTACAGAAGTCTTCTGCGCGCCATTCCATGTTGGCGAAGATTGGCTTCGCCTTTCGGCATGCTTCGGCATTGCATCGAGCCTCGGCCGCTCTCCGGTTGTCGTGCTGCGCGAAGCCGAGCAGGCCCTGCAATGGGCACGCACGGCAGGTCCGGAGTCCATTCAGTGCTACGGAGACTGTCCCCACTCAGCCCACGAGCCGGTCAAATTCATCTCCTCATCCTCCGGCAACGAACTGTTCGCCTGGTAGACGGCGTCGCCGTTTTCTTGCAAGTCCAGAAGATCGGTCTTGAGGTAGGTCCGGGCTTCAGCTCCTGGGGTTAGCATTTCGAAATTAGGGAACGGGCCAGTGCCTGAAGGCCGGAGGTCTTTTCTTGTGGCCTAAGCGTCAGGGCTGAAGCCCTGACCTACCGTTGTCACACGACTCATCAACGCCGTAGCAATCTTCCTGTATGCTCCATAGATCCCGATGCCGCCCAGAGCAAACACCATGGGAAAGCACTCCAGCGTGTAGCGTGCCTCGGGAGCCTCGATGGTTGTCAGCATGGCGCTGCGCATCACGACGTAGAGCAGCAACCACGGCCAGTATCGAGGCCGGAAGCACAGCCCCACGAAAGCCAAAAGCAGGTACGCCGCATTCAACCCTGCATAGGCCCAACTGAAGCGCGTTTCCGCGTAGTGGTGGCGATAAACCCACCAGTCGAGGTCGATATTCAAATTCTCAACGCGCGGCCGCAGCCACATATCTGCCATGCGGCCCAGCGGCAGCCACACGTAATAACGCAGAGGATGAGCCTTGATGCGCTCTTCCGCCAACCGCCCAAATCGCGCATCGATTTCCGGCGACAGATCCTGCCCATTGTCGTTGTACTCGGCAACCACCGCCGCAGTCTCGGCGTATTGGGTCGGGGAATCGAAAGCTCGATCGGGAAGATCTTTCAAATCGAGGGTGCTGCCCGGCACATTCCAATAAACGTCGTAGGTGGAGACGAAATCCAGGCACCAGGTCTTCATCCATCGTTGCCAGCCGGGATTGGTTGGCTCGTCCGGGTCGGTGGCGTAGCGCGGAGCCAGAGGCTCAAAGACATGAAAGACGCGCCAGTTTCTCGCGGCCCAAACCGCAAATGGAGTCAGGACCAGGAGAGCGCAAACCGCGGCCATCCGCAGAAGGCGTATCTTTGCGTGTCTCCCCAATTCCCAGTTTTGGAAGGGCACGGCTTTAGACGTGCCGCCGAAAGGCAATTGAGAAAGACCGGGCTTTAGCTCTTGGGAGAGTCCATTTCGCTCGGCGTGCAGTCCCTCGGCGGCTAAAGCCGTGTCATGATTTGGTCCATTCATGGCACGGCTAAAGCCGTGCTCTTTCAAAGCACAGATTCCAAACCCCATAACTAACGCCGGCACCAGCGCGACGCCCACAAGCGCCCCGTCCGGCCTCAGCATCGCGGCAAAGACAATCGCGAAAGTAAATGCCAGTGCATACCCCCAACCCTGCCGAGCATGGAACCGCGCCAGCGCCCACAGCGCCAACGCAATCGCGAACAAGGTTGGCGTTTCAGTCAGCGGCGCCACCGCATAGGCCGCCGTGAACGGGCAGAAGGCCGCCAGCCAAAGCGTCCATTGCGCCGCGCCCTCCCGGATTTCGCCGGAAGCAATTCGACGCACAAAGTCCGCCAGCAGCAAACAGCCGACAAGCTCTAGGCCAATCTGTACATAGCTCACAGCGCTGTAGTTATCAATCCCAAAGAGGCGGAAACACAGCGCCAGAAACAGAGGATAACCGGGAAGCCTGATCAGCGTCTCATGGACCACGCCACTGCCGTCGGTGATGGCAAACTGCCCGTGCAGCAACATGTTTTTGGCCATGCCGCCGTAGAGCAGTGTGTCGCCGGAGATCTGCGGAAGGGCTTTGAGCATCCACAGCCGCATCGATGCACCGCCGGCGAGAGCCAGCGCGACGCTTAAACCTTTCATCCGTCGCCCCTTCCCTCGATCTTGGTCCGTCAATTGACTCTCCATCCCCGGTTTCCTTACGATTTCAACTGTAGATCGTAAGCCGTTCGTACGATTTTCGCCCAACTGGCTAATTCAGGGTAGCCTGAAGAGGGGCCTGCGCACGCAAGCGGCTCTTTGTTTGCGAGGATGCATCTAAAAATGCCGTCTTGCCGGATTTTCCAACACGACCCATTCACCCTGCAGTTGCGCAATAGGATCAAGTAAAGCCCCCGATGCCTGATCGTCAGATATTTTTCGACCCCCAACGCAAGCGTTGGAAGCGCCTGCGCCGGATTCTCGATGCAGCCGCCGTACTTTCAACGCTTGTTCTGGTGGGTTTCATCTTCAACGTCCTTCGCTCGCAGCGTCTTCCCGAGTTGCTGCTGCCCACCCCCAAGCACAACTACAAGGCCCTGCCTGAACCCGCACTGCGCACCAAAGCCGCCCGGCCCGCGCGCCGCAAATCCGGCCGCAAACCTACCGAGATTCCGCTCAACTCCGGCGAGGGCTTGCGCGCCGCCTATTACATTCCCGACGATCCAGCCAGCTACTCCTCATTCAAGGAACACGTCCACCAGATCGACTTTCTCTTCCCCCAGTGGTTCCACGCTACCGCACCCAGCGGGACGTTGATGGCCACCAACAACGACACCCATCGCGAGTACCCCGTGATCGACGGACCAACGGTTCACGATCCCGACGATGGCGACAAGGTCAAGCACGTCATTCAGACCGCCCGCGAAGACACGGAAGTTTTTCCCCACCTCAACAACTACAACGCCGCCGCCGGCGCCTGGGATTCTTCCTTCGGCAACCTGCTCAAGGACCCCGGCAAGCGCGCTGCTCTTCGCCAGCAGATTGACCGCTTCTTCACTGCTTACCCCGCCTATCACGGCCTTTCACTCGATTTCGAAAGCCTAGGCGACGATGCGGATGCAGCCTATATTTCCTTCATCCGTGAACTCTATGGCGACATGCATCCTCGCGGGCTTCAGCTTTACGTCAACACAGCCATCGCCACCTCGGACAATGACCTGAAGCTGATCGCTGCCAACTCCGACGGCGTCATTCTCATGAATTACGATGAGCACCAGACCTCCAGCGATCCCGGTCCCATCGCCAGCCAGGACTGGTTTGTAAACAATCTCACGCGCGCGCTCAAGGTGGTTCCCAAGAAGAAAATCATCTGCGCGGTGGGCAATTACGGATACGACTGGACGCTTTCCAGTACTGCGGCTCAAAAGAAGGGAAGCAACAAGAAGCCCGCCAAGGCGCAGGTGCTGAACACCGAAGACTTCCCCGTATCGGAGGCCTGGCAGCGAGCCTCCGACGCCGACGCCGATCTCGACCTGGACGACAGTTCCCTCAATCCGCACTTCGAATACATGGACGAGGACACCAACCAGCGCCACGTCGTCTGGTTCCTCGATAGCGTCACCATGTTGAACGAACTGCGGGCCGCGCGCCAGTTGGGGCTTTCAACCTTTGCGCTGTGGCGTCTGGGCTGGGAAGACAATTCTATGTGGAGCGTGTGGGATAAGCCCAGCGCTCCGGAGTCGCTGCAGGCGCTCAACGCGGTCCAGCCGGGCCACGACCTCGACATCGAGGGCGAAGGCGACATCATGCGTGTTACCGGATTGCCCCAGACCGGCAAGCGCACCATCACCGTCGATGCCGACGAAAAAGATCCGCGCAAAAAACTCATCATCGACGAGCACATGGATGTCTATCCGCGCACCTACACCGTCGAGTACTACGGCTATCACCCCAATCAAGTATCCATCTCCTTCGACGACGGCCCCGACCCCAAGTGGACGCCCAGGATTCTGGACATCCTGAAACAGAAAAACGTCAAAGGCACATTCATGCTCATCGGGGCAGAAGCCGCGGAAAACATCGGCCTGATGCAGCGCCTGTTCCACGAAGGCAACGAGATAGGCAACCACACCTACACGCATCCCGACATCAGCGAAATTTCTCCGCAGGCGCTGGACTTCCAGGTCTCGCTCACGGAGCGTCTCTTCGCCAGCAAACTCGGCGTGCAGCCGCTCTACTTCCGCCCGCCGTACGACATCGACGAGGAGCCGGAGACCGACGATCAGGCCGCTCCCATCGTGCCGATTCAGAACAAGGGCTACATCGTCATCGGCAACAAGATCGACACCGACGACTGGAACGAGCACCCGCGCAAATCGCCGCAGGAAATCACCCAATCCGTCCTCAATCAGTTGCAGATCATGAAAACCAAGCCGCAGTTTCGCGGCTCCGTCATCCTGATGCACGACGGAGGCGGCGACCGCTCGGCCACGTTAGCCGCACTGCCCGTCCTCATCGATTCACTGCGCGCACACGGGTATACCATCGTCCCAGTCTCCGCGCTGATGGGCAAGACCACGGCGGAGGTGATGCCCAAGCTGACCTTCCCACAGTTTCTACGTGCGATACCGGATTCGGTCGCCTTTTCCGGCGTCGAAATCATTGGCCGGTTCATTGTGATGGTTTTCTTCGTTGGCGACATTGTGATGGGCGCGCGGCTGCTGCTTATTGGCCTGCTCGCCGTTATCGACCGCCTGCGCAAGCCGCACGGCAAAGCCTCGCCGGGATTCAACCCGCGCGTCGCCGTTCTCATTCCCGCATATAACGAAGACACTGTCATCGTCCGCACCATTCGATCCGTGCTCAACTCCGACTACAAGAATCTCCACGTCATCGTGATTGATGACGGTTCAACCGACCGTACCGCCGAAGTGGCTCGCGAAGCATACGGCGCGGAGATTGCGGCAGGCCGCGTGCAGGTGCTTTCCAAGGTCAACGGCGGCAAGGCGGCTGCGCTCAACTACGCGCTCGACCGCTTGACAGAGGAGATCTACATCGGCATCGACGCCGACACGGTCATCGCCACCGACGCCATCTCCAAGTTGATTCCCCATTTTGAAGACCCGCGCATCGGCGCCATGGCCGGGAATGCGAAGGTGGGCAATCGCGTGAACCTTTGGACGCGCTGGCAAGCCCTCGAATACATCACCAGCCAGAACTTCGAGCGCCGCGCCCTCGATCTGTTCCACGTTGTGACGGTGGTGCCCGGAGCCATTGGCGCGTGGCGCACTGCGCCGGTGAAGGCCGCGGGCGGTTATCCAATCAATACCGTCGCGGAAGATGCGGACTTGACCATGAATCTGCTGGAACAGGGCTACCGCGTGGATTACGAAGACCGCTCGCTGGCATTCACGGAAGCACCCATCAATGCCAAGGGCCTTATGCGGCAACGCTTCCGGTGGTCCTTCGGAACGCTGCAGGCGGTGTGGAAACATCGCGCCGCATTTGTCCGCAACCCGGCCATGGGCCTTTTCGCGCTGCCCAACATTCTCGTCTTCCAGATGCTTCTGCCGCTGGTCTCGCCCTTTATTGACATGATGTTTCTCTGGGGCATCGGCAATTACTTCGTCGATCGCCACTACCACCCCGAAGCCGCCTCCTCAGCGAGTTTCGAGAAGCTGCTGGTATTTTTCCTCGGCTTCCTGATCATCGACTTCGTCACTTCTTCGGTTGCTTTCTCGCTGGAGCGCCGACACCCCGCCAACAAAGGCGATGGATGGCTTCTCTTCCACATCTGGCTGCAGCGGTTCGCGTATCGCCAGGTCTTCTCCATCGTGCTGTTCAAGACCATCAAGCGCGCCATCGACGGCAAGCCGTTTAACTGGGACAAGATTCAACGCACCGCCAAAATGAGCAAGCGCACCGAGGCGCTGACCGAAACGACGTAACCGGTCTGATGCGTGGATTGTGCACTTCCTGATCCCTCCATGCAACAATTGCAGCGGCTCCATCATCTGAACGCAGTGGAGGAATGAAATGGCACCCTCAACCGCAAACAGAACGTCAGCAGCAAAGAATCCCTCTGCCAAAAAGAAATCCACCCGCAAATACTCCCCCGCTGCGCAGAAAGACGTCGAAACAGAAATGAGAGCGATGAAGAGAGGCGAACTCAAGAGCGGCCGAAGCGGGAAGAAAGTCACAGATCCCAAGCAGGCCATCGCCATTGGTCTATCGAAGGCCCGCAAGGAAGGCAAGAAAGTCCCGCCACCCCCAAACTCATAGCGGAACTCAGGTCGTATCGCGCGGAAGCCGGGTGCCCCACCTTTGCGATCCGCCGCGGCGGATTCTTGTCGCCAGGGTGGGATAGCTCCACCTGTATGAAGTCTTTAATAATTCCTCGTGAAAAGGAGCTTATTTCCCGGCAGGTCTCGCCGTTGTTCCAGTCTCCACGAGCACCATCCTGCAATCCGGGCACGTGCTTGGAATGTTCTCGATCTTCATCCTTGGCCAAGTGATTGGGATCGGCTCTACCTTCACGTTCGATCCGTCAATCGGCAGCAGTTGCAGCCCCGGATAAAGATTTTGCGCCACCAGCGTTCCCGGCGCCTGTTCGCCGACTCCCGACTTCGGCGGATGCACGACAATCTTCGGATCGATCTGGGCCTTGAACCGGGGCGGAAACTCGACCGCTTTTGGCAAGATCAACGTCTGGTTTTGATCAAACTTGAATCTGATGTCCGGCGAGGCCTTGCCAATTTCCAGGCCAGGCTTCGCGCCTTCCGGAAACACCCAGGTCTGATTCGGCTGCAACGGAGCCGGTGAAGGCAATTGGCAAAAGGCTGGCAATCCGGAAGAGAGAAATACAGCAAAGATCGCAATTCGCATTGCGCACCCCCGAATGCACGGACGCGCCGTTGGCCGAAAGAGTAGCAGGCGCGGGTCGATTTTCTCAAGCCGGATGCGTGCGGCTACCGCAGGGGACTACCGTATTCCCTGTGTTCCCTCATTCAGCCCCTGCCGCGTCCGGCCACACCGCGTCAGCTATTTCTTTCCGTTGTCTTTGAAGTTCAACGCAAAGTAGTAGGTCGTATATGAGTGGCTGGTTGTCACATTCGTCAGGAACTGGCCTCCGCCGAAGTAGCCAACGCCGCCGCCCAGGTTGAAGTGCTTGTTGAGTTCATACCAGGAGTAGCTATCGATTTCCGCGCCCACGTGGCGGCCGTGGGCGGTCTTGTTGAACACGATTGAACCGCCCGAAGTGTTGTAGATCGAATCCAGCGCCGAAGCCGCCCAAAAGTCCAGCCCCTGCACCGTGAAAGTGAGCCGCCGGTGGGGCTCAACGGTTGCGCCCGCGCGTACCGCCTGAATGTTCTGCCAGCCGAACAGGTCACTGATTCCAAAACGGTCATGGGCTGTCGGGTAGATCGCGTCGAAGGTGGTGTGCTTTCCATTCTGCGCCGGATCGCTGTTGCCCGAGGCGTAGTCGTACTGGACAAAGACGCGCGGCTTGGCCACGACATTGAGGAACTGGTATGCAGCGCCTGCCTGCGCCGCCAAGGCGCTGATACCTTCCGGTCCCACCCTGCCGCCTTCCAGAATCAGCTCGCCCGAGTAATCGAGAGCCGTGTGGGCTTGCCCCTTGAAGCGCACGCCACCAGCCTTCTCGTTTTCCCTTCCGGTTTTCTTGCTTACGGCCGGTTCGACGACCTCTGCCGGCTGCACGCGCCAGAGGAAGAACGGCTCAAGGTTCGAGTGCGGCACCAGGTCATCGATGCGGCCATAGGCTCCGTAGATGTTGTTGCCTTCCTGATGCGGGCTCACACCATAGCCCTGCGGCACCACAGCCGAGGCGGCGAAGATGCCCAGGTGCTCGCGCTTCGCGTCCAGGTTCACCACCGCCGCATCGTAGGAGCGGCCCTGGTTGCGCCATTCGGAGTTGGCGATGATGGTGTTGTTGTAGTTGATAAGCTGCCGGCCCACGCGCAGGCTGAACCAGTGCTGGTCGGGCGCGCCGATCTCGGCGTAAGCCAGCTTCAGATCCCAGCGAACCGTGTTCGGCGGGCCGATCGGCGGGTTTTGGAAGCCCGGACGGGCGTCCTGCACCTGCGCCGTAACCCGGAACCAGCTGGCCGCATGCAGATCCACCTGGAACCGGAAGCGGTTCAGCAGGTAGGAGTCATTGGCATGCGCTTTGAAGGCATTATTGTCGTACGCTTCGTACCGGAACCGCTCCTCGGCCTGCACATCGACCCACTTGGGCAGCTTTTCGTCAAGGTAGGTCGCCGGGGCAAAGTCGTGAAAGTCGTAGGGCGCCGGGTTGCCGGTGGTACGCCAGGCCGCGCCGTTCAGGAAGCTCAACGGGTTCGCGGACGGCCCGGTGATGAATACGCCGTTGTACCCAGACGTCGCGTTTTGCGTGGTGAGGTCGTCCTGCGCGGCCAAGGGCAGGCCGGCCGCTATTGCAAACAATAAGAGCACAGCAGAGATCGACAGCGACAACCGGCGCAGAGAGGCAGACGTAACAGCATGCAGAGCTTTTTGCACTTTGGATTCTCCTTTGAATTTTTGGGAAGCTGGATGGGTTCGGACCTTAGGCCCTGGCCCGCATGGGGCGGCCGAATTCTATCGACAGGTAGGGAGACAACGAGTCATATCGATATTCTTTACCAAAGCAAAAAGAGGTTTTTGCACTTTGGATTCCCCTTTGAATTTTGCAAGCTGGATGGGTTAGGACCTTAGGCCCCTGGCCCGCATGGGCGGCAGAACTTTAGCGACAGCTGGGTTGACAACAAGTCATATTAATATTCTCTACAAATATACGAGTTGATCCTGAAAAGTCAATTTCGGCGAGTTTGCGAGGCGGTCTTGAAGCCGTATTTCACTGACATTTCCCGCAGGCGCCGAGAGGTTCTGGGTGGCCAAAGTTGGTCGCCACTCGCGCCCATCCGCGCCGGCGTCTCGCCGAGGCCCTCGCAAACCTGCCTCGATTCCGGCTACACTAGGTAGGTTATGGCTACTGTATCGCTCCCCACCCAGATTCGTCCTCGCACTCCACAAGGCGGCTTTGCCAATGAGCCGTTCGTCGACTTCAAAACTCCCGAAAACAAGCGCGCCATGCAGGCCGCGCTCGATCACGTCGCCAGCCAGCTTGGCCGCGAGTACGACCTGATCATCGGCGGCAGGCGATTGCGCACCGAGGGCAAGATCCGCTCGCTGAACCCCGCCCGTCCGGCGCAGGTTGTCGGCGTGCACCAGAAGGCCGGCGCGGAACATGCGGAAGAGGCCATGGCTGCAGCCCTCACTACTTTCGAGACCTGGAGCCGGACCACAACGGATGAAAGAGTTTCCCTGCTGCTGAATGCGGCGGAGATCATCCGCAGCCGGCATTTTGAGTTCTGCGCCTGGCTCACCTATGAAGTGGGCAAGAATTGGGCCGAGGCCGACGCCGACGTGGGCGAGACCATCGACTTCCTCGAGTTCTACGCGCGCGAAGCCCTTCGCCTGGCCGCCGCCACCACGCCCATTCAATATCCCGGCGAGCGGAATCAGCTTCGCTACATTCCCCTGGGCGTAGGCGCGGTCATCCCGCCGTGGAACTTCCCCTTCGCCATCATGGCTGGGATGACCGCAGCGGCCATCGTCACCGGCAACACCGTCGTCCTCAAGCCTTCCAGCGATTCGCCCACCATCGCGGCTAAATTTGTCGAGGTGCTTGAAGAGGCGGGAATGCCCGGCGGCGTGGTCAACTTCTGCCCCGGCTCCGGCGCAACCTTCGGCAACGCTATCGTCGAGCATCCTAAAACGCGCTTCATCGCTTTCACTGGCTCGAAATCCGTCGGGCTCGACATTCACGAGCGTGCCGCGCGCACCAAGCAGGGCCAGATCTGGATCAAGCGAACGATTCTCGAAATGGGCGGCAAAGATTCGATCCTTGTCTGCGCCGACGCCGATCTCGACGCAGCCGTAGACGGCGTAGTCGCCGCGGCGTTCGGCTTCAGCGGTCAAAAATGCTCCGCCTGTTCCCGCGCCATTATTGAAGCGCCGCTCTACGACGTTTTTGTCGAGCGCGTGCGCGAAAAAGTGGCGGCTCTCAAAGTCGGCGACCCTGTGGCCAACTTCAATCTCGGCCCTGTGGTCAACAAGGACGCTCTCGATTCCATGCTCAAATACATCGAGATCGGCAAGCGCGAAGGCCGTCTGATCGCCGGAGGAAATGCGCCCCAGACGGCCGATGGCGGCTACTTCGTCGAGCCGACTGTCTTTGCCGACATCGCTCCTGACGCAGTGCTTGCCCAGGAAGAGATCTTCGGACCAGTGCTCGCTCTTATCAAAGTCGAGAGCTACGAAGAAGGCCTGGCAGTGGCCAACAACACTGAATACGGGCTCACCGGCGCAATCTACACCGACGACCGCGAAACGCTCGACCACGCAGCTCGAGAGTTCCATGTTGGAAATCTCTATCTCAATCGCAAATGCACCGGCGCCATGGTCGGCGCGCACCCGTTCGGCGGCTTCAACATGAGCGGGACTGACTCCAAGGCTGGCGGGCCGGACTATCTCTACCTGTTCACGCAGGCCAAGAGTGTGGCGGAGAAGCTCTGAGCGGTAAGCCCTTTATTTGGGCAGCGGATTTTGGCAAAATTCAATGTAACGTGCTTACTTTCATTGGCATAGCGAGAAACAGGGGGAGGGGTAGGGTGCATAAGCGCCAATTGAATGCGTTGTTACTTCCGGATGGCCGGTCATTCGGGAGTTTGAATCTTCTGGCACCTCAGGAAATCCGCGAATGCATCCTTGAGGTCGGCTTCAATGCGGCGCGACTGGGAGCGTGGAGCGTTCTTCGCTTCTTTGGACAGATTCACGATGCGCATCAAGGACTCCGGCGGTTCAGACAGTCCGTACAAATAGATACGAATGTGCGTAGCCTCGTCGAACACGTTGGACTGCCCATGTAGCGCCTTTTGCGCGGACTCCGTGGCCAGAACGAGCCTCGCCTGATCCTCCGTAATTGGAGCGTTCACACCCATCTCACAAAAGGCAGAATCAATCTCATTTGCTCGAATATCCTCTTCTCGAATGCCGTGGCTGCCGAGACTCGCCAGACCAGCAAGTGTCCTCAAAGCAGGGCCGTCATAACCCTCTTCGAGCGCGTCGGCGGCAATCCGCGGAAGCTTCCAATACTGTAGTTCGCCAAAATAGTACAGAACCGCAAGTTGCTCAGGATCGAGGGGCATGGGGCGGAAGTCCTCGTTTATTGAGGATAAGGCCGGATTGCGGGAGAACGGTCGCCAATCCGGAAATTACCGTCCAGCAGCTTGACGCACTTCACCATTCCAGGGTGAACATCTATCATTGGCCCAGCCCAGCGTGCTTACATTCGCGTGTGGGGTTGGGTGTTTTGGGCGATTGAGACAGGTCGGACTCAAAGGCAACTCCACTCTCTGACACGTTTCCGTGATTCACCCCTTACAAAACCATTTTGCGCTTTGGAATGTTAATTCTACGCAAGGATTGCTTCAGATTTTCAGGGCCACAAGATTGGAGACCTGGGTCCCCGGGCTTGGCGGCCAAGCTCTATTGTTGCAACAAGCTCTCGACGTTCGTCTGCCGGACATTCTCGGCCTCGTTGGCATCCAGTCCAAGGAATTCCTGGAAAACATCATTTGACAGCATTTGGCCATGCGCCGTGAGACGGACCGTTTTACCGTCAGATTCCAGGAGTCCATCTTCGACCAGCCGCTCAACCACATCCATTGCGCGCGACCCCATCGCCGTGCCAAACTCCCGCTCAAGCGCAGCCACTTCGACGCCCTGATTCAGCCGCAGGCCCAGGAACCAGGCCTCTTCATGCTGGCGCGCCGAGGAAAGCCAGGTTGTCTCCGCAGGCTCTGGCCCGGCGAGATAGTCTTTCAATTCGCTGGTCGTTGTCGATCTCAGGACGTACCCTGGTTCCAATTGATCTTTCGCGCCGGGCTCCTCGCGCAGCATCGACGACGCGTCCAGCCCCAATCCCAGGTAAGGACGCCGCTGCCAATAGCGCAGGTTGTGCCGTGACTGGAAACCAGGCCGGCAGAAGTTTGAAATCTCATACTGCGCAAGCCCCGCCTGACCGAGCCGCTCGATGGCCCGCGTGTACATTTGCGCAATGGTGTCGTCGCTGGGGACCAGTTCGGCGTAATAGCGCGCCCCGCCGGAGAGCACCTCGCGCCCCAGCCGCGAATCCTCATCCACTTCAAGCATGTAGACGCTGGCATGCGGAACGCCTGAATCCACCAGTACGTTCAGCGATTCTTCCCAGGATGCGGAAGTCTGCCCGGCAAGACCGGCGATCAGGTCCATATTGAGGTTAGCAATACCCGCACCGCGCAGCCGCCGCAAGTCTTCTTCGACCACCGCGCGGGTATGGAGCCGTCCGCTTACTTGCGCCTCGCGATTAATGAACGACTGCACGCCCAGGCTCAAGCGATTCACACCCACTGACTGAAATGCCTCCAGCACCTCATCCGCAATCTGTCCCGGCGCGCATTCGATTGTGATCTCCGCGTCGTGCTTCAGTTCGAACCCCGCGCGCACGGCGGCGAACAACCGCTCAATCAACTCAGGCGCGAGCAGGCTGGGCGTTCCGCCGCCCAGGTAGATCGTGTCCACCACGCGCGGCAGGCGAAGCCCCATGCGCGCCGCCCATTCACCCGCCAACGACAGATCTTCAATCAGCCGGTCAATATAGCGCGCGTGTTCGCTCGCCGGATACACCCCCGAGGCGAAGTTGCAATAGGTGCACTTCGACCGGCAGAACGGGATCGATATGTAAAGACCGAGCGGGTCGTCCGAGTGAACAGCCATTAAGGACATTGTTTCACGCGCGACGTTGTTTGCCGGCGTTCCGGTTCCAGGGTGGTCGGCCGAGCATAACCGAACAGAACCATGTTTGAAGCCGGCTCGCGCGATGGCCATGGGGAGATTCCCAAGACTGAACTGCACCCGTTTTAAACACCAAAAGCGGAATCTGCGCAAGCGATTGTTGGCATGGCGAGTCGGGCCCGGCCGCAACCAGCCGAGACTCAATTTGAGCGAGTTTGTAAACCCAGCTCGAGGAGTCTTCCCACGTTCGATGTGTTGATTTTTCTTTCATTTCTGGCCATGGTCATCGGCCCGGCACTTGTCGGTTCGTTCTACGCCATTCGCGCTTCGGACAGCGAAGCCTGACGCCGGATCCACGCAATTCCAGCTTGCAAGCCTGCGGCCCCGTGACGTGCATCTCTTACGGATCAGGGATTCAGTTTATGATTACTTAAGTAACTTAATCTAGGTCGTAATCCGGAGATTTTCCTGATCTGTACAACTTTCAGGTGAGATTGGTTACCACCTAATGTGGAGGTAAACTCCTTATATATAAGCATTTTTTGATTGATTTCTTTCTTGAAAGGCGTAGATTAGTAATACTTCGTTGATTACTTCAACGTAGACAATTGAACGTTACTAAAAACGAGGCGCTGCGAATAGCCGGCGGCACCTCGAATTCGTTCAAGGACCTCGCCGGGAGGAGTATAGAAGATGCACGATATCCTGGTTGCTCTCGCATTTGTGGCCATGGTCGCCTGCCCGGCAATCGTCGCCGCTTTTCCGAAACGCGAGACGGAAGACGAAGCGTAACTCGGCTCTTTCCACTACCGACGCTGGACTCATTCGGCGCTTGCCGGTTCTTTTACCCGACGAATGCTCTCTCCGGCCCTGGCGTAAAGCGGCTCTTTTTGAGCACGTAGTCAGTTCCCCTCGCTTCGGTACGCGCCTCGACTGATACCAATGAACCAACTCGATCCCACCGAGTGGCTATTCCGCATTTCTTCCCCTTCCCATTAGGCTTCCTGCAGGTTGATTCGCCATTCGCCGCGCCCCTCGCGCAGTCGAACTCTGGCGATGTGGAGTCAGGAAGTGGCTGATATTCTGCTTGGTGCGAGTTTTGTGGCATTGATGATTACGCCGGCCGTTGTGGGCAGCATTCTGCGCGGCCGCTGGCACAAAGGCCGATTCTAAAACCCTGCTCGACGGCCGGCTCCGGCCAACTGCGCACGAACAGGGCACTTCAAGACGCCCCCGCACTCCCGATTGGCCTTCCCAAATCAAGTCTGTATCCAGTGATCTACATCACAGGCCGGTTGACCCCGGCAGGTTAGCCTCGTATCGTTAAAGGTTGACAAGGTTGACTATGAAGATCTCTGGAAACACTCTGCGGATCGGGATTGCGACGGCCATCATTCTGGGAACCGTTGCCTGGCTGGCGTTCACCGGCTATGGCGCCGACAAGCGTTACTACGTAACCATTGCGGAACTGGGCGGCCTGGGCGATAAGGCCTACCATAACCAACTGCGCGTGGAAGGTTTCGTGGTGCCGGGCTCCATTGAGCAGAACGGCCCGAATGTGAACTTTGTGCTCAACGAGTTCGAGAGCCACTCTCCGAAGGCGCCGACCGGACACCTGCTCAAGGTTGCATACAAGGGCTCCGAGCCGCCTCCGGACACGTTCAAAGACAACTCGCAGGCGCTGGCCGAGGGCTCCTATGGCCGCGACGGAGTCTTCCACGCCAGTGTGCTGCAGGCCAAGTGCGCAAGCAAATATGCCCCTGCGGGACCGAATCAGCCGGGCGCGAAGCCTGCTGTGACTGCTGTTCCAAAGTCGAATGCATCGACGCCTTCCCAGGGTGTCGCCAAGCCGGCCGCCTGAGGATGAGTCCCACGGAGGCCGGATCGGCGCTCGATGCAGGTTCTACCCTTTGTGCCAGCCCCCTTTGTGCCAGTTTGGAAGGCGTCTCCAGGCTTTTTGGTTCGTTTGCAGCGCTGCGGCAGGTGACAGTCGACCTCGAACCGGGCCGCTGCTATGTGCTGATCGGCGAAAACGGCGCAGGCAAATCGACCCTGCTGCGGATTCTTGCCGGACTGCTGCGGCCCAGTTTCGGAACGGTGAAGGTATTTGGCGGCCTGGAACCCCAGGAAGCCCGCGCCCGCATCGGCTATATGAGCCACGCTCCCATGATTTACGACGAATTGACCGCCGTGGAGAACCTGCGCTACTTCGCCAGGCTGTATCCAGGCCGTCCGAACTTGTCGCCAGAGGACGCACTGCGCCAGGTTGGCCTTGATCCAGAACTATCGCGGCCGCTTGGCCAGTATTCGCAAGGGATGCGGCAGCGGACCTCGCTGGCTAGGGTTCTGCTGCCCGTTCCCGAATTGCTCTTGCTGGATGAACCCTTCTCCAACATGGATGTCGAGAGCGTGAGCCAGATGGTTGAGATGCTGGCCACCTTCCGCCAGAGCAACCGGACGATCGTTTTGACCACCCACCAGCGGGAGCACGCAGCGCCGATCGCCGACTGGGTTCTGGCTCTCAAGGCTGGGCGCGTCGCCAGCTTCGAGCCGGGGAATCCCTCTCTATGAAAACCAACGGCGCACGCTTTCTTGAATCGCTTGGCATCCCGTTCGAGATTCGCGAGTACGAAGTCGACCCCGACGACCTGAGCGCCATCACCGTTGCCAAAAAAATCGGTATGCCTGCCGAGCAGGTCTTCAAGACGCTGCTGGTCACCGGCGGGACAGGTCCGGTTGGGACAGGTGCCGGCGGGGGCATCTACCGGTTCGCCGTCATTCCCGGCGACGCCGAGCTCGACTTCAAGAAACTAGCCCGCGCCGCCGGCCTGCGCAAGGCAGAGATGGCCCCGCTGAAGGACGTGCAGCCCCTCACCGGCTACATCCGCGGCGGGGTTACGCTCTTCGGCGCGAGAAAACCCTACCCCGTTTACATCGATGAGACGGCGGTCCTTTTCGACAAGATCAGCGTTTCCGCCGGCGCCCGCGGAACCCAGCTTATTCTTTCCCCTGAAGACTATCTCCGCGCCGCGCATGCGCTTGGCGTGGAAGTGCAAACCGCCGACATTACCAAAGACGCCCCCAGAGCCGGTCGGCCAGCTAACGCGGAGGTTCAATGACCCGCGCTCTCTGGACCCATCTGGTCAAAGACCTGCGCATCGAGTGGCGCTCGCGCGAGGCAGTCAACTCCATGCTGTTTTTTGCCCTGCTGGTGGTCGTGCTGTTCTCGCTGGCGTTCTCGCCCCGCGGCGCATTCTCGCAGGAAATCTCGGGCGGCGTTATCTGCGTGGCTACGCTTTTTGCCTCGATGAGCGCATTAAACCAGGCCTGGGCGCGCGAAATCCGCCACCAGGTGCTGGACGCGCAGCGCATGGCACCCGCGCCGGGCGCCGACCTGTTTCTCGCCAAGGTCGTGGCGAATTTTTTATTCGTTTCCATCGTCCAGTTGGTGCTGGCTCCGGTCTTTCTGGTCTTCTATAACCTGCGCGTTGAAGGGCAGGCGTGGCAACTGGCGCTGGTGCTGCCCCTGGGCACTTGGGCGCTGGTGGCCAACGGGACTTTTTTTGCCGCGCTCTCCATCCGCAGCCGCAATCGCGAACTGCTGTTGCCGCTGATTCTATTTCCCATTTTCATGCCGGCGCTGCTGGCCATGGTACTGGCCACAGGGTCCATCCTCACCGGGGACAGCGACCCCGGCCTATGGATCAAAATGCTTGCGGGCTACGACATCATTTTCACCACCGTCAGCCTGCTGCTGTTCGACGTGGTGCTGAACGCAGAATAAACCTCAATCCCGCGATGGAGCCCGCTTTGCACCCGCCGTCGTACACTGAAATCAGGCATCGCATGAAGAAACTCGCCATCGGCCTTTATGTGGCCATCACCGCAGCCCTTCTCGCCTGGGGCTTCTACCAAGCCGTCTATGTCGCGCCAGCGGACGCCATGCAGGGCGAGGTCTATCGCATCATCTTCTACCATGTCCCCTCGGCGTCGGTGGCGTTCCTTTTCTTCGCCATCTCGCTTTGCGGCTCCATCGGCTTTCTCGCCTTCCGCCGCAACGACGCAAACCGCGCGCAGGTTGCCGATGCCTGGGCGCTGGCCGGCGCCGAAGTGGGTGTCGTCTTCTGCACCGTCGTACTCATCACCGGGCCCATCTGGGGCCGCCGCGCCTGGGGCATCTGGTGGACCTGGGATGCGCGGCTGACAACCACCCTGGTGCTGTGGCTGATCTACGTCAGCTATCTGCTGCTGCGCCGCTTTGTGGCCGGCCCACAGATGCAGACGCTGGCCGCCGTACTGGGCATCTTTGGCGCGCTCGACGTGCCCATCGTCTACATGTCCAACCGCTGGTGGCGCACTCAGCACCCAGCCCCGGTCTTCGGCGGTGACTCCGCTTCCGGCATGGACCCGGCGATGGTCTCCGCGTTGATGTGGAACATGCTTGCTTGGCTTCTCTGGGGCCTGCTCATCCTGGGTCTGCGTTATCGCGTAGAGCGACAGCACCAGGAATTCGCCGAAAGCGACGCACTGGATGCACTCGAAGCCTGATTTATTCACTTAACCCGGCCACGCAAGGAGAAACACCATGGACGAACGCGCAATTCTCGACCACCAATTCATGGTAGCGGCCTACGTCGTTACCTGGGTCATACAACTGGGCTATCTGGCATTTCTAGGCCTGAAGTGGCGAGCGCAAAAGCGCGAGGCAGCGCGCACCCGCCGCGGTCCCCTGTGATTTGCGAAAAGACGAATAAAATATTTAAATTCAAAAACTTACAGAATTTTCTGCGGACTTGAACGATCATCCTCCTCGCTGGATCGCGGACCGCATTCCGGCACCCTCCCACCAAGGTGCTATCGGCATAGCACGAGTTGCCCTAAAACCACAGTCTTTGTGGTATTTAAGAAAATTCCCATTAAGACGATGATCCAGATGTGGACGGGTTCCATCGAGGCCCACAAGGAGATTCCCAATGCATGACCTCTTGATTGCCCTTGCTTTTATCGGAATGGTAGTTGCTCCCGCGATCGTCGCCGCCAAGTCCGGCGCCGAAGCCGCAGACGAACTGGACGACTAATTCAACTCTGTCGCCCGCCTGATCAACCCTTCACCGTAGCGCAAGTTAGTGGGGAAAGAAAATGCTCACACTGACCAAGTTCATTTGCGGATGTTTCGGTATCGGAGCCCTGGCGCTCCTGGGTATGGCACTCCTCGACGCGCCTGGCCCCCACGCGCAAGGTTCTGTTGCAAATTCAGGGGATGCAATCGTTCAATCGGCGGCCGCCGAAGTAGACTCCATCTACCGGCAGGCCTCCCTCGAAGTCGCACCCCGGCTTCGCTACTTCGCGGTAACCACCGGCGCGGCTATACGCAGCAACGTGATCACCGGACGGTTGCAGTTTGAAGGCATGAAAAACACCGTGTGCGCGTACTTGTCGATCAACACGTGGCGTTCGACCCCCGACCCAAGCTGGATGCAGAACGCCGTACAAGGCGCACGGCAGGCCTCAACCCAAAGAACGCTCGCCATGGCCAAGGTTATGCCGCAAGTCACAGCCGTAAATGCCGACCTGCAGCGCCTTGCTGACGTGCATCCCACGCTCGCTGGCGCAGGGTTCTAAGACTACAGTTGTATCTCGTCCAGATGCTGGAGAAGTGGCAAAAGCCCGGGCCTGAAGGCCCTGCTTGTTTGCCCTCATTTCAGAGGGTTGAAACCCTCTGCTCCCTCCGACGATTCGCGCTGCTCTCTCAGATGATTCGCGTTTACGACTACAGTATTTGAGTGGCCCGCGCATTTACGCGTAGGGCAATTCAGGCCGATCCTCTGCTCTCAACCTCTCTAAAATCATTGCCCTTCACCGCGCCAGAAGATAGACTGGTGGATTGAGGGGCCAGTCATGTTGGTTGTCATGAAAGCGCAGGCTACGCCGGAACAAGTCCAGGCGGTCTGCGAGTACATCGAGCAGTTGGGCTTCCGCGCCCACCCGCTTCCCGGAGCACAGCGCACTGCCATCGGCATCACCGGCAACCAGGGCGAAGTCGATCGGGGAGGCATCGAAGATCTCTCCGGCGTCGCTGAAGTCATCCGTGTCTCCAAGGCCTACAAACTGGCCAGCCGCGACGTCAAAGAAGAAGACACCGTGATCCAATTCGCAGGCACCGATGCCACCATCGGCGGCGCGGATTTGGCCATCGTGGCCGGACCTTGCTCGATTGAAAGCCGCGACCAGGCATTCGAGATCGCCGAACAAGTAGCCGCAGCCGGAGCTCAGTTTTTCCGCGGCGGCGCCTACAAGCCGCGCACCTCGCCTTATGCCTTTCAGGGCCTGGGCGTTGAAGCGCTTCGCATCATGGCGGAGATTCGCGATCGCTTCGGCCTGCGCATTGTCACCGAAGCCATCGACAACGAAACCTTGGAACTGGTGGCCGAATGGGCGGACGTGATCCAGATCGGCGCCCGCAACATGCAGAATTTCTCGCTGCTCAAAAAAGCCGGCAAACTGCGCAAGCCGGTGCTGCTCAAGCGCGGCCTCTCCGCCACGCTCGAAGAGTTCCTCATGTCGGCCGAGTACATCATGAGCGAGGGCAACTATCAGGTCATTCTCTGCGAGCGCGGCGTGCGCACCTTCGCAGACCACACCCGCAACACGCTCGACCTCAGCATTGTTCCGGCCGTGCAGCGGCTCAGCCACCTGCCCATCCTCGTCGACCCCAGCCACGGCACCGGCAAGCGCGACAGCGTGCTGCCCATGGCGCGCGCCGCAGTTGCCACCGGCTGCGACGGCATCCTGGTCGAAGTACACAATCATCCCGAAAAAGCGCTTTCCGACGGCCCGCAATCGATCTATCCCGATCAATTCGTCCGCATGATGGACGAACTCGAACAGATTGCGCCGGTAGTATCCCGCCGTCTGCCGCGCGGTATTCATGTAGCCGCGGCCGCGGACTGAGCGCATGACCGCTCGACCACGCTGCAATTCCCGGGTGCCCCATCCTTACCGCCTGCCGCGGCGGAATTTTGCGGCTTGTGCCCTGAGTCGAAGGTTCGATGCATAATTTCCGAAGTGCAACCGCAGGTCCTTTGACTCCGTTTGGCGCCAAAAACGCGCCCAACTGCTCTCAGAATGACATTGCTTTTCGGTACGAACTTCGCACTCACCACATTAGCGTGGGAAAGCCGAAAACCAAACCCGCCGGTGTTTTCGTCCCCGCACTTCTCGCCCTGCTCGCCCTCACCGCGTGCCGCAAGCAGGACTTCCCCCAATACCCTCCCAACTATCGCGAATACGCCTACGTATCCAACGGCGATAGCGGCACCGTAACGGTGCTCGACGTGGTCAACGCTCGAGTGGACCGCGAGATTCCGGTCGGCCAAAACCCTGTCGCCGTGACGGCCAGCCCAACGCGCAGCGAAGTTTACGTGGTGAACTCCGGAGCCGAAGGCGGGCAGGGATCCCTCTCCGTCATCGACGCAGAAAAGAACACTGTCGCCGCCACGATTCCGTTGCATGGCAAACCGGTCTCCATCGATCTGGATGCGGAGGGAACGCTGGCCTACGTGGCCAATTCGGGGTCGAACTCCATTTCTGTTGTCGACCTGAATGCGCGGCAGGAGATTGCGCAAATCGGAGCGGGCGAAGAGCCGGTCGCGGCTCGCATTACGCCCGACGGAAAGACGCTGGCGGTCGCAAACCGCCGCGGCAATTCGGTCAGCATCATCGACGCGGCGACGCGTAAGGTGCGCTCCATCTTCGATGGCTGCCCCGGCGCCGCCGACGTAGCCATCCTGCCCGATTCCTCGAAGGCGTTTGTGGCTTGTTCCGCCGGCCACCAGGTAATGGCCATCGCGCTGGCCAACGCGAAGGTTTCTCCCGCGCAACCCGACCGTCTCGAATCAATGCTTGACGTGGGCCGCGCCCCGATGCAACTGGCTCTCAAGCCCGACGGAGGCGAAGTGTTCGTCTCGAATTCTCTCAGCAATTCCATCAGCGAAATCGACACCAGCAAGAACGACGTGGGTGGGGCGTACGTCATCGGCGACGCTCCGGTGCGCGGGCTGGTATCGAGCGACAATGCCCTTCTTTACGTAGCCAACTTCGAATCGCAATACGTGACCATCTACTCCATCGACGAAGGCAAACGTTTGCCGACTTCCATCCATGTGG
>Ga0302326_10005265_pt1 | contig 29529 bp, 27 predicted proteins | sample Palsa_T0_3_FD_202264 | JGI IMG/M metagenome (GOLD analysis project Ga0302326, IMG submission 202264) | Peat permafrost microbial communities from Stordalen Mire near Abisko, Sweden - Palsa_T0_3 | ecosystem: Environmental > Terrestrial > Soil > Palsa > Peat permafrost | place: Sweden: Abisko... | reverse complement strand
TCGCCGCGTTACTGCTGGCCTTTACCTGCGCGTCGCCCGCGCAAAACTTCACCGAATATGTGATTCCCACCACCGATAGCCAGCCTTTCAGCATCGTGACGGGGCAGGATGGCGCACTCTGGTTTACCGAGTGGGTAGGCAATAAGATCGGCCGTGTTACCACCGACGGTATCTTTACCGAGTATCCCCTTCCTAATCCGGATAGCGCACCCATATGGATCAAGCGAGGACCGGACGGCGCACTGTGGTTTACCGAACAGACAGGCAACCGCATCGGGCGCATCACCACCCACGGAGAGATCGCCGAGTATGCGCTGCCGACGCCTGGCAGCCGGCCGTGGAACCTCAATGTGGGGCCGGATGGCGCATTCTGGTTTACCGAAAAAGGCTCCCGGCAGATCGGACGGATCACGACCGGCGGCGCGCTTACCGAGTATGCCGTGCCGCTCACGCCTTGGGATATCGCCGCCGGGCCGGATGGGGCGCTGTGGTACACCGAGCGGGGTTCCGATCAGGTCGCGCGCATGACCACCGCGGGCGTGGTGACCAATCAGTACATTGTTCCGACTCCCAAAGGGGCTCCGGATATGATCATCGCGGGGCCGGACGTGGCGATGTGGTTTACCGAACAATTCGGCACGAAGCTCGCGCGCTTGACCACCGCCGGCGTGCTTACCGAGTATCCTGTGCCGACGCCCCACAGCCAACCGGGCGGCATCGCCATAGGTCCCGACGGCGCCATCTGGTTCACGGAGCACACCGGCAACAAGATCGGGCGATTCCCGCAAAGTGAGGTATTCACCGAATATGTGGTCCCCACAGTGAATAGCGATCCGATGGTGATCGAGCCCGGTCCCGATGGGGCGCTGTGGTTCACGGAGTTTTATGGGAATAAGATCGGGCGGATCACGGTTCCGGAGTGATATAGTCAGCGCATGGGAAGAAACCGCTCCCTGACGGTCGCGGCTCGGTAACGCACGTCGGTATGCGGTGCGGCGGCTATGACGATCAAACTTAAGAAAGAGCTTTGGGCCAAGGTGGCCCAAGCGGCCGAGGCGGGCGGATACAGTTCGCCCGAAGAATTCATCGAGCACGTGCTGGAACGCGAGGTTGCCAAACTCGCGGACGACCAACCCGACGAGGAAGTGGTGCGCAGGCTGCGCGGGCTAGGCTACATCGATTGACGCTCTCCCTGACAGTTATCGGCGTCGCTACCGGTGTGGTGCTGCACTGGGTTTGGAAGCGGTTTGCCAACCGGGAACGCATGGCGCTGGCGAAACGGCAGGCACGCGCGCAGATCTATGCGATGCGCTTGTATGCGGACGATCCGGCGCTGGTTTTTCGCGCGCAGGGGCGGCTGCTGGCGTGGACCGGGCGGTATCTGGCGGGCATGCTGCGTCCTACGGCGGTGGCGATCGTGCCGGTTTTTTTTCTTTGCCTGCAACTGGACAACGTTTATGGACACCGTCCGCCGGCGGCGGGGGAATCGGCCATCGTCACGGCGCGGTTGGATAGGGGCGCGGACATCCGCGCGCTGGCGGCGGATCTGGAGGGGAGGGGCGTGGTGGTGGAAACTCCAGGTGTACGATTGCCTGGCGGGCGCGAGGTGTGCTGGAGGGTGCGGATGGATCACAGGCTGAAGCCTGCGCCACCGGCATTGCGGTGCGGGCACGGATTTTGGAGCGGGTCGACTTTGATCGAGATGTCTTGCCCGGCTGCGAATTTGGATATCTTTGGATTTGGGATGGAGTGGGAGGTCTGGTTTCTGGTGGTCGGCGGGATCACCATGCTGGTGCTGCGGCGGGTGTAACATTCGCCTTGCTTTGCAGCATCTTATACTGAAGAATATATGAAACAGGACTATCCGGCCGCGCTGGACCCGGCGGCGCCTCCCGATACTCTGAAGAAGCATGCGCCGCCGCCGTCCAAACCGCGGCGCCGCAGCCGGGTTTGGATCTGGCTGCTGGTGCTGGTCCTGTTGGCCGCGGGCGCGTATTTTATCTGGTCGAAAAAGACTGCTTCCGACGCCGCGGCGGCAGCCGCGCAAGCGAAGAAGAAGGGCCCTCCCGCGATACCGGTGGTGTCGGCGAAGGCGCGCAAGGGCAATATTCCCGTGTACCTTGTGAACCTGGGCGGGGTACTCCCGATCTATACCGTAACGGTGAGGAGCCGGGTAGACGGCCAATTAATGGAAGTGCATTACAAAGAAGGCGACATCGTGCAGAAGGGCGCTCCGATCATCGAGATCGATTCGCGGCCCTACGACGCGGCGCTGGTGCAGGCGGAAGGACAACTGGTGCGGGACCAGGCATTGCTGGATAACGCGCGCATCGACCTGGCGCGCTATAAAACCTTGGTGGCGCAAAAAGCCGTTCCCGAGCAGCAACTGGCCACGCAAGAGGCCCTCGTCAAGCAAGACGAAGGCATCGTGAAAACAGACCAGGGGTTGATCGATATGGCGAAGCTGAACGTGGTGTACAGCCACATCACGTCGCCGATCACGGGACGCGTGGGCCTGCGCCTAGTGGACCCCGGAAACATCGTACACGCCGCCGACACCACCGGCATGCTGGTGATTACCCAGATGGACCCGATCAGTGTGCTGTTCCCGCTGCCCGAGGATCAGGTTCCGGTGGTTCTGCAAAAGCTGAACGCCGGACAGCGGCTACCCGTGGACGCCTTCGACCGCTCTTCCGACGTGCTGCTGGCGCACGGAAATGTGGCGACGGTGGACAATGAGATCGATCCGACCACCGGCTCTCTGCGTTGGAGGGCCAACTTCGACAATCCGAGCTACAAGCTATTCCCGGGCCAGTTTGTAAACGTGCGTGTGCTGGTGCAGATGAAGCAGGGGGTCACGCTGGCGCCATCGGCCACCATCCAGCGAAACTCCCAGAGCACCTATGTATATCTGGTAAAGCCGGATTCGACGGTGACCGTGCGTACCGTTCAGATCGGCACGGTGGAAGGCAACGACAGTGAAATCACCTCCGGTTTGCAACCCGGCGACCAGATCGTGATGACCGGCGTCGATAAGTTGCAAGAAGGCACCAAGGTGGTCGCGCATCTGGGCAGCGATACAGGGGCTGCCCCTGGCGCTCCCGCCAAAGGCGGCGCGTCTCCAAAAAGTAGTGCCCCGGCGGGGGGTAAGTCCGGCAAGAGCGGCGGTCAGACCCACAAGGCAAGCTAGATGAGCCCGTCCCGCATATTCATTCTGCGGCCTATCGCCACGTCTCTGCTTATGGTGGCGATCATGCTGACCGGCATAGTGGCCTACAAGCAGTTGCCGATTTCGGCCTTACCCGAGGTGGATTACCCCACGATCCAGGTGATCACGTTCTATCCTGGGGCCAGCCCGGACGTGATGGCGTCGTCGGTAACGGCGCCGCTCGAGCGGCAATTCGGCCAGGTGCCGGGCTTGCAGCAGATGACCTCCACCAGTTCGGATGGCAGTTCGGTGATCACGCTGCAATTCAGCCTGAGCCTGAATATCGACGTGGCCGAGCAGGAAGTGCAGCAATCCATCAACGCTTCGGGAACCTACCTGCCCGTGGACCTTCCTACGCCGCCGATCTACAGCAAGTCGAACCCGGCGGATACGCCGATTCTGACGCTGGCGCTGACTTCCAACGCCATGCCGCTCTCGGCGGTCGAGGATCTGGCCGATACGCGCCTGGCGCCCAAGATCTCGCAATTGCCGGGCGTGGGCTTGGTAAGCATTAGCGGCGGCCAGAAACCGGCGGTGCGGATTCAGGCCAATCCCACGGTGATGGCCTCCTACGGCATCAACCTGGAGGATCTGCGCACGGCGATCGTGGCCGCCAACGTGAACCAGGCGAAGGGGAATTTCGACGGCGCGCACCAAGCCTACCAAATCGGCGCCAACGACCAATTGCTTTCGAGCGCCGACTACAAGCCCATGATCGTGGCCTACCGGAATGGCGCGCCGGTAAAATTGACGGACGTAGCCAACGTAGTGGACGACACGGAAAACATCCGGCAGGCGGCCTGGATGAACGACGTTCCGGCCGTGATCCTGAACATTCAGCGGCAGCCGGGCGCCAACATCATCGCGGTGGTGGATCGGGTGAAGCTGCTGTTGCCGACGTTGACCACGAACCTGCCCCAATCCGTTAAAGTCCGGATTCTGACCGACCGGACCACCACCATTCGGGCATCGGTAACGGATGTGAAGCTGGAGTTGTGCCTGACGGTGGTGCTGGTGGTATTGGTGATGTTCCTGTTCCTGCGTAACGTAGCGGCCACCATCATTCCCAGCGTAGCGGTGCCGCTGTCGCTGGTGGGCACTTTGGGCGTGATGTACATGCTGGGATACAGCCTGAACAACCTGACCTTGATGGCGCTGACCATTGCCACCGGATTTGTGGTGGACGACGCCATTGTGATGATCGAAAACATCACGCGCTATATCGAGGAAGGCGAAACCCCCATGAAAGCGGCGCTGCGCGGATCGGCGCAAATCGGGTTCACCATCATATCGCTGACCATCTCGCTGATCGCGGTGCTGATCCCGCTGTTGTTCATGGGCGACATCGTGGGCCGGCTATTCCGCGAATTCGCGGTGACCCTGAGCGTGACGATTTTGGTTTCGGCGGTGGTTTCGCTGACGTTGACGCCCATGATGGCGTCGAAGCTGTTGAGGCACAATCCCAAAGCCACCGAGGGACGTTTCTACCGCGTTTCCGAGAATGCCTTCAACTCGATCGTGGCCTTCTATGGCAGGACCCTGCAATTCGTGCTGCGCTTCCAGACCATCACGCTGCTGGTGGCGGTGGCCACCCTGGCGGTGACTATTTTCCTGTTCATGCGGATTCCCAAGGGTTTTTTCCCGATTCAAGACACGGGCGTCATCCAGGGCATCTCGGAAGCGGCCCAGACGGTATCGTTCGGCGAAATGTCCACGGAGCAGCAAGCGCTGGCGAAGATCATCATGAAAGATCCGGCGGTGGACAGCCTGTCCTCGTTCATCGGGATCGACGGCACCAACACCACCCTGAACAGCGGACGCATTCAGATCAACCTGAAACCGCTGGACGAGCGCGGGATCAACGCCAGCGACGTGATCCGGCGACTGCAGCCGGAGCTGGCGGCCGTGCCGGGGATCACCTTGTTCATGCAGCCGGTGCAGGATATCAGCGTGGAAGACCGGGTGAGCCGCACGGAGTTCCAGTACACGCTGGAAGACGCCAACGCCGACGAGCTGAATACCCTGGCGCCGCAAATGGTCGAGAAGCTCAAGCAGCTTCCGGAGTTGAGCGACGTAGCGAGCGACCAGGAAGTGCTGGGGTTGCGCGCGATGCTGGTGTTCGACCGGGAGACGGCGTACCGCCTGGGAATCACGCCTTCGGAGATCGACCAGACGCTGTACGACGCCTACGGCCAGCGGCAGGTATCCACGATGTTCACGCAGTTGAACCAATACCACGTGGTGTTGGAAGTACAGCGCGGGTTTGAGAAGACTCCCCTGAACCTGCGGGACCTGTACATCCGGACGGGGATGGGGGCGTCGTCGGGCGGACTGGTCTCCGGCGGATCGGCGGCCACCCAGACGTTCGGGCCGCAGGCAGGCTCGTCGTCGGCGCTGGCCAGCGCCTCGACGGCGTCCAGTGCGCTCAATTCGACGATCGCTTCCAACAGCGTGTTCGGCATTGCGCCGCAATCCTCCACGGCATTTGCGAACAGCGGCCAAGTGCCGCTGAGCGCTTTCACGCATCTGCAGATGACCAGCGCGCCGATCACGGTGAATCACCAAGGGCAATTCCCGGTGGTTACCTTGTCTTTCAACCTGGCGCCGAACGGTTCGCTGGGAGACGCGGTGAACGCCGTAAACCGGGTAAAGGATCAGATGCACATGCCGCCCAGCGTACAGGCGGCTTTTCAGGGCACGGCGGAGGCTTTTCTGGCGTCGCTGGCGAACGAGCCGGTGTTGATTCTGGCGGCGCTGGTGACGGTGTACATCGTGCTTGGGGTGTTGTATGAGAGCTACATCCATCCGATCACGATTCTTTCGACGCTGCCTTCGGCGGGCGTGGGGGCGCTGCTGTCGCTCTCGCTATTTGGGCAGGACTTCAGCGTGATCTCGTTGATCGGCATCATCCTGCTGATCGGCATTGTGAAGAAGAACGGCATCATGATGATCGATTTCGCTTTGGAGGGCGAACGCAAGGAAGGTATGAAGCCGGAGGATGCCATATACCAGGCCTGCCTGCTGCGTTTCCGGCCGATCATGATGACCACCATGGCGGCGTTGTTGGGCGCGGTGCCGCTGGCGTTCGGGAGCGGGGTGGGTTCGGAGCTGCGGCGGCCTTTGGGTATTACGATGATCGGCGGGTTGATATTCAGCCAGGCTTTGACCTTGTATACGACGCCGGTAATTTATCTTTGGTTCGACCGGCTGGCGCGGCGCGTGACGCACCAGGAAGGGCGGCAGGTGGAGCCGGGGGCGGAGCCGGTGGGGGCGCAATGATGCCTCTGCACGGCTTGTATTGTGGGGCGGGCAATTCTGCCCGCAGCCGGCTCTCAGCCGGCTTGGGCGAGCGGAGCTCGCCTGCGCTGCCAGGAGTGTCAGCGCGGCAGGCAGATTGCCTGCGCCACGAGGGCCCGCGGACCAGGGGGTCCGACCCACCATGAACATATCGGAACTGTTTATCAGGCGGCCGGTGGCCACCACTTTGCTGACTATCGCGATCGGGCTGGCCGGGGCGGTAGCCTTCCGCATTCTTCCGGTATCGCCGTTGCCGCAGGTGGATTTTCCAACCATATCGGTATCGGCGTCGCTGCCGGGCGCCAGCCCCGAAACCATGGCCTCCTCGGTGGCCACACCGCTGGAACGGCAGTTCGGCCGTATTGCGTCGGTGACCGAGATGACTTCGTCGAGCAGCCTGGGATCGACCAGCATTACGATGCAATTCGATCTCAACCGGAACATCGACGCCGCGGCGCGCGACGTGCAGGCGGCCATCAACGCGGCGCGCGGCTATCTGCCGGCGAATCTGCCGAGCAACCCTACTTACCGGAAGGTGAATCCGGCGGATTCTCCCATTGTGTTGCTGGCGCTGACCTCGCCCATCCTTTCGAAGGCCCAGATGTACGACGCGGCATCGTCCATCATGGCGCAGAAACTGGCGCAGGTGGCCGGCGTGGGCCAGGTGTCGGTGGGCGGAAGCGCTTTGCCGGGCGTGCGCGTGGAGCTGAATCCCACGGCGCTGAACAAGTACGGAATCGGGCTGGAGCAGGTGCGGGGTGTGCTGGCAGCCGCCAACGCCAACAGCCCCAAGGGGCACTTTTCCGACGGCAGCCACATCTGGGAGGTAGGCGCCAACGATCAGATATTCAACGCCATCGACTATGCGCCGCTGATCGTGACGTACCACAACGGAGCGGCGGTGCGCATCTCGGATGTGGGCACCGCGGTGGACTCCGTGGAAGACCTGCGCAACGCGGGCTACGCCAACGGCAAGCCTTCCGTGCTGGTGGTCATCTTCCGCCAGCCGGGCGCCAACATCATCGATACGGTGGACCGCATCCGCGCCCTGCTTCCGCAGTTGCAGGCGTCCGTTCCGCAATCCATTCATATCCAGGTAGCCATGGATCAAACGGTCACCATCCGGGCGTCGGTGAGCGACGTGGAAAGGACGCTGCTGATCTCGGTGCTGCTGGTGGTCCTGGTGGTTTTCTTCTTTCTGCGAAACGTGCGCACCACCACGATTCCCAGCGTGGCGGTTCCGGTATCGCTGATTGGGACGTTCGGCGTGATGTACCTGCTGCATTACAGCATCGACAACCTGTCTTTAATGGCGCTGACCATTTCCACGGGTTTTGTGGTGGACGACGCCATCGTGGTGATCGAGAACATCACGCGCTATTTGGAACAAGGCATGCATCCGTTTCAAGCGGCGCTCAAGGGGGCCCAGGAGATCGGATTTACGGTACTGTCGATGAGTTTGTCCCTGATCGCGGTTTTCATTCCGCTGCTGCTGATGGGAGGCATCGTGGGCCGCCTGTTCCGCGAGTTCGCGGTCACCTTGTCGGTGGCTATCGCGGTTTCGCTCGTGATATCGCTCACGACCACGCCGATGATGTGCGCGCACTTGTTGCAGGAGCACGAAGACCATGGCTGGTTGTACCGGACCAGCGAGCGGTTTTTCACCTGGATCATCAATACGTATGGGACTACGCTGTCTGTCGCGCTGAAACACGCGCCCATCACGCTGGCCATCCTGATCGGCACGATCGTGCTGAATGCTTACCTGTTCGTGCGCGTGCCGAAGGGCTTTTTCCCGCAGCAGGACAACGGACGCATGATGGGCCAGATTACGGGCGACCAGGATATTTCGTTTCAGGCCATGGACAAGATTGTGCGCCAGATGGTGGACATCGTGGATAAAGACCCGGGCGTGGACACGGTGAACGGATTCACGGGCGGCGGCGGCGGAGGCGGCGGGGGCACCGCCAACCAGGCGCGCATGTTCATCTCCCTGCGGCCGCTGCAAGAGAGAAAAGTGTCGGTGGACCAGATCATCGCGCGGCTGCGGCCCAAACTGACGCGCATACCGGGCGCCACGCTCTACATGCAATCCTCGCAAGACCTGAGAATCGGTGGACGCCAGAGCGCCGCGCTCTACCAATACACCATGCTGTGCGATAATCTGCAGGACCTGACGACATATGCGCCGCGCATGCTGACGGAATTGAAAACCATCCCGATCATCGCGGATGTCAACAGCGACCAGCAGAACCGGGGCCTGCAGTCCATGGTGGTATACGACCGCAAGACGGCCGCGCGTTTCGGCATCTCCGCGCAATTGCTGGACAACGTGCTGTATGACGCCTTCGGCCAGCGCCAGGTATCCACCATGTATAAGCCGCTGAATCAATATCACGTGGTGATGGAGGCGGCGCCGCCGTACTGGCAGAATCCGTTGTCGTTGCGCGATATTTTTGTGATGTCCCCGAATGGAGCGGAGGTTCCTTTAGACGCCGTCGCCAGCTACGCGCCGACCACCGCGCCGCTGGCGGTGACGCATCAGGGTCTGGGACCGGCCACCACCATCTCGTTCAACCTGCAGCCGGGCGTGGCGTTGGGAGACGCGGTGGAAGCCATCACCCGGGCGGCGGCCACCGTGGGCCTGCCGCGCAGCATTCAGACGCGGTTCGCCGGCACGGCGCAGGCATATCAGGATTCGCTGGGCAACGAACCGGTGCTGATCGCGGCGGCGCTGGCGGCGGTGTATATCGTGCTCGGGATTCTCTACGAGAGTTACATCCATCCGATCACGATTCTTTCCACGCTGCCATCGGCGGGCGTGGGCGCGCTGCTGGCGCTGCTGCTGACGCACACGGATCTGAGCATCATCGCCATGATCGGAATCATTCTGCTGATCGGTATTGTGAAGAAGAACGCCATCATGATGATCGATTTCGCGCTGGCCGCCGAGCGGAACGAAGGCAAGAACTCCTACGATTCGATTTTCGAGGCTTGCCTGCTGCGGTTCCGCCCTATTCTGATGACCACCATGGCCGCCATGCTGGGGGCTTTGCCGCTGGCGCTGGGGTCGGGCACCGGATCGGAGCTGCGGCGTCCGCTGGGAATTACGATTATCGGGGGGCTGCTGGTGAGTCAGATGCTGACGCTCTATACGACGCCGGTGGTATATCTCTACTTCGACCGGCTGCAACACTGGTGGTATCGCGTGCGCCACAAGGAGGCGCCCCACGCGCTGGGATCTGAAATCTGATGCGAAATTTTGAGATTTTCCCGCTCGCCGCGGTACTGATCTTCTCCAGCGCGTGCATGGTCGGCCCGAATTACAAGCCGCCCGCGCCGCCCCAGGCTCCCGCCTTCAAGGAGCCGCCGCCGGAAGGCTGGAAAGAGGCGCAGCCCGCCGACGGCGCGATCAAAGGCAAATGGTGGGAGATTTACAACGACCCGCAACTCAACGCGCTCGAGGAGCAGGTGAGCATTTCAAACCAGAACGTGCTGGCCGCCGAAGCGAACTTCCGGGCGGCGCGTTACGCGATCGCGATTGCGCGGGCGGGCCTGTTCCCGACCGTTTCCGTGGGGCCATCAATTACCACCTCGCGTTCGTCCGGAGGCTTTGTGAGCGGGGGGGTGGTGTCGGCTGCTCCGAGCATCGTCACGACCTATGACGCGCTGGGCAGCGCTTCCTGGGCGCCGGACATCTGGGGCAGCGTGCGCCGAGGCGTGCTGGCCAGCGAAGCCACTGCCCAGGCCGACTTCGCATTGCTGGAGAACGCCCGGCTATCGTACCAGTCCGAACTGGCGGAGGACTACTTCGAGCTGCACGGAACCGATGGCGACATCGACTTGCTCGACCGCACGGCCAAGTCGTTCGAAGACTATCTCAAGCTGACGCAGGACCGTTACAACTCCGGCGTGGCTTCCGGCGGGGATGTGGCGCTGGCGCAGACCCAGTTGGATACTACCCTGGCGCAGTTGATCGATCTGGGCGTAGCGCGCGCGCAATACGAGCACGCCATCGCCATTCTGGCCGGCAAGCCGCCATCGGCCGTGACCATTCCCGCCGAGATCTTGAAGACGCCGCCGCCCGCCGTGCCGGTGGGGGTGCCATCCGCGCTATTGGAACGCCGTCCCGATATCGCCGCCGCCGAGCGCACGGTGGCCGCGGCGAACGAACAGATCGGCATTGCGATAGCGGCGTATTATCCTACGCTGACCTTGAGCGCGTCGGGCGGTTTTGAAGCTATCAGTATCGCGAAATGGTTTTCGCTCCCGAGCCGCTTCTGGTCGTTGGGAGCGGGGATGTCCGAGGTGGTTTTCGAAGGCGGCAAGCGCCGCGCGCAAGTGAAGATGACCGAGGCCCAGTATGACGCCACCGTGGCGAGTTACCGGCAGACGGTGCTGACCGCCTTTCAGCAAGTGGAGGATAATCTGGCCGCTTTGCGCATTCTCGCCGATGAAACTGTGGCGGCCGAGAAAGCCACGAAGGCCGCCAAGGACTCGCTGGACATCGCCACTTATCAATACAAGGCCGGCACGGTGAACTATCTGACCGTCATCACGGCGCAAGCTACCTATCTGGCGAATGAGGAGACGGTAGTAAATTTGCTGGCGCGCCGGCTGACGGCGAGCGTCCTGCTGGTGCAGGCGCTGGGCGGCGGATGGGATAACAAGAGCCTGCCCAGCAACCAAGAATTGCGGCACGGCCTATAATTCATGCACGAAGTACGGGTAAACCGAAAAGCGGCCCGCCGGGTCGCCTCGGGCCATCCGTGGATTTTCGAGAGCGATGTCCTCGATACCGGCGGCGCGGAACCGGGCGCCGCGGTCCACGTAATCGACCTCAAGGGCAGATCGCTGGGGACGGCGCACTTCAGCGCCGCTTCGCAGATCGCCTTGCGGCTGCTGACGCGCAATGTGGAAGAGATCGGCCGCGAATTTTTCGCGCGGCGGCTGGCCGCGGCGGAGGCGCATCGCCGCCGGGTGGTGCGCGGCACGGATGCATATCGCGTAGTACACGGCGAAGGGGACCTGCTGCCGGGCCTGGTGGTGGACCGCTACGCGGACTGGCTCGTAATGCAAACCCTGAACCAGGGCATGGACGCCGCGCGCCATTGGATTGTGGACGGCTTGGTGCAACTGTTTTCGCCGCGGGGGATTGTGGCGCGCAACGACGCGGCCGTGCGGGCTAAGGAGAAACTGCCGCTCGAATCGGGCGTGGTTTACGGCGCCGTGCCGGACAGCGTGGAACTGAGCGTGAATGGGCTGCGCTGGCACGCCGATCTGCTGCACGGGCAAAAAACCGGCATGTTTCTCGACCAACGGGAAAACTACCCGGCCGCGGCCCGCCATGCGCGCGGCAAGGCCCTCGATTGTTTCACATCGAGCGGCGGGTTCGCGTTGCACATTTCTCCCTACTGCGAATCGGTGGAGGCGCTGGACAGCTCCGGCGCGGCGCTGGCCAACGCGGCGCGCAACGCCGCGCTCAACGGCATTTCCAACATCGAATTCCGGGAGGCGGATATCTTTGTGGTGCTGGCGGCGTACGCCTCCGCGCGGCGGCACTTCGACACCGTGATTCTGGACCCGCCGGCGTTCGCCAAGTCGCGCAGCATGGTGGAAGACGCCCTGCGCGGCTACAAGGAAATCAATCTGCGCGCTTTGCGGCTGTTGGGTCCGGGCGGGGTACTGGTGACCTGCTCGTGCTCGCAGCGCGTCAGCGAGGCGACGTTCCTGGAACTGATCGCGCAAGCCGCGCTGGATGCCGGGCGGCAATTGCGCGTGCTGGAGCGCCGCACGCAGGGGCTGGATCATCCGATACTGCTGACGGTGCCGGAGACGCATTATTTGAAGTGTTTGATTTTGGAAGTGCTGTAGGGGATTATGAGTTCAGGCGCGCGAGCCAACCGGTTAGATCGCCGGCTAACTCCGGATTGTCCGCGGCTATTTGCCGGTACCTTTGCGCCGCCAGGTTCTTGAACTGGGCCAACAGTTGGAGCGGATCGAGCGCATTGATTTGTGCGATGGAAATTGGCCCCAGGATACCGTCCGCGGCGCATTGTGCGGCCGATTGCAGCAGCTTCAACGCGGACGGCCCCATGTTGACCGACAGATCGAACGTTTTGTTAGCCAGGCTTTGATCGTCGATCGAGCCGATGTGCGCGCGATCCCAGAAATAAGTGCGATAGATCGCGGAGGCTCCGGCGGCGGTAAGGCTTTGGATAAACGCTTCATCGGCATCGGGCTGGTAGCCGGAGCTGCGCACGAACTTCAGGGTTATGCCGTGATTCACGATTTCCCCGGTTACAGGGTTGTGAAAGAATCCGCCCTCGTGTTGCAGGGTGATGGTTACGGCTGGTAGAAACTCCGCCATGATGTGGTAGCTGCTCCTACCTCAATAGTACGGCCGAGGCGAAAAGCAACAGGGGTACGGCCAGCAACGAAACGGCCTTAAGTACTTTTATCGATGCGAACTTACGGAATTATGGCAAACTTGTGACCGCGGCCACCAACTTATAACAAATCCCGTCCAGCGGATCGCCCAAGCTGAGGGTGAAGAGGATCGGGCCGTCTTCGGGAATGCCGAGATCGGAGGACCGATAGTCTCCCTCGTCGCGCCGCTGCAGCGGACCGGCGTAAGTGGGGTCGGTCAGCGGCAGGTCGTATGCGAGATCGCCGAGACGGAAGGAAACCCGCGGCATGTTACAAAGTTGATAGGTATTGAATTCCGTGTGCCACCGGATATCGGCGGGGCGCACCAGCACGAGCGACTCGCGCGCGGGACGGTTGCGGAATTGGGAGAGCGGCACGAAACGCTCCGCATTTCCGAACAGCAGAGGTCCGCCGGACACCGCGGCGGAGACCAGGCGCACGTGGTCCGCCGACGCTGGGCGTTCCAATAGAGTCCACGCGGAGTTGTCCACCAGCCAGTTCTCCGGCTGATGGGGCAGTGGCTGGTGGCGCAACAACCCCACGCGAATTACATCGAGCAAGTGTGGCTCGGTATGGTCGGGAAGCCGGTATTGGCTATACTGCAACTCGCCGTGCTCGTGGTCCGAGACGGGCCGCACCCAGCCGCCACCATCCACGCGCAGGCCGGCCAGGCACCGGGAGTGCCACTTGTAGGAGTTTGCGAGACAGATCAGGTCGACAGACGGCACGGGGGCATCCTACAAGTGGGTGATTGTCAGATCGCCCCACTTATCGCGCAGATACTCCAGGACCAGGCGGCGATGGCAGTGCTCGGCGGTGGGTTCGCTGCACAGCAGCGCCGTGGGGACGGAGAACAGGGCGCGATCGATATGGTCCTCGATCTTTCTATCCGCCATGAGCGCCAGGAACTTCGACTCATAGTCCAGCCACGGTCCTTTGTTCTTCTTATACTCGTCCAGCATCTCTTGCGTGGGCGCCAGCAGCGGCTCGTGCAGGTAGTCCGCGCCGCAGATCTCCCGCAGGAAAAACCGCAGGTCGTCGCGCTTGGTGAATCCGGCGAGCTGCGACGAGTTGTTGAGCCGCACGTCGAGCAATCGGCGGATGCCCGCCCGTTTCAGAAGCGTGAAGAACTGCTCTGCCGTTTTTTGGGTGAAACCGATGGAACAGATTTCCATGGCGCCTCGATCTCGTCGAATAAACTGAGCTGGTTGTTCTGGGGTTCGGCGGCGGCGATATCCGCTTCGGTTTGCAGGCGGCCATCGCCGCGGATATGATCCACCGCGACGCCGCGTTCGCCGAGCACGCGGCCCACCAGGAGCCGGCGATGGCACCCGGCGGGGTCCTCCTCGGCACACAACGCCGCCACGACGTACTGCCGCAAGCCGTCCTGCAAACGGGCCACGCCGGCCTGGAAACCCGGAGACTCGACTACTTTGTCGTAGAGGACATGGCCGGCGGCATCGTAGTAGTGGTCGCCGCGGGGCCGGCCGCCCAGATCGCCGCCCAGGTAAACGTATTGGAATCCCGCCGCGCGCAGGGCCTCCATGAGCGCTTCGCGGTCGAACTGCGTCGTGTATTTGGAATACGGGCTGGAGCGGACGTCGGCGACGACTTGCACGGAATGGAGTGTCAGGAGTTCCAGAAATTTCTCCATGGAATGGTTCGAGTGGCCGATGGTGAAGAGGCGCGGGGCGTCGGGCACGACTCTATGATACGACGGGGACGAATTGGCGCGCGACAAGGGGCGTGGAGAGGTGGATAGCATATGCCGCCGCCCGGCTGGCGTGCCGCCTAAAAGGCGGCTGCGGCCAATATTGGCCGCCCCACAACAAGCAACGCGGCGCGATGCCTATTTCGCCCGATCCGCGCCGCTCTCCAGTTCCGCCATGCGTTGACGGATGGCGGGCACATCGTCGGCCTTCGGGGCGAGTTGCACGTATTTCGTGAAGTGGTCCAGCGCGCCGCGGGAATCGCCCTTGTCGGCCAGCACCTTGCCCAGCAGCGCCTCGGCGGCCGCATACTCGTGAGCACCATCGAGATCGATGGCCCTGCGAACGGCCCTCTCAGCCACGTCCGCATGCTTCAAATCGTAGTTGGCCACGGCGTCATAGTAGTAGATTCCGGGGAATTCCACGGGGTCCATTTGCATGGCGCGCTCGCCGAGTGCCGCTGCGTCCTCCATCCTTTTGCCGGCAACCGCCAGGCGGATTAACTGCAGATAGGGGCGGATGTATTTGGGATCGGCCTTCAGCGCGTGCTCGCAGGCGTCGGCCGCGTCTTTCGGCTCCGATTGGCGCTCCAGCACCTCGCCGAGCTGGCTCCATGCCTGGGCATAATCCGGATACAGCGCGACCGCGCGCGCGAACTGCTTCTGCGCTCCGGAGAGCTTGCCGTCGCTCATGGCCTCCAGGCCCTTGTCGTAGGCTTTCGCGGCTTCTTTGGGGACATGCAGCGCGGTCACGGAAATGGTAGAACCTTCGGGATCGCCGATCTGCTTCAACACGATCACCGCACCGTCATGCAGCGTTACGCTGGCCTTCTGGTAACCCTTCAGCCAGATGGTAACTGCGCATTTGTCGTCCCAACGGCGCGTGATCGGGTCGGACCCGGGATCGGCGACTACCGGAACCCTGTAGATGACCACCCCGCTGGCGAAAGCGCTCATCACACGACAGGGAGGCAGATCCTGGCCGGCGGGCGGGTCGCTGAACAGCGGCGTCGACGGAAGGTTGCCGCCGCTTTCGAGGGCGAGCTTGGCTTGATACTGCTGGTTCTGGGCGAAACAGGCGCCAGCCATCGCCAGCGCGCAACCAATCTCTACCGTTCGGGGCATGGCATGCTCATGGTAACTCATTAGTAACGGGCCAGTCTGCTTTTGGAGGGCGGCCAATTTTGGCCGCAGCCGCCTTTTAAGGCGGCCGGAGCCGGCTGAAAGGCGCCCCCAGAGGGGACCCCGGGGCAGAATTGCCCGCCCCACAAAAGCACCCGGCTAGCTTGACACATATCCCGCCGCGGCATAATATATAGCAGTACGACATATGGAAGACCAATCTATCGACCGCGAATGGAAAAAGGGCAGCGCCGAATTGCTGCTGCTTTCCCTGCTGGAAGGCCCGCCGCGCCACGGCTACGAACTCGGCAAGCTGATCGAACAGCGCTCCGAAGGCGCGCTTTGTTTTCATGCGGCATCGCTATACCCGCTGCTGTATCGCCTGGAAAAGCGCGGCTGGATCCACGGCCAATGGGTCGAAAAGGGCGGCCAGCGGCGGCGGCGCTATTACAAGCTCACCGCGCAGGGGCGCAAAGCCCTGGCTTCCCAGCGGCAGGGCTGGCGCACGTTCGTCCAAGCCATCGGCCGCATCACAGCAGTCGAAAATGCCTGACTGGAAAGACGCGATTCGCAAGCAACTGGCGGGGCTGCATCTGGCGCCCACGCGCGAGGCGGAGATTGTCGAGGAACTAGCCCAGCATGCCGAAGATCGATACCGCGAACTCCAAAGCGGCGGGGCCACAGAGCCGGAAGGCCGACGCGTCACGCTCGACGAGCTGGTCACGAACTGCTGGCCCGGGAACTGTGTGCCATCGAGCGTCCGAACGCCCCGGAACCCATAGCGTTTGGCGCGCCGGGGAAAGGCGGCATGCTGGCGGGCGTCTGGCAGGACCTGCGCTACGGATTCCGGACGCTGCGCAAGAACCCCGGCTTTACCGCCGTGGCGATGCGGGCGCCTGCCCGCTGGTCCCGCGGCGCTGTCGGTCAACGGGAATATATTCTGTTTGGCGCGGGTCCGATCGACGCGAATGGAGACTACCTGCCTCCGAGTTCGTATTTTGAGTTCGATGACTCGATCCTCCCAACAACAACTGTCCGACCTTTGTGACCCGGCTGCTGCTGCTTCCCAACGGAGACATCATGTTCAGCCGCGAGGACGACTCGTCGTTTTTCGCCTATCGTCCGGCCGCCGCCACGCCACAGAATAGCTTCCTCCCGGTGATCGGGACCTCATCGTTGCGGAAGTGCGGTATGATGCTGGTAGCGGGACCGGGTTGCGTCCCGCCACGACGTCTACTTCCGGCCCTTGCGGTCCAGACGATCGACGCCGAGATCCGGCCAATAAGAACAAGCCGGATCACCAACATAAGAATCATGGTGACTCCTCCTTTCCGCTAAGAGTGAAGGCCTGGCCGGACCCGGGCTTTCTCGCTCAAAGCTCCGGTTGCTTCGCGCAAGAACCTGCCCTGTCACTTTTTACGGAAAGCTATTCAATAGTGGCCCCGCGGCGGGAATTCTCGCCTTTTATTCTGGCGCGGTCTTTAGGCCGACGGCGAGCCGATCGGAACCGGCACCTGCTCGACGATCTCGATGCCGAAGCCTTCCAGCGCCACGATCTTGCGCGGATGATTGGTCAGCAAGCGGATGGTGTGCAGCCCCAGATCGGAAAGAATCTGCGCGCCGATCCCGCTTTCGTGCTGCAACTGCATCTGGCCGGCGGTGCCCGCGTAGTGCATGAAGTCGCGGCCGTGCGAGACCATGCGGTCCAACCCGGCAGGGTTCTTTTGTATCCGGAACCCGGGACCGGTCTGGTGCAAGTAGACCAGCACGCCCAAACCTTCTTCGGCGATGCGCTGCAGGGAACCGCGGATAAGACGCTGGCAATCGCAGCGGGAGGAACCGAAAACGTCCCCGTAGACGCAGTGCGAGTGCATGCGCACCAGCACACGTTCCTGGCCCGCGACGTCGCCCCGGATGAGCGCGATGTGCGTCTCCGGCGAGATGTCGCTGGTGTAGGCGAAAGTGCGGAAGGGACCGAATTCGGTCTCCAGGCACCCTTCCACGACGCGCCGAATGTAACGCTCGTGCTGCAGGCGGTAACGAATCAGATCGGCCACCGAAATCATTTTCAGGCCGTGCCGCTGACAAAACTCGACAAGCTGCGGCACGCGCGCCATGGTGCCATCGTCGTTCATGATTTCGCAGATCACGCCGGCGGGCGTGAGACCCGCCAGGCGCGCCAGATCGACGGAAGCTTCGGTTTGGCCGGCGCGGACCAGGACGCCGCCTTCGCGCGCGCGCAACGGGAATACGTGGCCGGGCCGCGCCAGATCGCCGGGGCGGCAATCGGGCCGGATGGCCGTCAGTATGGTGCAGGTGCGGTCCGCGGCTGAGATTCCCGTGGTGGTGCCTTCGCGCGCATCAATCGATTCGCAGAATGCCGTGCCGAAGTTGGAGGTGTTCACCGGCGACATGAGCGGTAGGCGCAACGCGTCGCAGCTCTCCGCGGTCAAGGCCAAGCAGACCAAGCCGCGGCCATACGTTGCCATGAAGTTGACGATTTCGGGGGCGACCTTTTCGGCGGCTATGGTGAGGTCGCCTTCGTTTTCCCGGTCTTCATCGTCCACCACGACCAGAATGCGGCCGGAACGAATTTCATCGACAGCTTGGGGGATGGACACGAAGGGCATACTCTATATTATGAACCCGCCGTGTATGTGATGCAGAGGCTCGGCCCGGCCGTAAGCGCTTGATATGGTTACACGCTGCTCAGGGGCGATGCGTAACGGATGCGGATGTCGTGGTGATAATAATCCGAGTTAGCGAACTTCTCCTGGAAGATGCGCTCCCAGCGGGCGTTCTCCTGGCAGTTGCGGCATTGTCCGCAACGGCAGCGCCCGGAAGCGCGCCGGGACTTGGCCAGACGGGCTTGCGGGGCGGGGTCCACGCGCGGCGGCGCGGCAACCGCCGCTTTTCGCGGCGGCGGGGAAACGTCGCACTCCAGCGCGGCGCCTGGTATGGTCTCCCAGGGGAGCAATTCATTCGCGGCGCGCGTCGACCGCCTGCGTCCGGAGGTCGAGCGCAAGGCGCTGAACGCGTAAAGCACCTCGCCGAAGGTGGCCAACTCGAAACTAGTTGACTGAAGTGTTACCGTCTCGTTAACCATTGGAACTATGAACCTCCTATGGCCAATCAGATAATTAACCGTGAACTCGCTAATAATATCCTGAAAGAAATCCGACTTCAATAGGTATGATTAACGAAGGATAACTTTATTTGCTGGGAGGCCCGGCATCCTGGCCGGATTGGCGGGTTTGGGATGCTTTGGCCTACCGTGGGGGCTTGTCTTCGGCAATAGAAACGACGCTATATTTGGATAAGAAAAAGTGGACTATAAAGCGGGGAGGCGCGGAAGGGCCGCAACTCGAATATTGCATGGCCGCGGGCCTCGGCGTCCGCCCCGGAACCGCCGTGGTAGACTCGGAGTTGCATGGCGACGACAACCATCGTGCCGGTCGAAGAATATTTGCGCACCAGCTACGACCCCGATATGGAGTACGTGGACGGGCAATTGGTGGAGCGTCACGTGGGTGAGTGGCGGCACAGCCGTTTGCAGCACCTGATTTCAGTTGCGTTCTCGCCCAGGGAGCGGGAACGGTTTCTTACGTTCACCGAGCAGCGCGTACAGGTTTCGCCCAGACCGCCGCGCTACCGGATCCCGGACGTTTGCGTGGTGGAGTTGCCCTACGCTCCGGAGCCGGTTCTTACGCGGCCACCGCACTTGGTGGTCGAAATCGTCTCACCGGACGACAGTGTACCGGCGATGCTGGAAAAAGTGGCCGACCATCTAAAGGGCGGAATACCGCACGTCTGGATTCCCGACCCATACAAGCGCACCCTTCAGGAAGCCGATCGCGAGGGCCTCCGCCCGTGCCCCAATCTGGTGGCCGAGACGTATTTGGTTGGGCGCGTGGACTTCGCCGAGATGTATGGGAAGCTGGACCGGTTAGCCAGATAGTTAAACGTAGTGGTAGACTCGAAGTTGCATGGCGACCATAACCATCGTGCCGGTAGAAGAGTACCTGAGCACCTACTACGACCCCGACAGGGAGTATGTAGGCGGGGCGTTACTGGAGCGGAACGTGGGCGAGCGTAGGCACAGCCGTCTCCAACTGCTGTTGGCGGCACTCTTGAGTTCCCGCGAGCAGGGGCGATTCCACGCCTATACCGAACAGCGCGTGCGCGTCTCGTCGCAGCCCAAGTATCGTATTCCCGATCTATGCGCGATGGCTCTGCCGTATCAACCTGAGCCCGTTTTCACGCACCCGCCCCACCTGATCGTCGAGATTCTGTCCCCGGACGACGAGCCGGCCGACATGCTGGAGAAGATCGCCGACTATTTGAAGTTCGGCGTCCCGCACGTTTGGATCCCCGACCCATATCTCCGTCGGCTTCAAGTCGCGGACCGCGACGGCCTCCACGACCGGCCAGATCTCATCGTTGAAACCGAATTAGCGGGCCGCGTCAATTTCGGCGAGCTGTTCGCGAAACTGGACGAGCCCAGCGCTTGATCTACTTCGCGTCCCGCCAGTTGTCGCCGATTCCCACATCCACCAGCAACGGCACTTCCAGCGGATAGACCTGCTCCATCTCGCGCTTGGCCAGCGCCGCGACCGCGGCCGCCTCTTCCGCCGGAGCTTCGAAGACCAACTCGTCGTGTACCTGCAGCAGCATGGCCGCCTGCCCGCCGCGCCGCTCCATCTCCCGATCGATGCGCACCATCGCCAGCTTGATCAAATCCGCCGCCGTCCCTTGCAGCGGCGAGTTCACCGCCGTGCGCTCCGCAAATCCGCGCGCGTTCGGATTGCGGCTGTTGATATCCGGAATGGGCCGTTCGCGACCCAACAGCGTACGCGCCACGCCCGTGCGGCGCACTTCCGCCTTGGTCGCTTCGATGAACTTCCGCACGCCCGCGTAGCGCGCAAAGTAGCTTTCGATATACGCCTGCGCCTCGCGCTGCGTGATGCCCAACTGCGCCGCCAGTCCAAACGGACTGATCCCGTACACGATGCCGAAGTTCACCGCCTTGGCGTTGCGCCGCGCCTCCGGCGTGACCATCAGCGGGGGCACACCCATCACCTCGGCGGCCGTGCGCGTGTGGATGTCTTCGCCGTTGCGGAAGGCCTCCACCAGCACCGGGTCGCGCGACATGTGCGCCAGCAGCCGCAGCTCGATTTGCGAATAATCCGCCACCACCAGCGTCCATCCCGCGCGCGGCACGAACGCGGCCCGGATCTCGCGCCCCAACTCCGTGCGAATCGGAATATTCTGCAGGTTGGGGTTCGAGGACGATAGTCTGCCGGTGGCCGCGCCCGTCTGGTTGAAGCTGGTGTGCAGCCGCCCGGTCTGCGGGTCGATCAGCGCCGGCAGCGCATCCACATAGGTGCCCTTCAGCTTGGTGAGCTGGCGGTATTCGAGAACTTTACGGACGATTTCGTGCTCGCCCGCCAGATCTTCCAGCACATCCGCGGCCGTCGAAATGGTCTTGCCTTTGCCGTACTTGAACGGCGCGGGCAGGCGCAAGTCTTCAAACAGAATCCGCCCTAATTGTTGCGGCGAGCTGATATTGAACGGCTTGCCCGCCAGCGCGTGGACCTCCGCCGTCAGCCGCGAGATGTCGCGCTCCATCAGCTCCGAGAGCCGCCCCAATTCCGCGCGGTCGATCCGTATGCCCACGCGCTCCATGCGCGCCAGCACGCGCGCCAGCGGCAGCTCGATTTCCGCATACAGCTTCTCGAAGCCACGCTCGACCACCGACGGCCGCAGCACTTTGTAAATCTCCAGCGCGATATCGGCATGCTGCTCCGGCGCGGCGCCAACCTTAAGGTCGAGCCGCCGCCGCGCTTGCTCCTCCAGCGCGCAGCCCGATGGATCCGCGTCCAGCAGGAAGGCGTACAGCATGATGTCGTGATCGAAGCCGCCGCCCTGCACGCCCAGCTTATCGAGCGCCAGCAGCGCGGACTTCACGTCGCACGCGATTTTGGGATGCGCGGCGTCTTCGAGCCAAGGCTTCAGCGCGACCAACTGTTCGGGCGGCACGAGCGGCGTGGAGCGTCCTTCGCCGGATCTCCACGCCACGCCGAGGGTGCTGGGGGTAATATCGAAATCCAATTCGCCCGCGCGGGATTCCGCGATGGCCACCGCTACGGGCGCATCCGCCGGAACCGCCCGCAGCCATTCGGCCAGCGCCGCAGCCGATTCCAGCGGCTGATAATCGCGCGTGCGGGTGTCTTCGCTGGGACCCAGTTCCTTCAGCAGGCTGTGAAATTCCAGGTCTTTATAGACCAGCTTCAGCGCGTCCGGGTCCGCCTCCCGCGCGCGCACCGATTCCAGATCGAACTCGATGGGCACCGCCGTATCGATGGTGGCCAGGCGCTTGCTCATCAGGATGCGCTCGACGTTGTTCTGCAGGCTCTCGCGATACATCTTGCGCTCGACTTCGGCGGCGCGCTCGATGGCCGCCTCCACCGAACCGAAGCGCTCGATCAGGTCGCGCGCGCCCTTATCGCCGATGCCCGGCGCGCCCGGAATGTTGTCGATGGCGTCGCCCTTGAGCGCGAACAGGTCCGCCACCTGCGCCGGCGCCACGCCCAGAAACTCCTTGACCTTGGCGGGGTCGTACCATTCATCGTCCTTGGCGGGATTCAGCATGGAGACCCGCTCGCTGACGATCTGCATCATATCCTTGTCGCTGGAGACGATAACCACCGCGGTGCCGGCCTGTTCCGCGCGGCGCGCGATGGCGCCGATGACATCGTCGGCCTCGAACCCCGCGTATTCGAGGATAGGAATCCGCATCGCTTCCAGGATGCGGCGGATGTGCGGGATCTGCTCGCCCAAATCCGGCGGCATCTCGGTGCGGTTGGCCTTGTACTCGGCGAACTCGGCCATGCGCGCGACCGGCGCGCCGCTCTCGAAAACGGCGGCGATGTACTCGGGGGCGTAGCTCTTGGCCAGCTTGCGCAGCATGTTATTGAAGATGTACACGGCTTCGGTGGAGAGTCCCGCGCTGGTGCGCATGGGAGGCGCGGCGGTGCGGGCGCGTGCGTGGTAGGCGCGGAAGATGAAGCCGAAGGAGTCGATAAGGAAGAGCCGGGGCGGGTGCGGCACAAGGTTATGGTAGCTTACGTGGGTGGTCGGCGAATTCGATATACTGGGGTCATGGCAAAGGTCGTCGATCCCCATAACCTTCCCGATCCGAAGGTCTGTATTCCGGGACTGAAGCCGCCGGTCCTTGAATTCACGCCGTGCGATGATAGTGACCCCGCTGAAGCCGATTCGTTCAATCGGATGATCAGAGACCTTCGTAATCGGAATCCCGCTTCCGCAAGAACGTGACATGAAAGTCCTTCTGCTCGATACGAACGTGGTTTCAATCCTGTTCAAGACGAACCACTCGCTCCGGGAGACCTGCCTCCGGGCGGTCGCGGGGCGGCAATTGATGATCTCGTTCACGACCCGCGCGGAGTTGATGCTTTGGCCAGTCGTGAACAATTGGGGAGATCCTCGGCGGGCCGCTCTCAGGCAGCACGTGGCCTTGTATACCACACTCTACCCAGACGAACATACTTAGCCAACCGGAAGAAAGCCCCGTCCTTCATCTTCGGCGGCTTCATACATCGCCTCCCCTCATGAACTTGAGAGCCCGCTCCTCGCCCATCTCGAAGTAGCGAAGCTTCTCCACATCGGCATTTTGCCGAATCAGGCCCTCCGCTACCGCTGTCTTGTAATTGCAATTCTCAAGCCGGACGACCTTTGGCGGAGCCCCGCGCGCCTCCGAGAGATCGAGAAAGTCCGAATCGGTCGTCACGATGACAAAGCCATTGCTCCGCGCGTATTCCCAAATCTGGTCGTCCGGCGTGAACCGGGCGAGACCGGTGTCGAATACATGAGTCGAACCAGGGAAGAGTTCTCCAAGGCGGGCGACCAGTTTCGGCGAGAGGTTCGCGTCAAAGAGAAGCTTCAACGCGAAATTCGCTCCCGACCCACCTGCACAGCGTAGGCATAGACCGCCGGGAAGTCTGCTTTCTCCAGGTACGGGTAGTCATCCAGAATCTCCTCCTCTGTCATACCGCCCGCAAGCCAATCCAGCACGTCCCAGACGGTCACCCGCAATCCGCGAATGCACGGCTGGCCAGAGCGCTGGCCGGGTATCGTACCGATCCGGGAAAGGTCGGCTTTGTCCGTAGTTGCCATCGACAACATTATCGCCTATCTCTAGGCCTCAAGAAAGCTGAGGTGTCGAAGGGAAACGGAATCGGCTGGCTTTCGACGCCAGTTCCCGGATGCCGCCGCATTCCGCACCGGGCAGATGATCCAATTCACGGCCAGCAGACATCTGCAGCCGTTATAACATAAGTCGTGGACCTCCCCGTGAACCCGCCCATCGCCCCCATGCTCGCCAAGCGCGTCGCCGAACTGCCCACCGCCGGCACCTGGATCTTCGAACCGAAATGGGATGGTTTTCGCACCCTCATCTTCCGCGACGCCGACGAAATCCTGATCCAGAGCCGCGATGAAAAATCCCTGAACCGCTACTTTCCGGAACTGCTCGATCCCCTGCGCTCGATGCTACCCGCGCAGTGCGTGCTGGATGGCGAAATCGTCGTCGCCACCAGCAGTGGCCTCGATTTCGAGGCGTTGCAGCTCCGCATTCATCCGGCCGCTTCGCGCGTGAATCTTCTGTCCCAACAGATTCCGGCATCCATCGTGTTCTTCGACCTGCTTTGCGAAGGCAGCCGCGATCTGCGCGACGAACCGTTCCAGATCCGCCGCTGGGAACTGGAATCGCTGCTGTCGCGCGCGGCGCCGCCCGTCCATCTGACCCCCGCAACCCGCGAATCGAGCGTCGCCGCCGATTGGTTTCGCCGCTTCGAAGGCGCGGGTCTCGATGGCGTCATGGCCAAGCCGGTTTCGGGGACCTACGAGCCTGACAAGCGCGTGATGCTGAAGGTCAAGCACGAGCGCGATTGCGACTGCGTGGTCGCCGGTTTCCGCTGGCACAAGAATGGCGAGCGCACGGCTGTGGGATCGCTGCTGCTCGGCCTGTTCGACGAATCCGGCGCGCTGCAGCATGTCGGCGTCTGCGCCAGCTTCACGGAGCAGAAGCGCCGCGAGCTTGCGGAATATCTCGCGCCCTACCGCCAGGACGCGCTCGCCGCGCATCCCTGGAAGCATTGGGCGGTGCCTGACTCCGCCGGTGGTGAGGCCCCGCAGCGCATGCCCGGGGGACAGAGCCGCTGGAGCCAGGGCAAGGACCTCTCTTGGGAGCCGCTGCGTCCCGAACTGGTCGCGGAAGTTGCTTACGAGCACATGCAGGGTTCCCGTTTCCGCCACATGGCGCATTTTCGAAGATGGCGTACCGACAAGGCGCCGGCCGACTGCACCTATGCGCAGCTCGAAGTTGTACCGCCGCAGGAGCTCATGGCGATTTTCGCGGGCGGCCACTGACGCTTGCGCGCCACGCGGGCGTCGGATCGTCATCCGGATCGGGCGTTTCCTGCGCCGGACGCAACGCCTCGGGCACATGCCGCAAGTTCACCCGAATGCGCGTCCAGGTGGATGACCGGCCTCGCATGGCGTCGACCAAAACATCGTCAACGGCGAGAAATCCGGCCGCTTCGGAATGCTTGTTCTTCCATTTTTCAAGACCCGCCAGCGCGGCTTGCTTGTCGGGAGAATTCGCCACCACCACCAGCGGCATCTTGTCGCGCGGCTTCTTCGCGGCGGACCTGGCGCGCGAAGGCGCCACGCGCGGCGCCTCGCCCTCCATTTTGCGGAAGTGCGGCGGCCAGGGCGCGTCACCCAGGCCGGCGGCTTCGTCCCGCGCGGCCAGTTCCAGCAGATCTTCGAGCGAACCTGACGCGGCGTCGATACCCGCGTGCGGATCGCCGAGCTCCGCGAATCGCCTGGGAACCGAGAGCACCGTAAAATCGGCTGGCTCGCAGTCTGGGACTTCATTCCAATCGAGAGGCGTGGATACGCGCGCATCGGGAAGCGGGCGCACGGAATACGCGGAGCACGTCGTGCGATCCTTGGCGTTCTGGTTGTAATCGAGGAACACGCCATGGCGCTCCTCCTTCCACCATTTCGAACTGGCCAGCGCGGGTGCGCGCCGCTCCACTTCGCGAGACAAAGCGATGGCCGCGCGCCGCACTTCGCTAAACGTCCAGCGCGGCTCGATCCTTACATTCACATGCATCCCGCGGGAACCGCTGGTTTTGGGCCAGCCGCGCAGGCCCATCTCCTCAAGCAGCGCTTTCACCTCCAGCGCGACCGTGCGCACGTCCGCCCAGCCGACGCCCGGGCCGGGGTCGAGATCCACCCGCAATTCGTCCGGGTGTTCGAGATCGCCGGAGCGCACCGGATGCGGGTGCAGCTCGATGCAGCCCAGGTTGACGATCCAGGCCAAGCCCGCCGCATCGTCGACCACGATTTCTTCCGCGGTGCGGCCGGAAGGGAACGATAGCGTTACCGTTCGCAGCCAGGCGGGCCGCTCAGTGGGCGCACGCTTCTGATAGAACGCCTCACCCTCGGCGCCGTTCACGAACCGCTTCAGAACCAGCGGCCGATCCACGATGCCGGCGAGAGCGCCAGACGCGACCGACAGGTAGTAGCGGACGATATCGAGTTTCGAGAGCTTCGTTTGTTTCGAAAAGTACGGCTTGTCGGGGTGCGTTACGCGTACTTCGCGCCCCTCAATGGAAAGGACCTCGTTCGACTCTTCTTTGCTCACAAAAAACAGGCTACACCCATTAGCGCAAACTTGCATCTACGTTATGCAGCCCCGGTAGCCGCAAATCCGCCACATCCGCTCCCCAAACTGTCCTAAATCCGCCACACTCCAAAATTTCGATCCAATTGATACCAAACAACTTCCCTCCATGGTGTTACATTTGCTATCTTAGGTCACGCCTTACGTCTGTGATGCACATCCCGGAGATCCCATTTGCGCTTTGAGACGACCGTCCAACGCCCCGTCCAGGCTTCCGGTGTCGGCCTGCATTCGGGTGTCGCAGTTTCCATCCGCATCCTTCCCGCTCCCGTTTCCACCGGCATCGTTTTCCTGCGCACCGATTTGGACAATTTCCCCATCGCCGCAAGCTGGCGTCACGTCGCGCGCGTCAGCTACGCCACCAGCCTGATGCGCCAGGGCGTACTCATCTCCACCACCGAACACTTGCTCAGCGTGTTCTACAGCATGGGGATCGACAACGCCTTCGTCGAGATCGACAACCTGGAAGTGCCTATCCTCGATGGCAGCGGCCAGCCCTTCGTGGAACTGATCCGCGAAGCTGGCATCCGCCAGTACCGCCGCAAGCGCAGGTATCTGCGCATCCGCCGTCCCATCTTCGTCGAGGAGCGCGGCAAACGAATCTCGATCCTGCCTGCCGAAGGCTTCTGTCTCACCTGCGAGACCGACTACGGCCATCCCCTTGCCGGGCGCCGGTCGCTCGAAATGGAAGTCACGCCGGAGCGCTACGCCGCCGAGATCGCGCCCGCGCGCACGTTCGGCTTCGCGCACGAGCTGGACCAGATGCGGAATATGGGCCTCATCCGCGGCGCGTCTCTTGAGAACGCCGTCTGCTTCACGCGCGACAGCGTCCTGAATCCGGACGGGCTGCGCTTCCCCGACGAGTGCTGCCGCCACAAGGCGCTGGACCTGATCGGAGACCTGGCGCTGCTGGGCAAACCGCTGCTGGGCCACGTGATCGCCGAGCGCGCCGGGCACGCCATGCACACGGCGCTGGTGGCGCGCATCATGTCCGACCCGTCCGTTTACGAGATTCTCACGTTCGACCAGTTGGCCAGCCGAGTGGCCGAGGCCCTGGTGTCGTAGCGCCGGCCGCTTACTTCTCGAATATGATGCTGGATTCGCCCGAATACTTGTGATAGTTGCGGAAGTCGATGGCGTTGCGGCTGCAAGTGTTCGTATCGCGCTGGCAGCCAAGCGTCTCGGCATGCACCGGCACCAGGAATTGGTGGTCGCCGAAGCGGACGAACTCGTAATCCGTGGCCATCTCTACCCTGTCGCTTGGAAAAGCGTCGGGCATGTGGGTCGCCTGCATCTCGATGCGCAATACGCGGTGGGTTTCTTTGTCGATCCACACGGAGCCTTGGTAAGGGGGCTGGATCAGTTGCGAGGCCACCATGATGCGCCAGTGGGAATGCTCGCGCTCCACCGAAAAATCGTAGACCAGAGATGCTCGGCCGGCCGAGCGGGACTCCTTGCGATACTCGAAATCCGCCGCGGTGGCGGGCGAGAAAACGTCCGCCAGCACGCTGCCGAACTCTCCGGTGGACCATGATCCGGACAAATCCTCTATGCTCTTCTTGGTGGGTTTGCCGCCGATGGCCAGGTTGCGATAACTCTCCTGCCGGTTCTCATAGACCAGCGCCATCGAAATGATGTCGAGCGGCCGCCAGTTCTTAGAACCCGGTTCGGTCTGATAGCGGGTCATGATCTCCTGGCAGAAGTAGTTGGGCAAGGTTTCTAGGAAATTGCCGGCCGCGTCGCGAGCTTTTTCGATGATGACTTCCTCGGGCCGCTGCGGTCCGCGGACGGGCGGCTCGGATTCGGCGGCGGGCGGCTCGTTCCTGGCCGACAATTCGGGTGGTGCGGCGGCGGATGGCGCGGCGGAAGGCGGCGCCGGTGCGGCATCCTTGCGGGCGGCTTGGCCGCCGCGCTTCAGCACCGGCGGACCTTGATCGTCCGGATCGATCTGCACGGATTTCACTTCGTCTTTCGAGGGTGCGTTGAGATCCGCGGGATTCGGGTCGTCGGCGTGGGATGGGGCGGAGGCGAGGGCGGGATCCGCCGGCTGCCGCGCGGGCGTTGCGGGTGGCGCGGCTGGCGCGGGATCTGGCGCAGCGCTGTCTTTTTCGTTGGCCCGGTCCCTTTCATGCGCGCTCTTGGCGAGCGACGTCTCCACCGGCTCGATGGCGTGGGCGCGATCCTTGGCGGTCCCATCCTGCTGCCACATGACGTTTACCGCTGTCAGAAATCCCTCTTCATCCTCGGTCGACTCGACTTCCACGAAGTCGCCGGGCGCCAATTCCGCCGGCTTCATGGGGTTGCCCATTTTCAGGAAGTGGGTGGTATCGGTGCGCTTATAATTCAGTATGCGGTGATCGTCCGCCTCCAGGACGACCTCGTCTTTCCGGAGGCGGCGCAGCATTCCCGAGGTGCTGGTCAGTTGCGCGGCCTGCTCTTCCTTTTTGTGCCGGCGCGGAAGGGGAATGCCTACGCCGCCGTTGCCGGGATACTGGCCCAGTGCGGGCATGGGGGCCAGCATAAGGAGCAGCGGGAAACCAAGAAAAAAGGGACGGGATGCAGACATACTAATACCAGAATACCTGGACGACTCTACGGGCGCTTAGGTTTCCCAATCCGGTTTCCAGATTTGGTTTGGCGGTGGCCGCGCATGGCGCGGCCCCACTGGCGGCGCATGGCCGTGGTCATGCGGCGAACGCCGCGATCCCAATCGGGAAACATATCGATGTACTGCGTCTCACGCTCCACGCGCAAGGGCACCGTGCAAGGGTCCAGGCGTGCCGGAATCAGGAAAGTCTCGTCCAACGGAATGCGCTGCGCGCAATCCAGCGCGTACCGGATTTCCGCCTGGAAGCCGCCCTTCTTCTTCACCGACCGGCGCGAAAAGCAGGCCAGGAAGAAATCCGACGTGCTGATAGCCTCTTCAATGGAACGCGGCCAGTTCTGGCCGGGCAGCAGCTTGCGGCGGTCCAGCCAGGGGTCGAAACCGCC
>Ga0302326_10005261_pt1 | contig 29554 bp, 19 predicted proteins | sample Palsa_T0_3_FD_202264 | JGI IMG/M metagenome (GOLD analysis project Ga0302326, IMG submission 202264) | Peat permafrost microbial communities from Stordalen Mire near Abisko, Sweden - Palsa_T0_3 | ecosystem: Environmental > Terrestrial > Soil > Palsa > Peat permafrost | place: Sweden: Abisko... | reverse complement strand
GGATTGTTTAACTTAGGATGGTTGAATGCGTTGAAGAATTCCGTACGGAATTGCAACGTCGCATCTTCCCGCAAGCCCCCTACTTTGGTCGTCTTCAGCAAAGACATGTCCCAATTGAATTGCCCAGGGCCAAGAATGATGCCAACACCGCTATTGCCGTAGCCCGTTCCGTTACCAATCACCGGCGTGGTGCAGAATGCAGGCGCGTTGAGATAACCCGGGCCACCAAGAACACTTCCACCCAGCCGCGCTTCGACGCCTCCCGGGGTTGACACATTCGCAGCGCTCATTCCAGTGCAGAATTGGGCTCGGGACGTCACGGGCGCCCCCGGACCAAAACCATAAATTGTGCCTCCCCGTGTGTCAGTGATCGTTATAGGCGTGCCGACTTGAGCAACCGTGACACCCGACAGATTCCATCCATTCAGCAGTTTACCTTCGAACCCTTGCCGGTTCCCGAAGGGCAGGTCCCAGCCGTAGTTTAGGGATAGACGCTGGGGGCGATAGGAAGCATTTGGCCCATACTGTTGTTTGAGATTATTGGGGTCATTGCTGGCCGCGCTGTGAGTCGCGGTGTTGTAGTTGTTCAAAGACTTGCTCCAAGTATATGCAGCCTGAAGCGTGAGGCCATGAGACATCTGTTTCCGAACTGTTGCCTGGAGACTGTTGAATTTGCTGTCTCCCGTGAACTCATCGTCGGGCAGCCCAGCGGGCGCAAAACCAAGGTAGGGCACGCGAAGAGAAGCGTTGGCCACGGTATTTGTGGTGATGCCATTGATTGGATTGCTCGTGCTTGCGACTTGGGCTTCGTTGATCGCTCGTAGGCCGTTCGACTGATGAATACCGTGCGATCCGATGTACCCAAGCTCGAGCACCCAGCTAGGGAGGAATTCATATTGCGTGTTCAAACTCCATTCATCGGTCAGGGGAGTTTCAAAGTTCTGCTGCAGAACAGTTTCGGTCAGGTTCGAGCTTGTCCCCGTCTGTGTCACAGTATTGATGTTGATCCACCGAGGCGTCCACACTAGAGAGGGGGTGCCATAGGGCTGCGCAAAAGTGGAGTAGTAGTTTGCTGCTCCCGATTGGAAGACTGTGTTTGCGTACGGCTCGCCCTGTGTCGCGCCAGCCTGGTAGGTGCCCAAAGCTACCCGGTCGTAGAAATAGCCGAACCCACCGCGGACGACCAGCCGGTTGCTCGCGAGTGGCTGCCAGGCAAACCCGACGCGCGGGGCGAAATCGTCAATCGGAGGATTATTTTGGGTTCCGATCTTATGGTTACTCTGAAAAACGCCCGCGACGGGGGGGGCGACGTTAATCGCCGGGTTGTAATTGGAGGGCACTACGAAGCCCGCCAGCGAACCTGTGGCAGCCGAGGTTCCCAGGAGCGCCGGGGTGTTGACCGTGTCGATCAATGTCGGCCAGAGGTTGGTGTTGTTACCATACTTATCGTAAGCGAGGCCCTGATATTCCCACCGCAGGCCAAGATTTACCGTCAACCGCGAGTTGATCTTGATGTCGTCCTGAGTAAAAGCGCTTGCCGAGCCCCACCGAAAAGCGTGGATCAGGCCGTTGGGGCCGATTACTGAGGTGGCATTGCCGGTATTGGAGACGTTGCTGGTTGTAGTTCCGTTCGTGGTCCCTGCAGCAGCACTTGCAGAACATGCAGATGCGGAAAGACCAGGGGCGCAGCCGGGCAGGCCCAGCAGAAAGTCCTGGAAGCTTTGGAACGTCAGCAATCCTGTGGAGATACCTATGAAATTCCAATTGATGCGGTCACGTTCGTATTCGAAGCCCGCCCGAATCGTGTGCTTCCCGTGCGACCAGGAAATCTGATCTGCAGCCTCCCATGCGGTTGTCGCCTTTGTGCTGTCATTGGCGAAGTTTGCTCCGATCGTAAATGAGGCGGCTCCGCTAACGACAACCTCATCGAGAAAGTTATTTTGCGGAATGATCGATGCGATGCCAACTTGCGTGTTCGTGAACGGCGTCCCTTGCGTTTGGGTTGTGGTGAAGCGCTGAACCGAGAACCGTGCTTCGTTCACCAGGTTGTTAGTCAGAACCGAGGTAAGCTTCACCACCGTGTACTTATTGCCGAATTGGTTGATGGCGCCGGTGTCTGGCACACAAGTGCCAGGGACCGTTCCCCCAACTACACTGGCTCCGCACCAGAAGCTGAGGCTCGTCGGCTCGTTACTATAGAACCATCGGCCTGACAAAGTGTTCTTACCATCGATCACGTAATCTGCGTTGCCGATGGCCTGATGCTCAGTGAATCTTGCTGGAATGCTGAATGTAGCGTTCTGGTAGCTTCCGTTGCTCGAGCTGGGAATGTAATAGCTGCCATCGGGATTCTTCAGTTGCAGAATATTGATGGCGATTGGATTGATATTCGATCCGTTGCAAAGCACCTGCGTCCCTCCGTTCGTGGTTTTGCCACCAACCGTCCCCGTCGGGCAAAACACGGCCCCTAACGCAGACCGGAACGCCGCGGTGTTCGAACGGTCACCCGCAGGTACCGGTGGAAGAATGGGAGCGGAGTAACCCCCGGACGCAAGGCCGTTCTTTTGCCGCGTTTCTTGATAGGAGACAAAGAAGAAGAGCTTGTCCTTCTTGATCGGGCCTCCAAATACGCCGCCGAACTGGTTTTGGTTCAACACCTGCCGCCCGTTGTTGGGAACACCGCTGACCGGAGGACTGATCTTCCGGAAAAAGTCGTTAGCATTCAGATCCGTGTTCCGGAAGAACTCAAATGCAGTTCCGTGAAATGCATTGGTGCCGGACCTTGTAACTACGTTCACATTGGCGCCCGGATTGCGTCCGTACCCGGCATCGAAGAGCGAGGTCTGAATCTTGAATTCCTGAATTGCGTCCGGATTGGCTACCCCAATTCCCGGGTCACCCCCGGAATCAACCGCGGTACCGTGGCTGGCAATCGACACAATCGATGCCCCGTCCATCTGGAAATTGTTTTGGTCCGTGGATGCGCCATTTACGGCGATGTCCTGCGTCCCTTTTCCCAGGGTGGCGGCATCGAAAACTCCGACGTTGGCTCCTGCTGAAAGACCCAGGAGATTCGTATAGTTGCGAGTCGTCAGCGGCGTGTTCGTCATGATTTGAGAGTTTACAACCGTACCCACAGTTGAAGTGGCGGTCTGTACGGCCTCTGCTTCGCCGTGAACTTCGACTTGCTGCGTTTGCGCGCCGACCTGCAGGGATTGATCTAGAACAGCGGTTTCTGTCACGACGACAGTGACCGACGGTACCTCGGAGGTGTTGAAACCAGATGCCTCAAACTTCAATTTGTAATCGCCGGGAGCGAGCAATCCAAACTTGTATGTGCCGTCCGCGTCCGTCGTAGCGGCGCGCGCTTGGCCGGTGCCAAGGCTCGTGGCGGTAATGGTTGCGTTGGGTACCACACCGCCTGAAGAATCCTTCACGGTTCCCGTCAATGCGCCTGTGGCGGCCGTCTGGCTGAAGAGCGACGGAGCAAGCAGCAGAAAGAGCAGTAACGACAAAATATAACTAAGGACGAAAGTGCGGCTACGCTGATGCATAGACTTGTCTGTCGACACGATTATCTCCCGATCGTAATTTGATCTTCCGACCCAACCTGCCTGTCCGAATATTTTGCCGAGCACCGGGAGAGACGGCCCCATCAGCAAACGCGTTTCATGAATGCGAGATGATGCTCTCCTTCACTCAGATCGAGATACGCAGTTTCGCTAAGCCTGTGCTTCCTGACCGGCTCCGCCCACCAGCCGCCCTTACTGGCTTTTGACTGGCATCTATCACCCCCGAATGGTGGCCTCGAATGCAGTTCGTGTTACTTGTGTTTCGTGAATTTCTGGCAGATACGTATCCTCAAGCATTCAATCGTTTTTCTGAAACAATCAGAGGTGGCACGTTTGCATTGGCAGCTTCCGCTTGCAATTGGGCAATCTCTCTCAGGCTATATGGAATACCGGTTTGGCGACGCAGTACTTCTTGGCGAGTCTCCATTTCTCCTGGTACCAAAACTTCGGTGAAGCCTTCTGCCGTGGGACACATGTGAACGCGCTCAATAAGCGTATCGATTCGACCTTCGTACTCGTCCATCGATATGAAGAGGTCTGGCTTCAATGCTAGTAAGAAATGGCCCACATTCTGTGGGCGATGTATGTCCTTGGTTTGATCGCCGACATCGCCGGCGTATCCTGCGCCCGTAAGCACACCGGCGAAGATGTCCATCATCATGGCTATTCCCGAACCTTTCGGTCCACCCACTGGCAGAATGACTCCCTGCAGAGCTTTAAGAGGGTCGGTAGTCGGCCGCCCTTCGGGATCCAATGCATAGCCCTCCGGAATCGCCTCGCCACGCCCCAACGCCTTTCGAATTTTCCCTCGGGCTGCAACTGCTGCTGCCATGTCAAGGACGAAGGAGCCAAGCCGTCCAGCTGGAACGGCAACGGCAAGTGGGCTCGTTCCAAGTATCGGCTTTCGTCCGCCCCATGGAGGCATGCAAGCCGCGGCGTTACTGAAAACCATTCCGACGAAGCCGGCGTCGATAGCCTGCAGTACATAATTAGCGGCCATACCGAAATGAGTGCTGCGTCGCACGCCCGCGACACCAATTCCGAAGTCGCGCGCCATTGCAATTGCCGCTGCCATCGCGCGCGTCGCAGCAACGTGACCAAACCCATTGTCAGCGTCTACTGACACTACGGTGGGCGTGACGCTTTTGATCTCAATTTTCGGCTGTGTATTGATCAGGCCACGGCGCACGCGGTCGAGATAACCTGGCATCCGCAACAGCCCGTGCGTATCAACACCACGCAGATCGGCACTCACGAGACAACCCGCCACGGTCTTTGCGTCATCGAGTGGTGCTTTGTGGGCGACGAGAAGGTCGGAGATTAGATCGAAGACCGATGTTGCTGATACATAAATCAATCCTGCATCAGTGATGGTGGATGCCATAGCTGAGACTTCCTAGAGGACTCTTCCAGTTGAAGCGAAGTCTTTCTCAAATTCACTCACTTTATAATCGAATGCAGCAATCTACCTCCGTTTAAGGCTTCGCCGCAGCGGTCACCGTCCGATCCGGCAAGGTCTCCGCAGATATGGCCGCAGCATCCTCCGGCAGAAGCAACCTCTCGTGGACGATCCGGTCGGCTGCCTGTTTACGCTTGGCCGTAAAGTCGTCCTGACTTCGATAGCGCTCTTCCAGGGAAAGCCGGGAGTCATGATTCGCGAGACGCTCCTTCCGAGTGCGCGCAAAAGGAATGTAACTACCGTAGAGGGAGCATAGGTCGCCCTCCGCAAAGCCTTCCGCGCGGGTGTTACGCCCGGAGTAAGTGCCGGTCGGAACGGCGATCTCGGGAGGCTCAATGCCTCCTATCGGATTGCCGTCAGCGTTGGTTCGCTCGACGAAGATGGGATACTCAGGCCCGGCGACGGTGGGGGGCTGGTGGCTGTAGTCGAGCGGCCGGATTTTGTTGATAGCCGGGCTGAAAGGAACACCGGGTATGCTGGGCCATAGCTTCGCGGCCTGTGCCATGGTCACCAGGGTGCCATCCTTCAAGTTCGGGTAGCGGCTCGGAGGAGGCTCAACACCATCGGTGACCCATTGGTCGAGAGCCAGAAACAACGCGCGGGCGTAGTATCGGTACCGCAGTTGATTTTTGAGTTCCTTGCAGACGCCGCGTTCGGGTGTTCCAAGGGTTGACCCTACAATGTCGTTGGACTCATGCGGAACGCCTGGTATATAAACGCGGACGTTGTCGGGGATGGAGACCGGCTTCCCGCTCGGACTGGTGACGACAAGCGACGCGCGCCCCTGCCACATTTCCGTATCGGTATCGAGGTGGAAGATCTTCGGGCACGAATGAGACTTCGTGCATTTCACAAGAATTCCGTCGGTCTTGCCGCTGAAGGGATCCGTGGTTGTTGCGTAGGTGAAAGGAAAGTCGGCGCCAGGAAACAGACGGTCCTCGTGCTGCCGGGTAAATCGGCCGGGTTGCGCAAACTGGGCGTTGGTAAAGGTCTTGCGCGAACCGGAAACGAGGCTGAACATACCGTCAAAAACGATGCGGCCGGAGTCATCGATATTGAAATCCTGATACAACATGTCTCTTAACAAACGCCCGCTTTGCGATACGCCGAGGCCGATCACCGCTTTGTATGGGGTTGCGGGATGCACGGGATTCGGCTGCCCTGTAGAGTCCCGCTCCGCATAGTGCAGGAACAGCACGAAATCACGAATCGAGGCAAAGGCGATCCCTTCCACCACGGCGCCCGTTGCGGGGTAAATGAACTCGTAAAGGGCCTCGGTGTCAAACCCGGGAGGGGCCGTAACGCGCAGGTGTCTTGCATCGACGTAGCTCCAACTCGAAGCGGCAACGGGCTTCCGCTGATCTCCCTCCCGCTCACGCACAGTCAGAGTTGCCGCGGAAGGATCCAGATTAGCCGCCGGATACGTCAGGGCCAGCGTGAACACGGGTTGCGGAGGAACAGTGGTAAGCTCCTCTCGAGTTATAGCGGTAATCGGCTTTCCGTCGCGAATGGCGATGGGGAACTTGGCCTTCAACAGACCGGGCTTGGAAGTTTCAGCGGAATCCTCGGCTTCCCAAGCGCTCCAAGCCACGGTATACCCGCGTTTCATAAGCAGTGCTGTGGCCGGATCGGCAACCTCGGCGGGGGGCGTGGAGTGATTTTCGCTGAGATTCAGGTCTGAAAGCGCCTTCTCGTGGCCGCGATTCAGCACGTCATAAACAAGGCGCCCGTTGCCCTTGTTGATATCGACCGGCTTCAGAATGGTGATATCCATGCTGTACTCCACATGGCCGCGGGTATTGACGGGTGCGTACTGGAGATTGACGATTCCGGCATTCATGGCCGCCTTCGGATCGAGCTCGCCGTACGCGGTTCCCGTCAGGAACTCATAGGGGCCGGTGCTTCCAAAGGAGGCACCGCCAAAAGCTGCCTGGCGCTTGGCAATTACGATTTTCGTGATGCCAACACTGGCCGGGGGCTTGTCCTGCCCACCGGCCAACTGAAGTACTACGATGCATCCAATACCAAAGATCAAAATAGCCCGCTTCATGCCACACGCTCCCAGGTTTGCTTTCAGCTAACCCTTCCCTTGGCTCTACACCCCGATTGTTTACTTCCGGGCAGACTCGGTCCCGTCGCTCCGATTTGCCAAGTAGAAATACCCGACTTTGTTATTCGGATTCGTGCCGTACCACATGCGCCCTTGCGAATCGCGGAAAAACTCCCGCATGGCCATTTCCGGATGGGGAAAAGGATATTCGATCACCTTCCCGGTTTTGGTGTCGAACCGCGCAAGCACATCCATCCGGTGTGAGTTATACCAAAGATAGCCATCAGAGTCGAAACCCATCGCGTACGGAGTGGGATCGGGTCCAGGCAACGGATACTCTTTGAATGTTTGGGTCGCAGGGTCGAAGCGCGCCATCTTTCCCCCGTTGAATTCGCCGACCCAAACCATTCCGTCGGGAGCGATTTCCATGCGGCGCGGCAAGCTCTTCTCCGTCGGAACAGCCCACTCCGAGACCTGCATGGTTTTTCCGTCGACCTTGCCGATCTTGTTGGCCTTCGATAACATCTCGGGAGAAATTTTTTCCGGATCCCTTCCGTACCTGGCGTTTAGACCGAAAGTTGTAAACCAGACGTCGCCGTTCTTGTCCGGTTTGACGTCGTAAGCGAAGACCACGTCCTCAAAACGTGTGAACTTTCTTGTTTCTGGATCAAACTTTGCTAGCGGAGAACCACTGCACCACACGTTTCCGCTGGGATCCAAGCGGAGCGTGTGCTTCCCTCCGCCCTCTCCCGTCCCTTCCTTCCCAGGAAGATAGGCATCCTGGTATTCACTGATCTTCCGTGTAGTGGGATCCCATCGGCCGATGGTGTTCAGACCTGACTCGGCAAACCAAACAGAACCGTCCGGCCCTGGTACGGCGGAATGAATGGCAGCGGTACCTCCATGGGGAACGGAGAAATCCTCCATCTTGCCGGTCTTGGGATCGAGCCGGGTAATCATGTTGGCGAGCCCGAAGTCGGGGATCCATAGATAGCCGTCCTTGTCCGGAGCGGCACTGAATGGCATACGATCCGGCCCGGGCATCTCATATTCCACATACACGATGTTGAGGGCGTCGCTGCTGAAGGGGCGTACCGTGTCCTTGTATCCTGGCATGTCCGTTGGAGATTTCGGAAGTACAGGGTCTGGACCAAACAAACTCGTTAAATAAGAGGCTAACTCGGATGCGTCCTGATCCGTCACACTCGCCAAATTGAAGTGCATCGCTGTTCGCATAAACTCAATCCGGTCTCGCCAGCCGTCTGCGTCGCGTGTCACGGAAGCCATACGGCTCTGAAATCCATGGCAAATCGAACAATTCCTGAAGAACAGGTCTTTCCCTTTTGCTGCCGGCCAGAGTTGCTTTGCTTGATACAAGGAGACGTCACTCCAGTGAACCATGCCCTTCTGCAACGCAAAATCGTACGATGCCTTCTGGTCGGCGGTCAGATTGACTCCAGTTCGCGGATCGGCCTGGAAACCTACGGCCCGAATTTGCAGGCGGTACTCGCCAGGCGGCAGTTTTTCGATCTGGTAGCGACCATGAGTGTCGGAAAGCACAATGACAGTGATGCGGGTCTGGATGTTTTGAGCCTCGACGAAGGCGCCCGGAAAAGGCGTTCCTTCCGTGGCCTTCACCGTTCCAGTAATCGTCGCTCCGTGACACGCGGAGCTGCACAGCAACAGAAAATTTACGAACGGAAGAAACCGGGAATGTGATCGCATGAGTTTTCCCTTTCGCCCTGTTTCAACTCGCAGACTATCCTGACCGTCTTCGAAATCTTGCCGCGGCCAGCCCCTCCGCGCCGCACTATTGTTTGGCGCGATCATCCATCCATTCGTATATCCTGCGAACACCTCTTGGCTCGGCACCACGACCCTGGATCTGCGGGAAATCTGCCTGGTGGGATGTCAGGTCCAACTTCTGAGCGGCTTGTTCGGCTGAAAGACCTTGTTTGCGAAGAGCGGCGACTTGGGCCACGAGATCTCGCAGGTAGTCCTGATACGCGGAGATCAGCGATTTCCCCCGGAACGGCATTCCGTGCCCAGGAAGCACTGTATCGAAATCCAACTTCTTCAGCGCTTCCAGGGTTGTAATCCATTCGTCAAACACTCCGTCACCCATATACGCGGGACGGGACTCCATGAGGTCCCCGGTGCATACGATCCGTTCCTTCGGCAGAAAGACCACCGTGTCGCCCTGCGTGTGACCCTGGCCAAGAAACAAGAGCTGGATTTCACGTTCGCCCCGATACAGCGTCATTTTTGACGAATAGGTCATCGTCGGCGGAGTGAGTTTGATATTTCTCAGCTCCTGCAAATCCTCCTCGGTCTCTGAGAGCTGCTTCTGGAGTGCGGCCCGCCGGCTGGGATCTTTTTCGGCAGACAGTTGCTTTTTCAGCGACTCCACCTGGCCTGAGGTATTGGACTGCGCTGAAGTGAAGGGTTCCCGATGGAGCACGTCAAGATCCAACATGGCGTGGCGAACGAATTCGTGGCCGACGATTTCGACCTCCGGCCCGAAAACGGAGTTTCCGTCGACATGGTCGTAGTGAAAGTGCGTGTTGACAACCCATCTCACGGGTTTGTTTGTGATTAGTCTCAGATCCTCCAGGAGCGCTCGCGCCGCCCTGGGGGTCGTCCCGTCATCCACGATCACTACATCACCTTCGTTGACAAAAATCGGATGGTTGCCACCCGTTGCCATCGGACCGCCGGAGGTGGCGTAATACACGCCGTTGGTGATCCTCTCAAAAGAATAAACCTTGCCTGAAACCAGCGGCGCGCCTGTTTGCGAACGGCCTGCCTCATGCGACTGGGCCAGGGCTTTTGATGACAGCCCTGCCGGGATGAAAATCGTGAAAATTAGAGTAACTGCCAGCGGTACTTTCACTTTTGCGCCTCCGGACGGGCCTGATGCACTGAGGCATTGTACGTTCATCAATAAAGTCTTGACATGTATTCAACCGTATTCTAGTTTATGCCACAGTTTTTGTCTACAGATCGGAGAAATGGATACCTGTGGAGAGTGCGCACATGACAATCAACACTTCGAATTCCTGCCGAAAGCGAGGGGGCGCCAAGAAATGTCTCGCTGTGGTTGTTCTCGCGATGGCCCTGGTCCCTGGATTGATGGGCCAGACGGCTGATACCGGGGGGTTGACGGGCACTTTAAAGGACTCTTCGGGCGCCGTGGTGCCGAACGCAACCGTCACCGCCACCAATATTGGCACCAGTCAAGCGCGCACCTCGACGACCGAGCCCGATGGAACCTATAAGTTTGGCTTGTTGCCTCCGGGTGACTACAAACTGCGGTTTGAAGCTTCCGGGTTCAACGCAGCAGAGGCGCCGAGGGTCTCGATCGTTGTTACGGAGACATCGGTCTTCGACCAGACCCTCCAGGTGGGCACACAGACGCAGCAAGTGGAGGTTCACGCTGAAGCGGAGGCAGTACAGACCGCTACTTCAACCATGGGCGCGGTGGTGGGCTCGGAGACCTTGACGACTCTGCCTTTGACCTCGCGCAACTACACCAACCTGCTGGGCCTGGCGGCCGGAGCCAATGCTGGCGTGTTCGACGCGGCCAACATGGGCAGGGGCACGCAAGACATCGCGGTAAACGGATTCAGTATTGCCCAGAACAATTATCAGCAGGACGGGGCCTCCATCCAAAATCCTACTGGGAAAGGGAATGGCGCCGATCAAGGCGCCAATTCCGGGATCGGGGTTGTGAATCCGGACGCCATCGAGGAGTTCAAGATCCAGACCTCGCTCTACGATGCCGGGTATGGGCGCAATCCGGGCGGCAACGTAAATGTGGTAACCAGGTCGGGCACAAATCAGTTTCATGGCGCGGCTTTTGAGTTTTTCCGCAACACGGATCTCAACTCTAACGATTTTTTCCGCAAGATCAGTCCGCCCGTTGGGGGCGTCCCCGAGAACGGGCGACAGGTGCTAAATCAGAACCAGTATGGCGGGGTATTTGGCGGTCCGGTAAAAAAGGACAGGTTGTTCTTCTTCGTCTCTTATCAGGAGACCCAGCAGAAGAACGGAATTTCCCTGGACGGATATTCCGATCCTACCTTGGTTGGTATCCCGCAGGGGGACCGCTCAAACACGGCCGCGTTCCGCGCCGCACTGGGGGCGGCGTTTTGCCCTGGCGGAAGCGCCACGGCCGGCACCACGGGCAAGACTTCCAACGGGGGCACGCAGGTTGCATGTAACGGCTCGAACATTAACCCGGTGGCGATCAATATTCTCGAACTCAAGAATCCCGATGGCAGCTATTTCATTCCCAGTTCTTCGACAGGGATCAATCAAAATGTCACCTTCAGCATCCCTGCCACCTATGCGGAGCATCAGGCTCTGGGTAACTTTGATTATGTGATCAACGATAAGAACACCTTGTCGGGGCGGTGGTTCTATAGCAACACTCCAACGAATATTCCCATGGGGTGTGCTGCGAGCGCCACGACGATCGCCCAATGCTTACCCGGAAGTCCCGGAACGCAAGTGTTTGTGAGCCACTATATTGTGGGGCGGCTCACAACGGTCCTCTCCAGCAATGTCGTGAATGAAGCGCGGCTTTCATTGCAGCGATGGGGCACAGTTGTTCAGAACCTGGTTCCGTTCACCGACACGCAAGTGGGAATCACCCCGATAGTGCCAACAATAAACATTCTTCCTACCACCGCCGTCACGGGACTGATGCAATGGGGCGGTAGCCAAACATTTGGCAGTGAAAAGCAGGTCACCTCATGGGAAGCAGCGGACCAAATTTCTTGGTCACACGGGAAACACACCATTCGCGCGGGCTTTGAATATGAGCGCGACCGGCAGAACTGGCAATTTCCAGGTTTAGCGATAGGGTTTAACACATTTCAGACCTTCCAGGACTTCCTCCTCGGCCTCCCCGGATGTGCTCCCAGCCTCAACACACCGCAATGCGCGGCCACTCAGGCGAGCAGCACGGGTCCCGTCTTGGCTGGGCAGACAAACGGTACTTCTACGAGCAACATTTCCAGCACAACCAGTACGTCAGATGTAGTACCACCCGGTGGCATCATTCACGCCTACCGCATCCCCGCGGCGAGTGCTTTTGTCCAGGATGACTTCAAGATGCGAAGCAACCTCACGTTGAATCTCGGTCTGCGGTGGGAATATGACGGGATGAACTATGATAAATACGGCGATCTCACAAACGTCTGGCCCAGCCTAATCAACACGGTTCCAATACCAGGATCGACACCCGCCACGGGGACGCTCGCCGGGTATGTGATCCCCTCCAACTTCAATTTTGCTGCGTACCCGGCGCCGCCGGTAGGCGGCCTCTTCCAGAACAGTCAGAAAATCTCCACTCAGAACAGCCCGTCCATCAAGAACTTCGCCCCTCGCGTCGGTTTTGCCTGGAAGCCGCTCGCAAGCGATCGGTTTGTGGTGCGCGGCGGAGCCGGGTATTTCTACGACCGCGTGGGAAACACGATTTATAACAAGAGTTCGATAACAAATATTCCCTATGGCATTCCGATCGCCCAGTCCGGTGCCGCAAACTATTTCTCGACCGAAGCCCAGCCTTGGGAAGCCGCCACGCTGGGGTGGACACCGCGCTGGGTAAACCTTGCAGCGGGGACGAGTTCCAATCTACTCTCCATCGTGACGGCCCCAATTTACCTCTCTCCAACCACGTATCAATGGAACCTCAACGTTCAGTATGAATTCTTGCCCCAATGGGTCCTGGAGTTGGGATATGTCGGGACTCGCGATATTCACCAGGCCGCCGATTCTACTCTCGACTCGGTACTTGAGAGACAAATCAACGGCGCGCAATTGGCGAGCCCGGCCAGCCCCATTAACGGCATTGTCATCAATACGGTCGCGAACGCCTCTCTTCGCGTGCCTTATCTGGGTTTCTCGCCCGGTGGTCTGCAGGAGGATGAGACCATTTATGACAGCAAGTACAACAGCTTGCAGGCAACCGTACGTAAGCAGATGTCCCGTGGTCTTCAATTGCAGGCTGCGTATACCTACGGTCGAGCGTTTACCACAACAAGCTACTATTTCCTCAATATCCTGAACCTGCCATTGCGATATGGACTGAATCCAGCGTATCGTCCGCAGCGATTTACCATTAACTACAGCTGGGATCTCCCGCTAGGCAAGCACGACGGTGTTGTCGGAAAAGTTGCTAGCGGCTGGAACCTTTCAGGCGTAACAGTGGTGCAGGACGGCACGCCCCTTACCATCGAGGACACCAGGGGCGGGAGCATCTACGGATTTGGCGCCGGATCGCCCGTTTTCTCGACTGCCGAATTTGCTGCGGGGATGGGCCCGGCGGACGTCTCAACTCCGGGTGGCGTGGAAGCGCGACTGGGAGGCGCAATCGGAGGCCCAGGTTATTTCAACAAGGCCGCCTTCGGTACAGTCCCGGTGATCGGCAACGGAACAGGCTACGGGAACAGCGGTTACGGCATTGTTCCGGGCCCCGGCCAGTTTAATTTCGATGCGACAATTCAGAAGACCACCAAAGTGGGGGGTATACATGAGGATTCAACCCTGGTATTTCGTGCCGAGTTCTTCAACGTGTTTAACCATCCCCAATTCAACAACCCCGCGGTTGTGGATCTATCAAAGTCAACCTTCGGTCAGATCACGAGCACGTCGGTGAACCCGCGGCTGATTCAATTTGCTCTGAAGTATGTATTTTAACGCAAAGTGAGTACCATGAATCGGCTGTGCCACCCGAGAGCTCTCTTCGAAAAGTGCCCGATCTGCGTTTATTCGTCGATGAACCGTGGCAGATCTCGGACGCAAGTCCGTACCGCACCGCGAAAGGTGGCCACCCGCTGTGCGATGAACTTTCGTTCACTGGAGAACTATTCGATGACAAAACTAAAATTTGCCGCAATGCCCTGTCTGACGTTGCTTTTTTTGTTTTCTGCGGGAACTTCCAAGGCTCAGCTGGAAGGCATCATTGACGAACATGCACACTCCGATCCAGACAATGTGCCACGGCGATATGACGCCCTCGAGTTGGCGAAGGCAGCCAAGGCGGCGGGAATGCCCGGCGCCGTTCTCAAGAATCACGAGATGCCCACCACACAACTTGCCTACATGGTGAGTGAGCTGGTGCCGGGCTTCCAGGCCTGGGGGAGCATCGTGCTGAACCGATCGGTGGGAGGCATCAACCCCGACGCCGTCGAGCAGCAGGCCACAGTGAAGGGCCACTTTCTGAAGATCGTGTTCATGCCCACCAGGGATGCGGACAACCCCAAAACGCGGGCCGCCCACCACCCCTCTATTCCCATCGCCAAGAACGGCGTTCTGTTGCCGGAAACCGTTGAAGTCTTGAAGCTGATCCGCAAGTACGACCTGGTCCTGGCGACCGGTCACATCGAGCCGGCAGACAGCCTGTTGCTCATTAAAGAAGCCCGCAAAATGGGTATCCATAGAATATTGGTCACGCATCCTGAAATCTTGGGGACGACAATTGCTCAGATGCAAGAAGAGGCCAGGGACGGCGCTTATCTGGAGTTCATCGGTAACTTCGTTTTGCCGGTCGCACAGAACGGCAGTCCCACGATCGTACCGCACGCGCCCAACAGAAAGCCGGAAGAATGGGCCGCCGACATTCACGCCGTCGGCGCGGAACATTGTGTTCTTTCGGGCGATTTCGGTGGCACTGCTTATGTGCCTTTCATTGAAGGCTGGAAAATGTATATCGCCGCGCTGAAGCGGGCTGGGATCACGGATGCTGAAATCGACCTGATGGGCCGGAAGAATCCCGCGCATTTGCTAGGTATGGACGTGCCGACCTCAATAAAGTAAGCTCGACGGCTAAGTACCAAACTGACGTTCGGGTTGCCTCTCCGCAGGAATAGCATAAGGATTGTGTCTTACCATGTACGTTTTGATCTCCGGAGTATTCAGGATCTTCGAAATACCGAAGAAGACAAAAATGGAGAACAGGCCGAGCCGACATCACGGGTTTCGGCGAGCCGTCTACTGCTCGGGACTGCGCGCTACGATTCCCCGTCCCTATTAGGCCGCGCGAATCAGTGCTGCCGAACCTGCAATGCTCACCGTGTCTCTCCGCCGACAGATTTCGGGTTCAAAGGATTCAGGCCAAGTTGTTGAAAAATGAGTTGGCGCTGCAACTTTAATTAAAAGAACTCGTCTGAATGAAGGAAGGCCAAGGAGACGAGTGAATGCGCGGCGACGATAACCACGACGATTCCGTCGCACGGCCGCGGCGAGATACTTCACGCCTACGACAAGGCAACCGGTAAGGAGGTAGGTGCTGTGTATCTACCGGGGCCGCAGAGTGGTTCGCCGATGACGTACGTGCTCAATGGCAAGCAGTACATCGTCCTTGCGGTCAGCGGTGGAACGTCCTCCGGTGAGTACATAGCGTTCTGCTTGCCGAAGGATTGAAGCGTGGGCTCTTCGAAAGCTCTTTCGGCCCAGAGGATTGTACTGTCATTTCTGGCTAATTCCCGCCGCCCAGGACTGATAGATACACCGAGAGAGTGTCGAGCTTCTCCTGCGATCGCCCTCAGTCCAGTCCGTGGTATTTGAAGTTCCGAAACACGACTTCACCTGTTCCGGCGGCATACAGGAAAAGTCGGCGTCCGTCCGTCACGTAGGTCGATGAGTTGTCGAACGGAATCCACGTTTTCCCATCAGCGCTGTAGAACGCAGAGATGTCGTAGTTGATGTCGCGAAGACGCAGAAAAAGATGTGTCTCTTTGGATTCGACATCGTCCCGATGTTGAGTCCAACTTGTCAAGAATGTCTCTCCCTTTCGCAAACTGACCATGGCCCAAGTAGACCCTGCTTCTCTGCTACCCCCGGAGTAAAGCAGCAAACCTGCTTCCGCCGTTTCCGGGATGGAGACCTCCACTTCAGCTTCATAGGAGTGATTGACAGGTATCACGCCAAGCATCATAGCAGCCAATGGAATAGCAGCTTTGCCGGGCAAGCCGCCCGCCGCCTTCATTACCAGCTTCCCATCTCCGACCTGGAAAGACTCTTCTGGTTTCACGGATGGGTCATGCAACCATTGAATTCCCAGAGAGGCGTTTGAAAAATCATCGGACAATGGCACACCATGGCCGATGTTCTCTCCCGTCGGTTTTTTCAACACGTCTGTCGGTGAGACACCGAGCGGAATGCGAGGCCAGCCATCGTCTGTCCACCCGATGGGCAGCAGGAGGCTCTGCTTGCCGTATAGCACGTAGCCATTTTCATAGCCGGTATACATGAACCACCACTTGTTTCCACTGTCCTCTATCAGTGTTCCATGTCCCTGGCGCCACCATTTTTCGTTTGAGCTTGCGGTGTGCACCAAGGGATTGTGGGGAGAATTCTCCCAAGGACCCTCCACCGATTTCGAGCGCGCCACAATGGACATATGGCCGGTAGTCGGCCCATCCCCACCCCCTTCAGCCGAAACCATGTAGTAATAGCCCTCGCGGTATACCAGCTTGGGCGCCTCCAGACATTTACACGACACTACCCAGCTCTTTGGATAGCTCCAACCATCATAAGCTTTCTTTGGATCTCCCACAGTGCTGAGACCGTCAGGGGCTAGGCGAATTAACATGCCCTTGTTGAAGTACAGATACCGATTACCTTGTTGGTCGACAACGTGGCCCGGATCGAACAACGTTGGAACCCCCAGATCGATAGGGTCGCTCCACGGACCTTCAATGTGGTCGGACCACATAACGATGTTCTTCTTAAGCGGAACGCCCAACTGAATACGCGAAGGATCCGTCTGCGTCGTATAGATGTAGTACTTGCCTTTGTAATAGGTCAGGTCGGAGGCCCATGGTCCGAGGTCAACGTTGTGGAGTGCGGGCATGATCGGCCCCCAGTTGACCAAATCGCGTGAATGCCAGATTAATCGATCCGGCCATCCGCCACCCGCGATCATGTAATAGTCGCTGCCGACTCTAACGACGGTGTTGTCGGCCCCAGGACCCACGAGAACCGGATTTCGAAAATGGCCGTTGCCCAGATCGGCGTGCGGAATGTTTTCGAGCCGGGCTTCTTCGGCACGCCCGCTGTCCTTCTCATTGGCACCAAACAACTTCAACGAGGCGAGACAAACTGCCAAGCCGACTGCCAGAAGAAGTAATACTGCCTTCGTCCCAGGCAGCTTCATATTGCCTCCACTATGAAAACCGGTAGCTATATCCTAAATAGGTATCCTTGATGGAAAAGAGCAATAACTAAAAATCTTACCGAGGAGGAAGCAACGGTTTTTGCCCTACCTGTAGTTGCTGATCAAGCGCAGTCAGCTGCGCCGCGGCAATAGAATAATTGGCCATGAGCCAGACCAAATCCACGGTGCCTTTACGACCAAATAAACGCAGAACCTCAGCGAATGTGCCGGAAGAAACTTTTCTGCGGCCAAACATCTCGCGTCCGAGGGCAACAATGGCAGTTTCCTTCTCGCCGAAACCAACCACAGGTCTCTCGTATTTGATGATGTCGATGGCAGACTGTTCGATATGGCGTGGATCGCTCGGGTTCCGCCCGAACCTTTCCCATTGGGTCCATTCGTACTGGCAATCCAACTCGCGCGCCGTCACCAAAATCGCGATCTCCATCAACTGGTCGGACAATCCCGTTTCGTACTTGAGATAGTGACCGACTCCTATCATGAGTCCGGCGAGTTCGGGGTCCCAGAGAGTGACGCGGGATTCCGCCGGAGTCCCCGTAGGGAAAAACCCGGCTCGGACCGCCCCGTTAGCCGCAGGCGCCCCTCGATTTACTTGGTCGTAAGCCTTTTTCCCGTTATCGTCCATGTCTTCGCGTTTCGGCACCGGGAAGCGGTTCCTGGAATCGGGATAGACATCCTTGGGGAGTGGCGCCCCAGACACGTCTGCTGGTTCTTCGTTGCGCACCGGAGCCTGCACCAGGATCCGAGGAGGAAGCAGAGGCTTTTGTCCCACCTGCAACTGCTGATCAAAAGCAGTCAGCTCCGCTGCGGCTGCGGAATATCCAGCCATGAGCTCCAATAAGTCCAGGGTGCCTTTGGGATCGAATAAACGCAGAACTTCAGCGAACGTCTCGGAGGAAACCTTTCTCTGGCCAAACATCTCGCGGCCAAAGGTTATAACGGCGGTTTCCTTCTCGCCGAGGCCAACGACCGGCTTGTTGTATTTGATGATATCGATGGTGGACTGTTCGATATGGCGTGGATCGCTCGGGTTCCGCCCGAACCTTTCCCATTGGGTCCATTCATACTGGCAATTCATCTCGTAGGCCGTCACCAAAACCGCGATCTCGAGCAAGCGGTCCGGCAATCCGATTTCGTACTTGCGATAGTGAGAGACGTCAGCAAGGAGCTTTGCGAGCTTAGGATCCCAGAGACGAACAGGGGCCTGCGGAGTTCCGGTCGGAAGAAAACCCGCTGGGACCGACCCGTCCGGCAACGGCTTTCCTCGGGTTATCTGGTCGAAAACCTGCTTGCCGGAGTCGTCCATGTCTTCGCGTTTCGGCAGCGGGAGTCGGTTCCGGGAGTCGGGATAGATGTCCTTGGGGAGCTGGGCGTCGGCTGAGACTGCTAAGTCGACATTGCGCACCGGATTCTGCGCCTGGATACTCGCCTCTGGCAGCACGCCCACGATGCCCGCGAGCAAAACAGCTCCGACGCTTTTCAGCACGTCCATATCGCTACTCCTCTGTGAACAATCGAAGCTTGTTGATAAGGTGCTATGGCTTGAGCCCTAAGGCGAGCGCCGGATTGGTTTTCACCATGAGGTTAATATCAGCCACGGAAATTCCTTCTTTGTGCAGAGCCTCCATAAAATCGAGCAAGCCCTGGGGATGCAAAGGGACAGGCGGGTCACGGACCGCGCCAAAGTTCGTTGCAAGAATGCAGAACGCCGGGCCTACCTGACGAATCGCTTCCGCGTACTCGCCTATCGAATGCCGTGGCGGCGGTCCTATGAACGGACCGTCCGCGTCAAACTCAAGATACGCACCATCGCGAGCAGCCTGCTGCATTTGCGGGATCGTCATGTTCTCGAGATAGTACATGGCGTGGGTCACGACGATGTGCGTTACTCCCCGCTGATGGGCTTCGTGAACCGCTAGCAGTATTTCTTCGGCTGAGACATGGCCGGTCTCAAACACCAATTCGTGATGTTGTCCAATGAAATCGATCAGCTCAAGGACATTGGGAAGCAGGCGGCCATCCTTCGCGACTGGAACAAACGGACCTCTTGCCTCCCTTTGCTTCCAATCGTTTTCTGCATCTTCAGTGGGCAACCATATGACTCTTCCCCAGCCTCCTTTCATCATCGTCATCTGTTTCACGGCTTCGAGATTGATCCCCCCGTTGGATAGATCCATGGTGATGCCGCCGAAGATTTCTATTCCGGGAACCTCCTTGCGGACCATGTAGGCGAGCGCGGCCGTTGACTCGTGGTGATTCTTAAGCACCAGCCCCCGCATGCCGTTCTCTTTGGCAATCCGTGCTAAGTCATCGGCGTCAACCGAGCGCGGTTGGCTGTCGGGTGAACTATGAACGTGGAAATCGATCGCACCCTTGAGATTCAAATCCGACTGTCCATAGACGGGAAAAACCAGCAGAAATAAACAGATGGCCGAGCACCTCAATTGCTTGGCGAGAATGCACAACAATTGTGGACTCATCTCATTCTCCCCTCAGGTACGGACCCTTTACGCCATAACGGAACCAAGGCGGGAGGGAGAGACCAGCGTCTTCCGCTGATAGTGATATGCCGGATTTTGGTCAAGCGACCAATAGCGTACAGATTCGCGGATTCTGAAATATCCCCGTCGGTTACGATCCGGTCAGGCTCGGGAACAGTTCTCACTACGTCGATTCCAGCGATCTCGTCCGGCTCTTCGCCTGGCAGGGCATCGCGACCGAAGAGTCTTTCGGCACCAACATATCCCGGCAGACGGGGCAGGTTCACAATGAAGTGTCGCGGATAGAGGTCCTGCCACACTTCCCGATCCTGCGCTTCGTGATCAATGAGAATGTTCGCGAATGGAGTCGCCGTATAGGCGACGTACCCGATGCGCCGGAAAGATCGGAGGAGGGATCGGATCAAACCGTTGATCACCGAAGGTTCGATTTCTTCCTCCGGTGGTTCTCCTTCATTCCGCGGTAGGCGGTTGCCTCCGGTGTTGATCGATGCCTGATCCGCTTCATCATCGACTACCAAAACCGGCAGCTCGGGGGGAGCACCCTCATTCACCCATTCAATAAACCTTCTCAGGACCGTCGCGTTTTTCTTGATGACCGCTAGCACATGCTCATTGCCCTGCAACACGTTGTGACCCACGGTTCCTGGCTGGAAATCCCCGCCGAAGTCCGACGAAGTCAGAGCAATCCACCGCATGCCGGGCTCGGGTTCCCCGACGCCCTCATTGCGGCGGAGTCCGAGCTCTTTGTCCAGTCTTCGCTGAGTCTGTTGGCGCAGCCCATTGTCGATTCCGGACAGCACAATTACGAGCTTATATCCAAGGTCTGCTGCCTTTGCGATAAGCGCTGAGTAATTGGCGGTCTTTCCACTCTGCACGTGCCCTAGGACCAGACCACGGGTCTGGAACTCTTCGGGACCGCCGGGGCGCGGATCTTCCAGATGCGAGAGAACTCTGTCGGTCGAATCGTCAAGAGATTCAACTTCTGGCTGAGTTCGACCGACGTGATCTAGGAGATATGCACGAAGCTGACGCCAGTAGTAGCCCGACGAGGGATCCCACTGTTGGAACCATTCTCTCGGACCTCCCGAACCCGAAATAACCCCCGCCGGGCGAATCGGTTGAGCAACTTCTTCTTCAAAGCGGGCGCGAACAATCTCCCGGTACTCCGGCGGCATGACCGCCAGCGCTTCTTCGAGAGACTGGTCGAGCGCGTCCATGTGAACGCGCAGAACACGGAGGTAGTTTGCGACTGCGTCAGAACCCGAACTCATCGGCCAGCTCCGGAAACCGCTTCATGAATGCACGGATAATCTTTTTCAAAGCGTCCGCTTCGCCCGCCTCGGCGGCGGCTTGCTCGAATGCAGTTCTGATCTCACTTCTCCTGAACGATGCAGGACTCGTCTTTCCTTCTGTGCTGCCACGCCCGGTGCCCGCGCCGCCTCGGAATGGACCACCGTTCCTTCCGGCGCTGGAAGGCGGTGCACCCCGGCTCTTATCTCCTCCGTATACCGCCTTTGCTCGTTTCACCAGACGTTCAACGGGTTCTTCGAGCTGGTCTTTCAATTCCGGAGGAAGGACGACCCGGAATTTCGCGACATTGACCTCAAATGCAGGGTCCAGGTCCGGATAGAAATCGATCGCTGCCCTTGCGAGCTTCGTATGCTCATCGGCCGTCCGCATCCGGCACCAGCCGCCACTCTGGATCATGCGGTCCGCGCGGTAGATGTAGAAGCCCTGCTGACGATTCCACTTCTCCGGGCCTGTCATTCGTTCAAATGCGCGGACGCTCGAAAATTTCTCTTTCTGCGGCAGTACGTAGGGCTGATAGCGGACCGTCCCCTTTCCGCCGTCCGTGTGCAGCTCGAATTCTCTGGCCGGAAAGACCTCGGTTGATTTCTCATCGCGCGCGAAAGGGTCCCATGGCTCCACTGACGTGCCATTTATAGTGATACTGAGCTTCTTCCGTCTTCTCGCCTCTCCGCTCAGGAAGCGATGAAACACCATGCCCAGATGCTGATCAAGCTGTTCCGCAAGCTTGTACAGCGCGTTCTTCGAATTTTCTCCCCATGCAATCTTGTATTTGAGAACCCGTTCGAGCGATTCCCATAGGACAACCGTTCCGGTCTGCTCCTGCAAGGGGTCGACGAGATTCTCCGGCCGGTCTTCGGGGCCAAGTGCCTCGATTTCCCAGCGATTCGACTTCTCGACGAGATCCAGATCCCAGCGACGAACCTCGATCCGGCGCTGATTAGGATCAGTACGACTTGCGACAGTCAGTCTACGGCACTGCGAAAGAGAGGCCGTTTTCAACCCAAGTCCGAACTTTCCCAGGTCATCTACGTCATAGTCCCGCTCGGAGCCGAATCGCATGGCCTCTGTGATTGTCGTACCGGACATCCCCGTACCGTTGTCTGTCACCCGTACCCATGAGTCCGGTCCCGCCCACTTGAGGTCAATGGCCACTTTGCTGGCTCGCGCGGCTACGCTGTTATCAACCAGATCAGCCATCGCATGGACGAAATCATAGCCAAGGTCGCGCAGCGACCTGACCAGCCGCCGCGCGGAAGGAATTACTTCGACCATTGCGCGGGTTGACGCCGACGAGGATGCCATGCGGGTTCCCTTTCCTGAAACTAACACACTCTGTATTGCTGACCTTCTAACTCTAACGGAAAGAACCGACCTGTTGGACGCGCGTGATCGGGCGGGTGTTACGCTTAGGAAAGACACGTCTCGCAGTGCGCTTCATCACGCCGAGAAGGCGCTTACGCAGCTTTTCAACATCTGCCAGTTCGCATTCCCAGACGGTTTCCACGGTCCATCCAAGCGAGGCGAGATCCCTCGCCTTTTCCATGTCTCTCCTGACATTTCCCAGAAATTTTCTCCGCCAGAAGGCCTCCCTGCTTTTTGGCGTATACGCGTATGCGCAACCCTCATGCCGATGCCAGAAGCATCCGTTGACGAAAACTACTGTTCTCCACTTGGGAAGAACGATGTCGGGATGACCGGGGAGGTGTCCGACGTGAAGCCGGAAGCGATAACCTTGGGCGTGCAGCATCGAGCGCACGACAAGTTCAGGCCGCGTATTCTTGGACCGGATTCTGGACATGTTCCAGCTTCGGCGCTCTTTTGAAAGCCGATCCATCAGCCGCACCTCCGCCGCTTCATTTCAGAAGCCCATGGACGACCTTCGCCAGCTTCCTCGCCAGCAACGGCGGCACGGCATTGCCCACCTGTTTGTATTGCTCTGTGCGCGGGCCGACAAAATAATAATTGTCCGGGAATGTCTGGAGTCGGGCTGCTTCGCGTACCGTAAGGCTTCGGCACTGGAGCGGATCAGGGTGAATAAAATAGTGACCGTCCTTCGCAATATGGGCGGTCACTGTTGTCGAAGGTCGTTTCCTGACCTGGACTCGAAAGCGGTCTGCGAAATCAATATCCTCATCGTCATCAGACGTTTTCGCATTTCTGTGATTGGGCAGCAGATGGCTCGGAAAATCGGTCAGCAGCGGTGACTTTCCGCGAAGCTTCGCAAAGCACGCGGCGAAAAAATACCTCCACAGGTCCTGCTCGATGTGCGCGCGCGTCGAGTGATTGCACGCGCCACCAAGTTTGGGATCGTAATACCACGAGCGCTGCCATTTCGGCTTCTGTTCGGAAGGCACGAATTCAGCCCCGATCCTGAAAGAATCCGAAAGCTCTTTTGCGGTTTCTCGAACGGAGCGCCACACATCGACGTCGATGCCGTCTCCATTCAATATGCAGGGGTCAGCTACGCCTCGCACGGCGCCCACCCACGCCTTCCCGGAGTCGTCCAGACGGGAGAGCCGGCTTCGTAGCTTGGGAAGACTCCCTACAACCTTCCACATCGGAACGTCCTTCATTGCGTTGGGCACCCGCGCTGGCACAGCCTCCAGATCGCTTCGCACCCCAAGCAGAATCAGCCGGTGTCGTGCCTGTGGTATGCCATGTCGTTCGGCCCTGATGATATACCCGGACGGATCGGTTTCCAGCTCCTTGAAAAGGCTTTCGCTGTCTTCGTAATTGGCAAACGGATACAGCTTGTACGTAGCATTTTTTCTGTTTCCGTTTGAGCCCTCCCCGTTTGTCTCACAGGGTCTCTTGAGGTCCGCAAGGATCCGATTGATGATCAGATTTCCTTCGACCCGGCTTGAGAGGATTCCTTTCACGTTCTCCATCACGAATACGGGAGGGCGATGCTTGGCAATGATTCTCAAGTATTCCTGATAGAGGAAATGACGGTGGTCCTTCGCATGTTTCTCAGGATCGCGCGCCATCCTCGATCGCCCGACCAGCGAATAGGCCTGACAGGGCGGACCTCCGATCAGAATCCAGTTTTCGGCGCCTTCGAGAGCCTTACCAATCCGTTCGTCGATCTGAGCCGTCGGAAACTTGTCCGGGTTACCCAGTTCTGCCAGCCACGCCTCTTTGTCCGCAGTTGCGACCTCCTCGGGATGTCGCAGATAAAGTTCCTCGATGCTGAGTGTGCCTCGTGCAAAATCGTAGTAATCGTCCGGGGGAGCATCCGCGAACTGTCTGAAAAAACTGCGCAGACGAAGCGTCTCTCGGGCCACGCGATCCTTCTCAATGGAGAGCGCTATTTTGAACGGACTCTCTTTTCCGTGGCGAAACGCACTGAAGCCTTCGCCCAAGCCTCCGGGGCCAGCAAACAGATCAACGACCGGAATATCGTGTCAGGATCGCTTTTCTCCATTCTTCTGTCTCGCAAAATTTTCAAACCTAACACATCGCTGCAATGCCGGATTCGCCTCGGCTGTTGCTTAGAGGCTTTCGCGTTCTTTTATGCCGACGTCCTCGACGGGACGAATCCATGCGAGCTTTCTCCCGCGCTTGATGATGAGGAAGCGCTCCTTGGCCCATCGGACCCGGGCGATGATTTCAGAAGAATGGTGTCGGTATTTGCTGGGTGTAATCGGCACACCCTTGGCACCAGGCTGTACGGGCGTGATCGCGCACATCCGATGTCCATGTTTGTAGAGGACGAAGCTGCTGCCTGCGAGCGAAACCTGCATCAAGTAGTCGCCAAGCCTGTTTCGAAACTTCGCCGGCCAGATACGCGGAAATTTCTTGTGCTCTTTCATATCGACCATTCTGGTCGAAACGCCTGAAATAGTCAATTATAAGGGCCGAGACCTGATGCGCGATTCCGCCAGACGATTGCGGTGTCACGAGAAGATACTTGTTGGAGGCTACTGGTGCCCGCGTGGCCCCGCATGGTGAGGGGAGCTGGAATGTGGCGCTTGGAAATACTTCATGCGGAGAGAAGGGACGTCGCAAACCTTCACGAAATATCGGGGTTTGATCTTCAAGAAAGGACCGGAGAATCGATACAGCCTCGGCATATCTGCGAGAATGGGGCCGAAAAACAGGATTTTCAGCGGATTCTCTCTGCCATCTGGACACGTAACGACCGCGAGGCAGAGCGCAGACGATTCGAACTCTCGGGACCCTTAAAGGGACATCACGAATCCTGGGCGGAGAATTTTCGCTTAATGTCGGGGTTTGATCTCGCGGAAAGGACCGGAGAATCGATACACCCTGAGAATGTCTGCGAGAATTGGGCCGAAAAAGCGCATTTTCGGCCGATTCTCTCTCCTATCCGGATACTTGCCGACTGCGTGGCGGAGCGCAGACGATTCGAACTCTCGGGACCCTTAAAGGGACATCGAAAATCCTGGGCAGAGAATTTTCAGGGAATGTGGCGATTTGACGTCCAGGAAGGGACCGGAGAATCGGTACGGCCCGACAACGTCTGCGAGAAATGGGCCGAAAACACGCATTTTTAGTAGATTCTCTCTACTAACTAGGTACTTGTCGACTGCGTGGCGGAGGGGGTGGGATTCGAACCCACGAGACCCTTTCGGGCCTAACGGTTTTCAAGACCGCCGTATTCGACCACTCTACCACCCCTCCATAGGGATTTTCGCAAATCCGCTGCACATTTCTGCTGCACATTTGCGATTTCCTGATAGCATTCTAGCATGCAAAAAGGTCAAATCTTCCTGTCCCACGGCGCCTGGTTCGTCCGGTATCGGACCGACGGCAAGCAGAAATCGCAGCGCCTTTGTGCTTTTAGCGACCAATACAGAACCATGCGCAGCGTCCGCCCGCTGGCCGACGACATCCTAGAACCAATCAATGCGGGACGTGAAGTCAGCGGACCGATTACGCTGCAACAATACGCCGAAGCAGTGTATTTCCCGAACGTTAAAAATAAATTGAAGCCGAGCACATACAAAGGCTACTTCAACCTATACCGTGCCCATGTGCAGAGCCGTATCGGTGGATTGCGGTTTTCAACCTTCACGACGGCTGATGGTCAAAAACTGCTGTACAGAATAGCCGAATCCGAAGATCTGTCGCACCAATCTTTTCTGAACATCAATTCTCTCATGTCGGCTTTCTTCACTCATGCGAGACGAAGCGGCGCACTGACAGGTCAAAACCCGATGGATGGCGTAGAAGTTCCGCAAGGGCGGCGAACCGAGAAGACGCACAAGTACACGCTTGATGAAGTCGAGAAGATTACCGCTGCCTTGGAGGGCGTTGCACGATGCGCAGTCGTAGTCGCAGCTTGGACTGGCCTTTCATTGGCCGAATTGCGGGGCTTGAAGTGGGAAGACATCGACTTTAAAAACGAAAAGTTGAACGTCAATCGGACAGTGTGGCACAAGGAAGTCATCGACACCAAAACTGAACATCGAAAAGCCGCCGTGCATCTTTTGCCAAACGTCGTCAAAGAGTTGAAGAAGTTTCGGAAGAACACGCCCAGCACGACGTGGGTTTTTGAGGGCCCGCGTATCTTCCCGCTCGACCTAGCGACTCTAGGTTCAAAACGAATCAAGTATGCTCTCGGAGACACGGGCGTTCGGTGGTACGGCTTCCATGCATTTCGCCGCGGTCTTGGAACCCGTTTGTACAACAACGGTGTTCCGACGAAGACCATCGCAACTATTCTTCGGCATGGTACGGGGAGTGAAGTTACAGAAGAGAATTACATCGATGTAGACGAAAGTACCGCCGCCGATGCACTCAAGAACCTGCCTCAGAAGGCGTAAATGATCGACCGTGTCCACTAAAAGGAGCACGCCATGTTCATCAAAACGAATCACAGCGCAGCATATCTGCGAAGTTTACCTGATGTCACTCCGCACCACGCCCAAATGATGACTCCCGGTGGCGAAATTTGAGACCAAGAGTCTTAGTCTGGTAGATCAGTGTCTAAACCTTTACGGCTTCAAACTTTTGGCTTGGGACCAAGCGGAATGGTTTGTCTTCATTCAAGAGAGGCAACTTCTTGAATAATCACGGTCACATGGATCAGTGATCCCCATCACGGTGGTGCGGTTCTAACGGCTCTATTGAAAGAGAGAGTCTTCTAAAAATGACCGCAGCCACAACAACGCGTAACCGAAAATACCAAGCTATCGAGAAAATGCTGCTCGCCCAGAAGGCGGAGTTGACCGCACGAATGAATGGTCGCATCGGTGAGGTTCACATAGATCGTGAGCCGGATGACGAAGCAGCCTTGGCAAGCAATAGCACCACCAAGGATATGGTCGCTGCAACCCTCGAACGAGAACGCCGCACAGTGCAAGAAATCGAGGGTGCCCTCAAACGCATTAAATCTGGTGAATACGGATTGTGCGCCTCTTGCGACAAACCGATCCCTGACGCCCGACTGAAAGCCCTTCCTTGTGCTCGCGTCTGCGTAGGGTGTGCCGAGCGAGTCTCTCGTTCGAGTGGTCTGACCGCCGATTGAAAGATTCGATGTACGCCAACGAATGAGCGCGACTATTTTGTACGGAGAAAAACGCTTGGTACGTGAAATGCGTCCGCCCACTTTTTCCACAGTATGTGGTTTGACAAACGGGACCGCATTGCAAGATTCTGTCCCTGCATCCAACGGAGCGGAGCATCAGCGATGGACGGGGACTACGATATCTTCAAAAAGTCATCCGCGAAGGATGCCATCTGGGTGGAAACGGTCCGAGGCTTCGAGCAAGCCAAAAAGCGCCTGCTGCACTACACATCGGTTTCAACTGATGAATACCTAGTTTTCGATGCCGCCGAGGGACAGTTTATCGACGTTTTGGATAAGGCTGCGTCAGCCTGATAATCTCCACTTTTCGCAACACAAAATCCCACTCCGATCCGATGCATTCATCTTATGGCTTCAGCTCTTGCTGACACGTTATTCATGTTCTGTAAATGAATGAAGGCGATAATTGCCAAGAGGAACCGCGCCAAGATCGATTTCCGGCTTCTGGTCTTTCGATTTTCTGCGACAATTTGTGAGGAGGCGTCTCCAAATGGAGAATAGTTTGCATGTCCCCCTAGTAATGCTATTGATTGGCGCAGCGGCTATCCGAAGATTAACGCCCGCTGATCTTGTGGAATTAGGCTTAGTAATTTGCGCTTCAAGCGGTTGCGTGCACGACGCGCATTGGGAAGTGGCGAAAGAAAGTGCGAGCCTACCCAACGCAGGGCCTGGGACGTTTCAAACTGTTCGTTTTTACTGCGATTCTACTTGGAAGCCGATTGTAGAACCGCCCCGAGCTCTTCGATTGAACTAGCACTAAAGGAACTGTTGAATTGTGCCAGGAGCTCAGGAGCCCGAACGAAACAATCAGTTGATTGACATGATTGTCATGTCCTGCAATACTTCGGATTCCACTAAACTTGGTGGAGGTCCCCGATGTCATCTCGCCGAATATCTCCACAATTAATTTTAATTGTCTTCGCGCTTGCACTCCCGTCAGTAATTACGGCTCAATCAACCGCCTACGACAATCTGCTGGCCCGAGCCAAATCCGAACTTACGGCGGGTCAAACCGACCAGGCTCTATCGGACAGTAAGAAGGCTATCGCGCTTAAGGCCGACCGCTGGGATGCTCACATGATTGCCGGGTATGTGCTGCAATCTGAGAAACGATACGACGAGGCCGTCGAGGAATTTTCTCATGCTTTGGAATATGCGCCTGCCGATAAAAAGGCTGACGCAAAGAAATTCTTGGAAGAGTGCATGAATGAGAAAAGCGCTGGCAGTACTGCCCAAGCGAATTCAATTCAGCCAGCAAACAGTTCTGTTCCGGGCTGCCGAATGTCGGAAACAGCCCCTGTCGGCCCCAGTGCTCAGTCGACAGGCGTCGGTGACAATTCGACTACTCCGGGCACCTTTCAAAACAAAAGAAGAGCTTCCGAGCCACCACCAACGGTAGTGGCGCAAGAAATACAGGCTTCGAAACTTCTATCGCGTACTCCTCCTGTTTATCCGTCATTGGCCCAAGCAACGCGAATAGAAGGGACTGTCGCTCTTCACGTGATCATAGAGCCAGACGGTAGCGTTGACGAAATAAAGGTTGTGTCTGGCCATCCATTTTTGGTTCAGGCCGCTGTTAATGCAGTGAAAGCCTGGCGCTACGTCCCTACTTTAGTAAATGGTAAACCAGTATCAGTTGACTCAACTATTGCGGTCATATTCTCTCTTGGAAATCCGCCCTCGGCGGTCAGCGTTGTGCCAAGTCCAGGCCGTTCACCAGCACCCCCTCCAGCTGTAACTCAATTTTCCGATCTTAAATTACATTTCACGGCTGGACAAACCGCTCTCCAAAATCAAAAGTACGACGAAGCCATCGTAGAGTTTCAAAACGCTCTTGATGCTGCGAGCGCCAATGATAAGAATCGTGCTCTCGTGCTGGCTAATTTGGGAACGGCGTATGAAAACACCGGAAGGTACGCGGA
>Ga0302326_10005260_pt1 | contig 29558 bp, 33 predicted proteins | sample Palsa_T0_3_FD_202264 | JGI IMG/M metagenome (GOLD analysis project Ga0302326, IMG submission 202264) | Peat permafrost microbial communities from Stordalen Mire near Abisko, Sweden - Palsa_T0_3 | ecosystem: Environmental > Terrestrial > Soil > Palsa > Peat permafrost | place: Sweden: Abisko... | reverse complement strand
TTGACTCCCCGGCCCTAGAGTCTGTGTCTGGCCGGCGCCGCGAAAATCTCATCCATGTGAGATTTGCAGGGCCCGACGTTGCCACCGTGGGTCTGATCGAGCGACTGGCTGACGCTGAGCGCGTGCAGGGCCTCCCTACCGCCCGCGCGGCCGAGCAAGCAGTCTCGAAGGGCGCGCCCGGCTGAGGGCGCATCGGTCGCGCGGCCGCAACTGTTTCGGCGACCTGCCCCCGCCAATCGATCGCTAGGTATCGAACCGCCAGCGCGAAGCACCGTGCGGCTTGGCGGTAGCGACGCCGAACACGGTGTGGAACACGAAGCGGTATAGGTGCCACGGTGGCGGCCGGGCGCTCGGCGCGCTGTAGGGCGCCGCGAATGCGTCGCCCTCGACCTCCGCCGGCCAGCCGGCCTCGCGGTACAAGGCGGCGAGCCGCTCGAGCGTGCTGGCGTCGGTGACTCGCTCGGCGTGGCCTTCGAGCGTGAGATTCGGTTGTCTCAGATCGGTGCGACGCCGCACCTAATGCGGCGTTTCGCCCTTGTTGCGCGGTGGACGACCGCGGTGGTAGCCCGGCATGGTCGCCGGCGAGCGCCGGTGACCGGCGGCATCAAGCAGTTGCTCCTATGTCAAGAAGGCCGCCAAGATTTGGTGGCGAGTCGGTTTGATCTGCCCGTTAGAGCAGATGGTTCGTTGCCAACAGGATCATGATGCCAACGGCGGCTATGGGACCCAGCAGGATTCGCAGTGCTTCCATGCGACCGACTCGTCGATGAAAGCTCGCGGGGTTTTCGCGGTAAGCCAATAGGACAACCCCGCCGCAGACGATGAGTACCCCGAACTCCGTGAGCTTAGATGGCCGGGGCCAGGTCGCAGCTATGAGCACGACGTTTGCGAGCGCAACGGCGTAGAGGGCATTCCTTGCCTGTTTGAGCCGCGTCACGGCTTCATCGTCGCAGACCTAAAGGCAGGTGTCCAGCCGCCAGAACCGGAGCGGCAGGATGTGCTCCTGGCTGATGCAAACGTCGCGCACGAGGCTCCTGCGTCACGTCAAGCAGGGCACGGAGATCGCTGCATTGAGAATAATCGCGGGTTTGGCCGTGCGGGGTTCTGGTGGTCGTTGGAGGAGCCGGTAGAAGTGGCGCGCGAGTAGGCGCTTGAGGCATCTGAGGGCCTCCATCCGGGTCTTGCCCTCCGCTTGCTTTCGTTGGAGGTAGGCGCGTGTGGCGGGGTCCCAGCGGCCGCGGGTGATCGCGATGACGTGTAGTGCGCGGTTGATGCGGCGGTTGCCGCCGCGGTGCAGACGGTGTCGGTCGCTTCTGTCGGAGGAGACAGGGATCGGGGAGACACCGGCCATCCTGGCGAAGTGCGAGTCGGTCGGGAAGCGCTCGGCGCCAGCGGTTTGGCCGATGAGGATCGCTGCCGTGATCGTGCTGCACCCGGTCTCGGCGAGCAGCTCAGGGCGGTGCGCCGTGACGAGGGCGTGCAGCTCGCGCTTCAGAAGCGTCGCCTGGCGCGAGAGCTCGCGGATGCGACGGACTTGCTCCTTGGCGATCCTGACGCGTGCTGAAGGCTCGATCGTACGCAGCCGCCTGGCAACCCGGTCGAGCTGCCCTGGGAAGTCCATCTTGCGTGCAGGGATGCTGGCCTCCAGCGCGGGGTCGAGGATCACGAGGTTCCAGCGCAGCTTGTTGGTCAGGCGGGTGATCTCGTGAACGTGAGCTTCGCGGTGGTCGCAGAGCAGCCGGATCTCCATCGCCGTCTCGTCGAGAAAGGCGCCGGGGAAGCGATCGATGCCCTCTCTGAGGACCGCGCGGGCGACTGAGCGGGCATCGATCTGGTCGGACTTGCCGGCCTCGCGCTCCCCGCGGCGTGAGGCACCCATGAGCTTCGGCGGGACTCTGAGAACGCGCTCGCCGGCGGTCACGAGCGCGTTCTCGAGATGGTGGGATACGTGCCGGCAGTCCTCGATCGCCCACACGATCTCGGGGTCCAGGGTGTGCGCCCACTGCAGCGCTGTGCGGTGTCCGTCGTCGTTGGCGGCGATCTCGCGTTCGCCGCGGACCTCGCCCGTGCCGGCATCGATGGCGGCGAGGGCGTGGGTGTTCTTGTGGGTATCCGCTCCGATCACGATCATTCAGCACGTCCCTTCATTCGAGGTTTCGATTGGAGTGGATCTCCGGCGGACACGTCTGAGTTGGGGCGGTTGCCACGCTCCTATTAGGTCACGCCGGTGATCCCGGACGGCGGTGGGCGACACAACGGCTTGAGGTCAGGCACGTCGCCGACAAACAGACTAAGAGTCAGCCCACCGCCGGCCCGGACCTAACCCGGCCAGTCGGACACCAAGAACTGCACCCAAAGCACGGTCCTCGGCAAGCCGAGGACGACACGATCCGTGCGCTTCGCTCGGCACCAACCATCCGGCGCCAAGTACCTTCGCACTCAGAACAGGTTGCATGAGTCCTCCCTTGTCGTTGGATAGCTTGACAAACCCATGCTGTACTGCCATCGTGAGTACATGTCAACGACCAAGGAAGAACGCCTGCAGATTCGCGTCGACCCGTCCGAGAAGGCCCTCCTCGAGCGAGCGGCGGCCGCATCGCATCTGAGCATGTCAGCGTTCGTGGTCCAGGCCGCGGCATCCAAGGCCGAGGAGGTCCTCGCGGAGCGCTCGAGCATCAGGCTCTCAGCAGAGGCGTCGGCCGCGTTTACCGAGGCACTGCAACGGCCCGCACAGGTCAACGACCGCCTCGCCAAGGCGCTGCGCCGCAAACGTAAGTTCAGCTGGCTTGACTGAGCTGCGCCGCCCCGCACTGCTCGACGCGCGCCGCCACGACCGCGAGCAATTCGACAGCGGCGAGCCGGTACTCGACGAGTGGCTACGCCGCTACGCCGGCCAGAGCCGGCGCCGCGATACCGCCGCGACCTGGGTCATCGCCGACGCCAACAACGTCGTAATGGCATACGCGAGCATCGCGATGACCGGCATCGATCGCTCCGCCGCGCCCGAGACGCTCGCCAAAGGAGCCCCGGATCCTGTCCCGGCGCTGCTCCTCGGCCGGCTCGCAGTCGACCACCGCCACGCCAGTCTCGGGATCGGGACCGCGCTCGCAGGGCACGTGCTCGCCACCGCCGCAGAGCTCAACGAGAAAGCCGCCTGCCGAGCCGTGGTCGTCGCAGCCGTGAACTCCAAGGCTCGCGCCTGGTGGGAGCGACTCGGCTTCAGCCCATTCGACCCCTACCACCCTGACCAGGTCGACCTCTACCTCCTCACCGCCGACATCGAAGCGACACTCCGGCGCCTGCAATAGAAGCTGGGCACCCAGTGTCCGCGCGAAGGAGGGGCCATCGCACATTGGCGCAGACGCTCTTCGCTGAACGAAAGCAGGGCGCTCATCGGGCTGGATGCCGCCGAACGGGGCAGGCGCACGTCGGGCGACACCAACCGGTGAGTCTGCCGGCTTGGTGTGAGCGGCAGCGCGCGTCAGCTCGTTTGGCTGAGCCCGCCAGACGTCTGTCTTGCGAGCCAGAACGAGATGGACGACCTCGCGTTCTCGCGCATCCCGGGCATAGTTCCGCACGTAGCCCTGGGGTCTGGCAGTCAGCCGGCGGGCGTGACGAGCGGCAGAAAGATCTGATCGACGATCTCTTCAAGCGTCTCGCTCGACGGAGACCGGTGGGTGAGGATTAGCTCGTGGCGGATGAGGTCGAGCGGGAGTCGCGCGATGCGCTCGGGCACGTGCTCGCGCGCTTCTCCACGGGCGGCGGCGCGGGCGAGCGCCTGATGCATTACCTCGCCGCCGCCGCGTGCGAGCTGGTCGACGATCGTGTCGGACGCATCGTCGGTCATCAGGTCGTTGAGGAGCCCGACGACGGTTGTCGGGCCGATATCGGAGATCCGGCGTGCGGCCCGGCGCATGATCGTCAGCACGTCCTCGCGCAGGCTGCCTGTATCGGGGATCCGACGGGTTCCGGTCGCCTGCTGGTGGAGCATCGCCGCGATCACGAGCTCGTGCCGGCTGGACCACCGTCGGTAGATCACCGCGCGGCTCGTCTGCGCCCGGTCAGCGACACGCTCCATCGTGAGCTTCGTGTAGCCGACGCTCTGCAGCTCGCTCCAGGCGGCGTCGAGCAGGGCGGTCTCGAGTGCTGCGCCGCGGCGCCGGGTGGCGACCAGGCGGTCAGAGGACGTGTGGTGGGAGGTGGCCATAGAAAAGTTTTGGAGACACCTTGCATCTTATCGCGGGGTTGTGCTTAGATACGCACTGTCTCTTACATCGCTCTCCGAAAGGACACCAAATGTTGCTCCTCATTCGCTCTCGCTTCCCCCGCATCGCCAACGTCCTGAGCTTCGTCTCGGGCGTGATCTTCCTGGCCATCGGCATCGCCGCCGGCGCCTCGCCGACCCTCCTGATCCTCGGCGGCGGCAGCTCGGTTCTGCTGAGCGCCGTGCGCTACTTCGGCAAGCGCCACCCGCGGCTCGTCGCGGGCCGCGGGGCCGCCGCCGCACGATGAGCCACGACGCGGTCCCGTCCTCCGGGCCTGTGGCCGAGCACTCGGTCGCAGTGCCTGGCGGGACGATCTACTACCGCACGCAGGGCTCCGGCCCGCCGCTGGTGCTGATCGGCGGCGGGCCGAGTAACGCCGACACCCTCGGCGCGCTCGCCGGCCATCTCGCCACCGGCCGCACGGTCATCACCTATGACCGCCGCGGCTATTCCCGCAGCCGGCTCGACGATCCTTCCCAGCCGGCGAGCATCGCCGTGCACGCAGGCGACGTCCGCCACGTCCTCGAGGACCTGGGCGCCGGACCCGCATCGGTGTTCGCGACGAGCGTCGGCGCGCTGATCGGGCTCGAGCTCGCCGCTGCTCATCCCGCCACCCTCGCGCGGGTGATCGTCCACGAGCCGCCGCTCGGCCAGCTGGTACACGCAGACGACCAGGCGTCGTTCGACGTCGAGCTCGATCGCGACGATGCCGGTCAGGCGCTCGACCAGATCGCCGAGAGCATCGGCATCACCCGAGGACGCTCGCTCACCGGCTCGGATGACCGCCCCGAGGCTCGCCGCGACGACATCGAGCTATTCATCCACCGCGACGTCGCCGCGATCGCCGACTACCAGCTCGACCTCGACCACATCGCCCCGCTTGCGGACCGGATCGTCGTCACCGCCGGCGAGGACGGACGCGCGTTCTATCCCCACCGCTGCGCGGAGGCACTCGCCGCCGCACTCGGCATACCGCTGATCGAGCTCCCCGGCAACCACGCCGCAATGATCACCCACCCCGCCGAATTCGCCGCGTGCCTCGCACCACTCCTGCCGTGACCCGGCCTCCGTCACTCAGCGCCCCAGTCGCCCAGCACTGCGCCGATCAGATGGAGGTTCCCCTAGTAATGGGTAGGCTGGGCTGGGAAGGCTGCCGGCTCCTGCTGACCAACAAGCGCCGACAGCTACCGGTGCGGCAAACACGCGGCGCGCGGGGAGTTCCCGCCCGGCCCGGGGGCGCCACTCGGCGAGCACGCCCGAAGGTAAGCATCGGCCACGCGGGCCCAGTCCGGCAGCCTCGCTCGCCGATCGCTGCGGGAGCGAGCCCCCAATCGAAAGTCGAAGATCACACAGGCCGTAGGAATGCACCGCCAAGGAGGCTGGACCGGGTCCGACGAGCATGAGCTCTCGAGAGGCCACCTCGAGGTCGAGTTTCTGCCGGCAACGCCCCTTTGGCCGTGCGGCGGCGTCACCACACCAGACGATGGCTCAAAATGGGAGGATCTGAAGCGTGACAACGACTGTGCTCGAGCGTGCGTTCGCTGGCGATGAGGTTGCCTTCCGCGAGCTCGCGGAGCCCTTCCGTCGCGAACTGGAGTTTCACTGTTACCGGATGCTCGGCTCAGTGCAGGATGCTGAGGATGTGCTGCAGGAGACGATGCTGGCGGCGTGGCGTGGGTTGGGCAGTTTCGAGCAGCGCTCGAGCCTGCGGACCTGGTTCTACCGGATTGCGACCAACCGATGTCTGAACGTACTGCGCGACGCCGGTCGCCGCCCGCACTCGGCACCACCGCTGACCTTTGCGATTCCGGCGCCGACAAGGATGTCCGATCCGCACCGGCTCGAGCCGTATCCAGATGATCGACTCGACTGGCTCGCGGACACCCAGCCAGGGCCGGCGGCGCGTTATGAGAGCCGCGAGACGATCGAGCTGGCGTTCATCGACGCGCTGCAGCGACTGTCCGGACACCAGCGCGCCGTGTTGGTGCTCCGGGACGTACTGGGCTTCCACGCCGCCGAAACGGCGGAGATACTCGAGACCTCAGTCGATGGCGTCAAGAGTGCGCTCAAGCGAGCCCGGGCGACGATCGAGCAGGAGCTCGGTGACCCGACCCAGTGGACCGCCCCGCCGCCCTCCGCCTCGGTGGAGGAGCAGGAGCTGGTTGAGCGGTTCGCCAGAGCGTTCCTCGCCGACAACATCGACGGGATGATCGCTCTCATCACACAGAACGCGTGGTTCCGGATGCCGCCCGCCCCCCACGAATACCACGGCCCGGAGCTGATCGGCGCGTTCCTCGCCGCGGTGTCTGAGGGACATTCGGGCCAGTCGAGCCGTCTGATCACCACCCGTGCCAACGGGGACCCCGCGCTCGCGACCTACTACATAGACCAGCGCTCGGGGTCAGTCCAGCAGTCCGGGCTGTTGGTGCTGTCGCTGGCGGGCGATCGGGTCTCTGAGCTGACTTGGTTCCTCGGCCCCGGCTACCTGGAGCGGTTCGACCTACCCAGCGCCCCCTTTGTCGAGGCTCCGGTGTCAAAAGCTCCGTAATCGCAAAATGCCAGCTAGCTGGCAGACACCAGGAGGCTCAAATGTCGGTCTTGATGATGGTCGAAGTCCCCGGCGCTGACACAGCGTTCGCGGACGGAATGCGCCACGCCGGAGTCCTTGACGAGATGCAGGTGGCCCAAGGGTTCCGAGGCCACTGGAGCGGCGCCACCAGCTCGGGCTACAGGGCGATCGAGATGTGGGACTCACAAGAGGACTGCCAGGCGTTCGCCGAGGGCCACTTCGCGCCAAAGCTGCCGCCTGGGGTCGAGCTCCCGCCCATGGAGTTCTTCGAGCTGAACTTCGAGATCAAGCCCGCGCCCTAGGCACATTCAGCGACCGGGCAACCACCACCGACTCCCACCAGCCCAAATCCGAGTCGGAGTGGTGCCTCGCGGCTGCCGCTTCATCGCGAAGCGGCAGCCGCCGAACCGCTTGGAAACGGGTTGTTGGTCGCACGGCCAGCGAGTACCCGCGCTCTTGCTCCTGTGGGCAAGCGGGCGCTGGTCCGGGCGTCGCCGTCCGCCATTGCCCGAGCTGAGCCACGGAACCGCGACGCCGCGAGCCCGAGCGCCGGGAGTAGCGCGGCCACCTCAAAGCGGGCCCCATGGCGGCGGACCGCAGCAGCGTCCTGCTTCTCGCCAAAAGCGAGACCCACGCCGGCCAGCCGTACTTGAGGGAGCTTCGCGAAGGTGACGCCGGTCTCACATGGGTGAGACGCTGTCGTGCGGTCTCAATCGGTCGTGGAGTGTGTCACCGATAGGGCGGGTGAGCTTGCGAGCGTTTGGAAGACGACGCAGTAGCGCTCGGTTAGGCGCAGTAGGGTGGCCAGTTGTTGCTCGTCTGCCTCGGTCTGGAGTGTGAAGTTCAGTCTGATCGCTGTGAAGCCGACGGGAGTTTCCTTATCAACTGACAGGGTGCCGCGAAAGTCGAGGTCCCCCTCGGCGTGTACGGAGCCGGTAATGGCCAGGCCGAGAGACGTTGCGACTGCGCGCATCGTGACTCCGGCACAGGCGACCAATGCCTGTAGCAGCATGTCCCCCGAGCAGGCCAGCAATCCGTTGCCGCCGGTCGCCGGATGCAGACCGGCCTGTACCAGTGCTCGTCCTGTGTTCACTGTGCACGCTACCCCGTCATCCAATGATCCGTCGGCCTTGAGTGTGACGAGGGCCGCCGCGGGCTCGTCGCGGTAGCGCTGCTTCAACGGCTCCTGGATCGCGCGAAGCTCTTCTGTCGTGGTGTCGCTCATCCGACCGAAATCCTACAGCGCCGGCGCAGGTCCCAGACCCGACCGGCGATGCTTGAGGGGACCACCACCCGCAGTCCTCCTCTCGACCGCGAGCAGCCGCGGCCACCGTCGCCGGGGCCAGCTCAGCGGACGGCGTCGGCCCAGTCGCGCAGGCGGCCGGCGAACTGCGGCGTCGCTGCGCTCACCTCGACGACTGCGTCGGCCGGGACGTTCGCCTTCTGTGCGGCAGCCAGGATTGCGTCGGGCGACGGCGCCTCATAGAGGCAATAGGTACGTCGCCGATCGGCGCTCAGGAAGGAGAACAGCCAGCGCACTCCCTCGTCGTTGTTGACCTCCTCGATCAACTCGACATCGGCGTCCGTGAGGTCAAGCTGCTCGGCAAAGCTACGCTCGATCACGTATAGGGCCATCGCCTGATCGTAGCGAGGAATCCCCACTCAGCCAGAGGCGAGCCCCTGCCGGTGGGCATAGGACGCGGCCTCGGTGCGGTTTGCGCAATCGGTCTTGCGCAGGATGTTTCGGATGTGGTTGGCCGCGGTGTGCTCGCTGATCGTCAGCTCTTGGCCGATCTCGCGGTTGCTGAGGCCCCTGGCGACCAGCTTAAGGATCTGCGCCTCGCGCGGGGAGAGCCCGCCTGGGAGATCGACCGAGGTGGGCACGTCGAGCAGGCGGATCTTGCCGAGTAGTCCTTCCATGCCGGTGCGCTCGGCCAAGCCGGCGGCCTCGCCGAGCAGGGCATGCGCGTAGTTGCGCGCCTCGCGCCCTCGTCCGAGCAGGAAGCGCCCGTACTCGTACGCCGTGTGAGCCACCCACGTCGACGCCCCCATCCGCCTGTTCTGCTCCATCGCCTGCTCGAAGTGCTCCTCGGCTCGCCCCGGCTCTCCCAGCAGTGCGGCGAGCATGCCCAGATAGCGATCAGCGCCTCCGTAGCAGGCGACCAGGTGACCGATCATCACGTTGGTCCCCGCGAGCGGCTCCAGCTCGGGGTAGACGATCGCGGCCATCCGCTCGTCGCTGACCGCCGCGCAGGCGTCAGTCAGGTAGGTGAGCGTAGCCAGCCACAGCGATGCCTGGTAGCCGTCGATGCCCTCGGCGGCGAGCCTGGAGAGCTCGCGCCTCGCCTCGCGCTCCATGCCCAGCTCGGCGAGCACCACGGCGAGTCCGGGACGCCATGGGCCCTCCCGCGCGGCCTCGCCGGCAAGGATCCTGATCACAGGCGCGAGCTCCGCCAGGCGACCCTGCTCGCGGCGAACGCCGAACATCTGGATGCCGTGAGTACCCGACGCATCGCGACCGGTCAGCAGCCGCGCCCAATCGTGCGAGCGCTCCGCCATCGCCTCGGCCTCCGCGAGCCGTCCGTCGCAGAGAGCGATCGCGGACCCATAGTGCTCGGCCACATGGTTCATGAACGGCTGCGCTGTGTGCTCGGCCATCTCGCGCAGGACAATCACTTCCGCCCGAGCGGAAGCGAGGTCGCCGAGCGCCACGGAGGTCGGTACGCGCCACGCCATCGCGTCCGTCTGGATCTCGGCGTCCCCCAGCTCTTGCCCCAGGTCTCTCGCCTCGGTAAGCATTGAAAGGATCTCCTCCAATGGGGTCGTGCCGCGTGCCCAATAGGAGCCAACCAACACCTTGGCGAGCCCCGCGCGATCCTCGTATTCCCTTGCCAGTGCGATGGCGTTGTCGCGCACGAGTGCGCCACGCTCGCGCGCCCCCGCGAAGTCAAGTGCCCGCGAAAGTCCCGCCAGCAGCCCAATTCGGAGCTCGTCGTCGCTGTCATCAACCGCCGCAAGCGCCTCTTCGAGGAGCTCAATCGCATCCGGTCGTATGACCCCGGGGCGCCAGCACGCATCCTCGTAGCCGATCGCTGCGCGGGCGAGCAGCTCGCCGCTATCCAGCGCGCGGGCGATCTCCGCCGCAGACGCAAAGGCGTCCAGCGCGTCGGTCGCCTTGCCCGCCCGATGGCTGGCAGCGCCCAGCTCGAGCAGAGCGCCGGCGCGCTCCGGCTCGCCCTGGAGCCCGATCTCGATTGCGGTCCGCAGTCGCATCGCCGCGTCGTCGAAGGCAAGCGCGGCGCTCGCCGCCCGCGCCGCGCGCAGGTTGTAGTCGATTGCCCGCTCGGCCGCGCCGAACGGGGCGGCTGCGCCGAAGTGATGGGCGAGGTCTGCGAGTGCGCGGTCGGAGTTCGCACCGGCGCTCTCGAGCGCTTCCCCGACGCGGAGATGCAGTTCGGCTCGCCGAAGCCGCGAGAGTCGGTCGTAGAGCGCCCGTCGGACGATCTCGTGGGTGAAGCGGCAGGCGAGTCGCTGAGCGTGGAGCTCCTCGATCATTCCGCTTCCCACTGCCTCCTCGAGTGCGGCGAGAAGCTCGGGCTCGGCGATGCCGGCGGCGCGGCGGACCGGCTCCAACTCGAACTCCGGCCCAGCAGCTGCCGCGAGCTCGAGCAGCTCGATGGTTCTCGGGCCCAAGCGGGATAGCCGCTGGCTGACCACCTCGCGGACGCTCTCGGGCGTGCCGAACTCGGCAAGCGGCCGGGTCACCCTCACCCGTCCACCAGCGACCTCGACGATTCCCGTCTCTACCACCGCGCGCCAGAGCTCGCAGACGAGAAAGGCGTTGCCGGCGGTGAGGTCGTGGATCGTGGTTGCGAGCTCGTGCAGCTCGGGGTCGTCGGGCTCGGGGTCGCTTCCGGCGGCACGGCTGACCAGGTCAGAGACCTCCGCCCCCGAGAGTCCCTCCAGACGCAATCGCACGACGTCATCGGAGCGCCGTAGGTCGGCAAGCGTCTCCGAGAGCTCCGCGGGCACATCGGCCTCGCTATCGCGGAAGGTTGCGAGGATCAGCATCCGCGCGCTCCGGGCAGAGCGTGCCAGGTGTCGCAGGAGCAGAAGCGTCGTCGGGTCCGCCCAGTGCCCGTCCTCGAGCACGAGCAATATCGGTCTTGTGCGGCTGACGTTCGCAAGCAGGTCAGCAACCGCCGTGTGGAGACGATGGCGCTCGGTATCGGCGTCGGCCTTCACCGGTTGCGCCAGCCCGCCGACCTGGGCGGGCAGGTCGGGCAGCAGCCGGGTCAGCTCGCCGGCCCCGGGGCCGAGCGCGGCTCGCAGGCGCGCCTCGTCCGTTACCCGCACCATGCGTTCGAGTGCCTCGACGAAAGGCCCATATGGCGTCCGCACCACTGCGTCACAGGCGCCGTACAGGACCAGCACCCCTTCCGTCGCGACCTGGGCGGCGAACTCACGCGCGAGACGGCTCTTCCCGGCACCCGGCTCGCCCGCCAGCAGCGCGACACGGCGCCTCTCCCCTTCCGCCCGTGGCATCAGGGTCCGGAGCTTCTCGAGCTCGGCCGCGCGGCCGACGAACGGTGACACCGAGGTCGGGCGCAGCGGATCCGGAAGGTCCAGAATCTCTGCCTCCATAAAAAGACGATAGTCAGTTTTGACCATGCCGACCTGGGATCGATCGGGCCCCGAGCGCTCGAATTGGGTCAGCTCGAGTCATGACAGCCACATTCGAGCGCCATAGGCTCGGCCGTGACAACTTGAGACGACCGACAGGGGGACACATGAGCACCACCACTGCCTTGATGCAGACGGCCCGCAGCGAGATGTCCGGATTCCAGGGACGGCTTACGGCCCCCGCGGACCCCGGCTACGACGAGGCCCGCAAGGTATACAACGCGATGATCGACCGGCACCCTGCCCTGATCGCGAGTTGTGCTGAGTCCGGCGACGTCGCGAAGGTCGTCTCGTTCGCCGCTGATCACGACCTTTTGTTGGCCGTGCGCGGTGGCGCTCATAACGGCGCCGGGCTGGGAACGTGCGACGACGGCATGGTGCTCGACCTTTCGGGCCTGAAGGGCGTCAAGGTAGACCCGGGCGCCCGGACGGCGAGGGTCGGTGGCGGCTGCACCTGGGGCGAAGTCGATGCCGCGACCAACGAGCACGGCCTGGCGACACCGAGCGGGATCATCTCGACCACCGGCGTCGGTGGTCTCACGCTGGGTGGCGGCCTTGGGCATCTGACCCGCAAGTGCGGCCTCACGATCGACAACCTGCTCGAGGCTGAGGTCGTGCTCGCAAACGGCGAGACCGTCCGGGCCGCCGCCGATGAGCACGCCGACCTCTACTGGGCGATCCGGGGCGGTGGCGGCAACTTCGGCGTCGTCACCTCCTTCCTCTTCCGGCTGCACGAGGTCTCGACGGTCGTCGGCGGCCCGACCTTCTGGCCGGTCGAGCTGGGCGCCGAGGTGCTGGCCGCCTACCGAGACTTCCTGCCGAATGCCCCGCGCGAGCTCAACGGCTTCTTCGCCTTCGCGTCGGTCCCGCCTGCGCCGCCGTTCCCCGAGGAGCTCCATCTCCGCAAGGTCTGCGGGGTCGTCTGGTGTTACGTGGGCGCTCCCGAGGACGCCGCCGGGGCGATGGCCCCACTGTTGGACGCCGTGCCGGAGCCCTTGCTGCACGCGGTTCAGCCGATGCCTCTCCCCGCTCTCCAGGGCGCCTTCGACCCCGTTTATCCCGCCGGAGACCAATGGTACTGGCGCGCTGATTTCGTCAAGCAGATACCCGACGCTGCCGTCGAGGCGCACGCCAAGTTCGGCGCTGAGATGCCGACGTGGCAGTCGACGATGCACCTGTACCCGATCGACGGAGCTGCCCACGACATCGGCCCATCCGACACCCCGTGGAGCTACCGCGATGCGGTTTGGGGCTCGGTCTTCGCCGGCGTCGATCACGACCCCGCCAATGCCGACGTCATCCGCCGCTGGTGCGTCGACTACTTCGAGGCGCTTCACCCATACTCCGCCGGTGGTGCTTACGTGAACATGATGATGGACGAGGGCGAGGAGCGGGTGCGGGCGAGCTACCGGCACAACTACGATCGCCTGGCGCAGATCAAGGGCACCTACGACCCGGACAACCGCTTCCAGGTGAACCAGAACATCCGTCCTGCGAGCAGGGACTGATCGCGATGCCCCTTTACATCGACCGCCACGATCTCCCGGATGCGACCGCTGCCGACATCGCGGTCGCCCACATGCGGGATCTCGAGGTTCAGGACCGATTCGGCGTGCGCTTCGTCACCTACTGGTTCGAAGAGGGCGCGGGGAGCGGCTTTTGTCTGGTCGAGGGCCCGGACGAGGATGCCGTTGAGGCAGCCCATCGGGCAGCCCATGGGCTGCTTCCGTCAAACGTCATCGAGGTCGATCAGGCCGTCGTGCGTGGCTTCTTCGGTCAGCTCAATACCCATCCTCCTGGCGAGCCGTACACAGAAAGCGCTTTCCGGGCCGTCCTCTTCACCGACATGGTCGACTCCACTCGCCTTACCCAGCAATTCGGAGATCGTGCAGCGATGAGGTTCCTACGGGTACACGACTCAGTCGTCCGCGCCATCCTTGCGCGCTTCGGCGGCAGCGAGGTCAAGCACACCGGCGACGGGATCATGGCTGCGTTCACCTCGGCCTTCCAGGCGGTCTCCGCGGCGATGCAAATCCAGCGGGCGCTGCAGGAGCGCGACGAACCAACGGACGGGCACCTGCACGTGCGTGTCGGAGTGGCGGCCGGAGAGCCCGTCACTGAGCAAGACGATCTCTTTGGTGCGGCGGTGCAGCAGGCGGCGCGATTGTGCGCTTCGGCCCAGCCGGATTGCATCGTCGTTTCCTCGGGGGTGCATGATCTCTGTCGCGGCAAGGGCATTCGGTTTTCCGACGGCGGCCTTATCGCCGTTAAGGGCTTCGACGAGCCGATCGGGCACTTTGAGGTCGAGTGGCGCGATTGAGCGTCAGGAGTTCGTGGCCGGCGAAGCCTTACCTCTTACCGAGCGCCGATCAGGCAACCGCGCCGGGCCATCTCATCGCTCCCGCTGTCTCACTTGAATGAGACGCCGACGGTCTCACATGGATGACGGCTGAAGTTTGGGAGATGATGTGCTGATGCGGACGGTCACGCTCATAGAGGCCCCGACGAGCGCCGGCGCGTATGCGCCCGGTCAGGAGGACGGTCCACGCGCGTTGCTCGACGCGGGCCTGCGCGAGGGGCTGGAAGCAGTGGGCGTCACGGTGCGCATTGGCGGGCAGGCGAGCCCCTTTCGATGGCGGCCGGACCCTGAGAACCCGCGGGCCGCGAACGCCGACGCCGTCATCGATCGCGCCAGTCAAGTCGCCTCGCTCGTCCGATCGACTCCAGCCGGGGACACGATCCTGGTCCTCGGAGGAGATTGCACGGTCGGTGTCGGCACCGTGGCCGGCCTATTGGACCGCAACGCGCGGCTGGGCCTCGTCTACGTCGATCGGCACGCTGATCTCAACGTGCCCGGCAGCACGGTCGACGGCGCCCTGGACTGGATGGGGGTGGCGCACATGCTCGACATCGACGGCGCCGTCGATGGACTTGTCGCGCTCGCCGGTCGGCGTCCGATGCTGAGCGCCGGGCAGATCAGCTTCCTCGGGCTCGGCCCGCACACGGACTTTGAGGCTGAGGTGATCGCCGAGCGCAGGCTGCCCGTCGTCGACGTGCGAAGCACCGCCTCTGATCCGCTGCGCAGCGCCCGCACCGCCCTCTCTCCGCTCGCGGCCTGTGACAGTTTGGCCGTCCACTTCGATGTCGACCTCGTCGACTTCCTCGACGCGCCGCTGGCGGAGAACACGGATCGCGGCAGCGCCCCATCGCTGAAGGCATGTGGCGAGATACTGGGCGCGCTGCTCCGCGATGAACGTGTGCGCGCGCTCACCGTGACCGAGTTCAATCCGCACCACGGGTCGCAGGACGGGGACACCACCCAGCGCCTCCTGCAGGTCCTGATCGAGGTCCTCGGCGAGGCCGGTAGCACCGTCAGCTCAAGCAACTGATCGAGGCTGACGGACGGCTCGACGCCCTGGCCAGCTACAGCAGCCGATCTTCGATGGCGTCGGCGGCAGCGCTGGCTCCGCCGGCGGCGGCGAACGCGGCAGCGATCCTCTGCGCTCCCTCGCGGCGGGCGATCGCCTGTTGGATCTGGTCGCGGAGCCGCTCGGCGCGCAGGCGCGCGGCTGGCAGACGCGTTCCAGCCGCGCCACATCGACGCGGCGGGCGACCTCGAGCTGGTCGCGGCCGAACGGCACGACGCACACCGGTACTCCGCGGGCGAGCGCCTTCTGCGTAGAGCCCATGCCGCCATGCGTGACGGCACAGATCGCGCGTTCGAGCAGTGGCCCGTGCGGAACGAAGCGCTCCACGCGCGCGTTCGCAGGTGGCTGGAAGTCGGCAGGCTCGCCTGGAGGCACGGTTGCAACCACAGTAAGCTCGGGGCGATCGGGCTGTCGATTCCTTGACTTGCCGTTCGTCTTTAGGCCAGACAAATCTCGACCAGACACACGACTCCAGGAGTGACCATGACTGGCTCTTCGACCTATGGAATCAAGACGATGCTGCATCCCGTGTCCGACCTGGCGGCGGCTAAGGCGGTGTACACGGCCCTGCTCGGCATCGCGCCGCAGGCCGACGCGCCCTACTACGTAGGCTTCGACGTCGAGGGTCAGCACATTGGGCTGGTGCCGAGCGGTGGACCGCAGGGCATGACCTCCCCGGTGGCCTACTGGCACGTACCGGACATCGAGGCCAAGCTGGCCGAGGTGACCGCCGCCGGTGCCACTGTGCAGGAGCCCGCTCACGACGTTGGTGGCGGCCGCCTGGTGGCTACCTTCACCGACCCCGATGGCAACGTTCTCGGGCTGCTGCAGGACCCATGAGCGCCAACCCACGTTCCCGCGCTCAGCGTGGTCGCGACACCGAGCAGCGGCTCACCCACGACAAAGACGTCTCGGTGGCCAGTGCCTCAGCCGACAGCCACGACCTGGTTCGCGTGCATGGCGCCCGCGTCAACAACCTCAAGGACGTCAGTGTCGCGATCCCGAAGCGCCGGCTGACGGCGTTCACCGGCGTCTCCGGCTCGGGCAAGAGCTCGCTGGTGTTCAGCACGATCGCCGCGGAGTCGCAGCGGCTGATCAACGAGACCTACAGCGCCTTCGTGCAGGGCTTCATGCCGACGCTGGCGCGGCCCGAGGTCGACGTGCTCGAAGGGCTGACGACCGCGATCGTCGTCGACCAGGAGCGGATGGGTGCTGACGCTCGCTCCACGGTCGGCACCGCCACCGATTCAGGCGCGATGCTGCGCATCCTCTTCAGCCGGCTCGGGAAGCCGCACATCGGCTCCCCGCAAGCGTTCTCCTTCAATGTCGGCTCGATCTCGGGCGCCGGGGCGGTCACGATCGAACGCGGTGGCCGCACGACGAAAGAGAAGCGAAGCTTCAGCATCCTCGGCGGCATGTGCCCACGTTGCGAGGGCCGGGGTTCGGTGAACGACATCGACCTCACTCAGCTCTACGACGACAGCAAGTCGCTGAGCGAGGGTGCGCTCGCGATCCCTGGCTACAGCATGGACGGCTGGTACGGCCGGATCTTCATGGGCTGCGGCTTCTTCGATCCGGACAAGCCGATCCGCAAGTTCACCAAGAAAGAGCTGGGCGACCTCCTCTACAAGGAGCCGACCAAGATCAAGGTCGACGGTGTCAACTTGACCTATGAGGGCCTGATCCCGCGGATCCAGAAGTCGATGCTCTCCAAGGACGTCGACTCGCTGCAGCCGCACGTCCGCGCCTTCGTCGAGCGGGCGGTCACTTTCACCACCTGTCCCGAGTGCGACGGAACCCGGCTCAGCGCGGAGGCCCGGTCGTCGCGGATCGACGGGATCAACATCGCCGATGCATGCGCGATGCAGATCAGCGACCTGGCCGCATGGGTCCGCGGCGTCGACGAGTCATCGGTGGCGCCGCTGCTCGCCAAGCTGGCGCAGACCCTCGACTCGTTCGTCGAGATCGGGCTGGGCTACCTCTCGCTTGAGCGGCCGTCGGGCACACTGGCGGGTGGCGAGGCGCAGCGCGTCAAGATGATCCGCCACCTCGGCTCCTCGCTCACCGACGTCACCTACGTCTTCGACGAGCCGACGATCGGGCTGCACCCGCACGACATTCAGCGGATGAACGACCTGCTGCTGCGGCTTCGCGACAAGGGCAACACCGTGCTGGTGGTCGAGCACAAGCCGGAGACGATCGAGATCGCCGACCATGTCGTCGATCTCGGCCCTGGCGCTGGCACCGCCGGTGGCGAGGTGGTATTCGAGGGCACCGTCGACGGGCTGCGGGCCAGTGGCACCCTCACCGGCCGCCATCTCGACGGCCGGGCCGCCCTCAAGGAGGCCGTGCGGACGCCCACCGGCACGCTGGAGATCCGGGGCGCGACGGCGCACAACCTGCGCGAGGTCGACGTCGACATCCCACTCGGGATGCTTGTCGTCATCACCGGCGTCTCCGGTTCCGGCAAGAGCTCGCTCGTGCACGGGTCGATTTCGGGCGGAGACATGGACGGTGTGGTGTCGATCGACCAGGACGCGATCCACGGCTCGCGACGGAGCAACCCAGCGACGTACACCGGCCTGCTCGATCCGATCCGCAAGGCGTTCGCTAAGGCCAACGGCGTGAAGCCGGCGCTGTTCAGCGCAAACTCCGAGGGCGCCTGCCCCAACTGCAACGGCGCCGGCGTCATCTACACCGATTTGGCGACGATGGCCGGTGTCGCCACCATCTGCGAGGAGTGCGGGGGGAAGCGCTTCCAGGCAGAGGTCCTGGAGTACAAGCTTGGCGGGAAGGACATCAGTGAGGTGCTCGCGATGCCCGTCACCGAGGCCGACGCGTTCTTCGCCAGCGGCGAGGCGAAGACGCCCGCAGCGCACAAGATCCTCGATCGTCTCGCCGATGTCGGGCTCGGCTATCTCAGTCTTGGCCAGCCCCTCCCCACGCTGTCCGGCGGCGAGCGGCAGCGGCTTAAGCTGGCCACCCACATGGCCGAGAAGGGCGAGGTCTACGTCCTCGATGAGCCGACCACCGGCCTCCATCTCGTCGACGTCGAGCAACTGCTCGGCTTGTTCGACCGGCTCGTCGACTCGGGCAAGTCGGTCATCGTCATCGAGCACCACCAGGCGGTCATGGCGCACGCCGACTGGATCATCGACCTTGGTCCCGGCGCTGGCCACGACGGCGGCCGGATCGTCTTCGAGGGCATACCTGCCGACCTCGTCGCCGGGCGGAAGGGAATCCCAATATCCCTCACCGGCGAGCACCTCGCGGCCTACGTTGGCGTCTGACCCAGGCGCTCTCCAACATCGCAGGCTGGCTCATCCACAAGCGCATCGTCCGCCCTTCCTATGGCAGCGTCTGCGGCAGGCCGAACTGTGGAAAGACACTGCTGTCGGCGAACCACGTGATGGCGGAGATGTGGTCGCCTTCAAGCGTGAGCACAAATAGCGAGAACGCATGCGCGACGTTGGTCTCGGGCACCGAGCGGTAGCACCCGAACGCTGGCTGGGCGTTGGCGCGCGTCGCCACCAACCGCATCGGCGCGCCGCGGCGCTCCTCAGCGCCACGCAGGAACGCGCTGATTGCGCTGCGTCCCTGGTATGCGTGCGGGAGGGGCGGCATCGTAAGCCACGCGTGATCGCTCAGGAGGGCGACCATTCCGTCGACGTCGCCGTTCTCGACCGACTCGGCGAAGCGCCCGACGAGGTCGCGCTCGAGCTTGGAGTTCGGCAGCGGCGCGCGTTCGCGTCCGGTGGCCGGCAAGCGGGACTCGAACGCCGCACGCGCACGGCGCAGCAGGCTGTTGACCGACGCCTCGCTGGTCTCGAGCATCGCGGCAACCTCGCCCGCGCGGTAGCCCAGCACGTCGCGCAGCACGAGCACCGCGCGCTGCTGCGGCGGCAGATGCTGAAGGCCGACGATGAATGCCAGCGCGATCGTCTCCTTGGTCTCGTAGCGCGACTCCGGTCCGGGAGCCTCGTCTGGGATCCCCTCGAGCAGAAGATCGGGGTAGGGCTCAAGCCACACCGGCTCGTTCCAGCGTGTCGGCTCGGGCAGCTGGATCATCCGCTCCTCTTCCGGGCGGCGTCGGCTCGCCCGCAGTGCATCCAGCGAGCGGTTGGTGGCGATTCGGTAGAGCCAGGCACGCACCGACGCGCGTCCCTCGAACTGCTCAAGGCCGCGCCACGCGGCGAGCAGCGTCTCTTGGAGCATGTCCTCGGCCTCCTGAACCGAGCCGACGATCCGGTAGATGTGCACCTGTAGCTCACGCTTGTAGGGGTCGGTCAGTTCGCGGAACGCGTCTTCGTTGCCCGCGCGCGCACGCGCAAGGGTCTGCTCGGTCACGCTCGCATCCTCGCACCAACTCTTCCTTTCACACGCATCACAACTAATGACGTCGGGGCGAGGCGAAATTGGTCGCTCAGTTTTCCTCACGGCTGACGCCGCAACAGATGCAGCACCAATAGGCCAATGAAAGGAGAACCGAAATGGGAAAGCTCGTGATCAGCACGAACGTCTCGCTCGACGGAGTGGTGCAGGACCCGGACGGTAAAGAGGGCTTCAGGCTTGGCGGCTGGTTCAACGAGTTTGGGGGCAAGGACCTCGAAGAGTGGGTCAAGCTCTCGCTGGAGGAGGCGCTAGGCGCCGAGGCCCTGCTGTTGGGTCGGCGCAGCGATGAGTGGTTCGCCGAGCGCTGGTCATCCCGGAGTGGCGAGTGGGCGGACAGGTTGAACGGCCTGCCCAAGTACGTCGCCTCCTCGACCCTCGGGGATCCCCGCTGGAGCAACTCAACGGTTCTCAAGGGCAACGTGGCGGACGAGGTCGCGAAGCTGAAGCAGGAGCTTGACGGCGAGATCCTCGTCTACGCGAGCTATCAGCTTGGGCAAACGCTGATCGAGCACGACCTAGTCGACGAGTTGCGGCTGGTCGTCTTCCCGGTCGTGCTCGGGGCCGGCGAGCGGCTCTTCGGCGAGACCCGCGAGCAGAAGCCCATGCGCCTCCTCGACACTCGGACCATCGGTGACGGTCTCTCCTATCTCAGCTACGAGCTCGTTCGGTAGCGCTAGAGAGCAGGGGTCAAGCTCCAGCAGGGGGCGCCTGCCGGAAGTAATGCCCTTGGTCGAGGTCTGCGATGAGCCCAGGCTGGGTCGGCTCCCACCCGAGCAGCTCGCGGGTCAGCGCACTGGACGCGGGGCTGTCGGCCGCGAGGAAGCCGGCGAGCCACGAGAAGTGCTCGCCTGCATCGTCAGGGGAGATCGAGGCCACCGGAACGCCGAGATGCCGTCCGATCACCTCGGCGATGTCGCGGATCGGCACGCCTTCCTCGGCCACTCCATGCAGCGTCGAGCCCGCCGGCGCTTGCTCCAGCGCGAGGCGGAACAGGCGCGCGGAATCGAGGCGGTGCACAGCGGTCCAGCGGTTGGTACCGTCGCCGACGTAGCCGGAGACGCCCTTCTCGCGGGCGATGCCGACGAGGGTCGCGACGAAGCCGTTGTCGCCTTCCCCGTGGTTGGTCGGCGCCAGGCGCACGATCGACGAGCGCACGCCGCGCGAGCCGAGCGAGAGCACCAGCTCGGCGGTCCCCCAGCGGGTTTGCGGACCGCTTCCCCACGCCGCTACAGCTGGGTTGGAACCATGCCCATCTTGCTCGGTTGCCACACGCCCCGGTGCGATCCCGAGCGTCCCAGAGGCTATGACGAACGGTCGCTCGGAGCCCGCCAGCGTCTCGCCGATGGTCTCGACCGCGCGGCGATCGGCATCGGCGGCGCCCTGGAAATCTCCCGAGAAGGCGAGGTCGTGCTTGAACGCGAGGTGGATCACGCCATCTGACGCATCAGCCGCAGCCTGCAGCTGGTCGAGGTCGTCGAGGGTGCCGCGGAGCAGCTCTGCCCCGGCGGTGGTGAGGGCGGCGGCCGACGTGTCCGATCGGGCGAGCCCGACGACCTGATGGCCGGCCCCGAGGAGCTCGGGGACAACGGCGGAACCGATCCAGCCGGACGCGCCGGTGACGAATACGCGCATGGGAAAACCTCCAGATAGACAATCGATGACAGTGGCTGCCATCAGCGTAGCACTCGATGTCAGCCACTGCCGTCGGGTAGAATCTGCGCATGGGTCGATGGGAGCCAAACGCGCGCGGCCGGCTGATGCAGGCGGCCTTCGCGCTGTATGCAGAGCGCGGGTTCGAGCAGACCACAGTGGCCGAGATCGCCAAGCGGGCGGGATTGACGGAGAGAACGTTCTTCCGGCACTTCGCCGACAAGCGCGAGGTTCTGTTCGCTGGCGCGAACGCGTTGCAGGAGCTGCTGGTCAGCACGGTCGCCAAAGCGCCCGGTTCACTGGCGCCGATCGACGCAGCAGCCGCGGGTCTCCAGGCCGTCGGTGCTTTCCTCCAGGAGGGGCGGGAGCTCGCGCGCCAGCGCCAGGCCATCATTGCCGCGAGCGCGGAGCTTCAAGAGCGCGAGCTGATCAAGCTCGCGTCACTGGCCTCGGCGCTCGCCGCGGCGTTGCGCCGGCGCGGCGTCGATGACCCGGCCGCGAGTCTGACCGGCGAGGCAGGGATCGCTGTCTTCAGGGTGGCGTTTGAGCGCTGGGTTCAGGAGAGCAACCAGCACGACTTTCCGCGACTCATCCGAGAGTCGCTGGACGAGCTGAAAGCCGTTACCGCCGGTCGATAGTTCGTCGGTCGGGCATAACCGTGAGCGCGCGGGCCCGCTGACCAGATGAGCATGGTCGCGTTCGACCATCTCTGCCTCACCCTCAAGGTCTGCGCCAGAGCGCTCGATGATGGTTACAGACGGCAATGCCTTGAATAATCTTTTGGCATGCCATAATCTATCTCCATGGCTACCAAGGATTTACTGCGCACGCCCGCCATCGAGGACTACTCCAAGGCGATTTTCTCGCTGGAATCCCGCAACGACGAGCCAGTGTCGACGAACGCCCTGGCAGAGCGTTTGGGCATAACCCCGGGCTCCGTGTCAGCGATGCTCAAGCGCCTAGATGAGCTGGGCCTGACCACGCATGTGCCCTATCGCGGCGTGCGTCTGACCGACGACGGCCGGCGCATCGCGCTCGAGGTCATCCGCCACCACCGCCTGCTCGAGAGCTATCTCGCCGAGGCCCTGGGCATGCCCTGGGATCGCGTGCACGCGGAGGCCGAGGTGCTCGAGCACGTGCTCTCAGAGGATCTCGAGGAGCTGATCGCCGCCAAGCTCGGACACCCCACCGTCGATCCCCATGGCGATCCGATTCCCACCGCCGCTCTCGAGCTCGAAGAGCGAGCCACCGAGCGGATGGAGAGCCTGCAGCCTGGAGATGAAGGCCTGTTCGTGCGCGTCTCGGACTCCGACCCAGAGATGCTTCGCTATCTGGCGGATTGCGGCATCTCGCCCGGTGAGCGCTTCACCGTACGCGACCGCCAGCCCTTTGGCGGGCCGCTGTTCGTGCTGTTCGGCGAGCGCGAGCACGCCCTCGGCGGCGAGTTGGCGCGAGCGATGCGCGTCGAGCTCGAGCGCCCCTACCTGCAGCCCGCCGCCCCGCGTGGCAGAGGAGAGGCGGATGGGCACGCCTGAGGTCGCCGCCCCCTCCCCCCTCCTGCGCCAGCCGCTGCTGAGCGACGAGGACACCGTGCGCTCTCACGATCGCTCGCGAGTGCATGACGCGCGCGATCAACACAAGCGCTGGTATCTGCTGTGGCTACTCGTAGGGCCGGGGATCCTGGCGATGCTCGGTGAGAACGACGGGCCGAGCATGATCGCCTACGCCTCTGACGGCGCCCAGTACGGCCTCGGGTTCTTCGTGCCGTTCATCCCGATCCTGTTCCTGATGGCGTACGTGTGCCAGGAGATGTGCATGCGCGTTGGCGCGGTGACCCACCGCGGCTATGGCGAGCTGGTGCTGCAGCGCTATGGCTCGGTCTGGGGCTGGTTCGGCGCGGGCGATCTGTGCCTGACGAATCTGGTCACGCTGATCGCCGAGTTCATCGCGATTCGCGTGGGGCTTGCTTACTTTCACCTGGGCGCGGGCGTCGCCGTCGCACTTGGCTTCGTTCTTGTCCTGTTCACGCTCAGCGGCGGGCGTTACTGGCGTTGGGAGCGCACCGTGCTCGGTCTCGCGCTGTTCAACGGGTTGTTCCTGCTCGCGGCAATTCTCGTCAAGCCGCACATCGCATCGATCGCGAGCTCATTCTCGTTCACGCCGCTGCCGCACGGTGGTTTCAACACGCTGCTGTTGCTGCTCGCCTCCACGATCGGTGCGACGGTGACCCCGTGGATGATCTTCTTCCAGCAGAGCGCCTCCGCCGACAAGGGCATGACCCCTGAGGATGTGCGCCATGGTCGCTATGACACCGCGATAGGAGCTGTGATCGCGGCGATCTTCGGGATCGGTGCGCTCGTCGCTGGTGCTGCGCTGCTCACCCATGGCGGGTCGGGCATTCAGGGCTTCGCCGGCGCCGGATTCCCTGAGGCGCTCAGGCGCGTGGCTGGCTCCAGCGCCGGTACCGTGTTCGCCCTCGGGCTGATCGAGGCTGGGGCGGTGGCGATTCTCACGATCTCCGCGAGCACCGCCTACGCCGCGGGCGAATGCATCGGCGTATCCCACAGCTTCAACACCTCTCCACGCAGCGCCGCCGTCTTCTACGCGGCCAACATCGGCGTAGCGCTTCTGGCGGGCATGGTCATCCTGATTCCCGGCGCGCCGCTGCTGTCGATCGCGCTCAACGCAAACGTGCTCGCCACCGTTTTGCTGCCCGTCAGCCTCGTGTTCATGCTGATGCTCGCCAACGACCGGGGGCTGATGGGCCGCTGGGCGAACCGGCCCTCCACCAACGTCGTGGGCATCGCCGTGATCACTTTCGTCAGCGTCTGCGGCGCCGCTTACGGCGTCGACTCATTTCTGCAGGCCATCCACGTGATCGGCTCATGAGCGGCCACAGCTCCGTCCACGATGCAGGTCGCACGCCACGGCATGCGATGCCAGAGCAGCTGCCGGTCGAGCCGCCCGAGGAGCAGGAGCTGATCGCGTACCTAGAGCCAGACCAACTTGTCGCTGAGACCTTCAGGCCCGTCACGCGCGCGATACTCACCCGGAACGCTGCAGTCGTGCTTTGGGCGCTGCGCGTGTTCGTCGTGCTCGTCAGCCTGATGGTCATCTACACGTTCGTCGTGCGCTTGCACTAACCGGCGGGGCCTATGACGCGGACGCTCAGTCGACGAGCAGGCGCACGATCGCGAACACTCCCACCACTACGATGATCGCCCGTAGCGCGTCCGGCGGCAGCCGGCGCCCGTAGCGCGCGGCGAGCTGGGCGCCCAGGATCGAGGTGCAGGCGATGATTGCCGCGGGAGCCCAGTCGACGTGTGCGGCGAACACGAAGTACACCCCGGCCACACCGTTGGTCAGGCCCGCAAGCACATTCTTTAGAGCGTTCGTGCGTTGCAGATCCTGCGCCAACGCCACGCCTAGGATCGCCAGCAACAGAATCCCCTGGGCCGCGCCGAAATAGCCGCCGTAGACGCCCGTCAGGTAGATAGCCAGTGCCACCAAGGCGGCGCCACGGTGCTCAAGGTCGATCTCGCGCCCCCGCAGCCACCGCGCCAGGCGCGGCTGCAGCACAGTCAGCACGAGCGCGATCGCGATGAATACGGGCACGATCGCCTTGAACGCCGAGGACGGCAGCACCAGCAGCAGCACCGCCCCCGTGATGCCACCGCTCAGCGACATCGAGCCGAGGCGCAGCGCTCGCTTGCGTTGGCCAGCCAGCTCACGTCGGTAGCCAATCGCGCCCGATACCGAGCCGGGAACGAGACCGATCGTGTTCGAGACGTTCGCCGTCACGGGCGCGTAGCCGAAGGCCAGCAGTACCGGAAACGTGATCAGCGTGCCGCTGCCCACCACCGTGTTGATCGCGCCCGCTGCCATCCCCGCGACAGCGATCGCCACGATTTCAGCGAGGCTCATCTCAAATCGACCGCGAGCGCTTCGGTGCGCTCAGGCAAGGAACTCGACGATCGAGCTCGCAAAGTCGGGATCCGCGACGGCCTGCATGTGGTTGCCCACGAGGATGCGCAGTGTCGCATCGGGTATCGCCGCCACGAGCACCTCTGGTCTGAGGGCCAGCGGATCGGCGTCGCCGGCCAATATCAGCGTCGGCGCCGTGATACGCGCGAGCGCAATCTCGCCCCGGAAGATTGACTGTGCCTGTGCCAGGAGGGCCTGACGGTCGCTACCGAGGGCATCGGCCAGCCTGCGGAACGCGACCGCCGGCGAGGACGCGAGCGTCGATGGGTCATCGGCACGGAGCGCCTCGATGATCGACTCGTTGGAGACCGCACGCCGGTCCACGCCGCCGCACTCGATCACGCCCGATCCGACGCCTCCGACCACCAGTCGCCGCACTCGTTCACCGCCGCTCGCGTAGATCAGCGCTACCACCGCTCCCATCGAGTAGCCCACGAGGTCGATCTCTGGCGCGCCGATCACGTCGAGCAGCGCCTCCAGGTCTCGCGCCATGCGCTGCTCGCCGTAGCGGGACGGGTCGTGTGGCTTCTCCGAGTTGCCGTGGCCCCTGGCGTCAGGCGCGATCACCATGCGCCCCGCGGCGTTCAGCGCGCGCACTATCCCCGACGCTACCCAATTGGAGTTGGCATCGGCCACGAAGCCGTGATGGAGCACCACCGGTGGCGATGGCGTCGATGTCTCCCCCCACTCTTGGTAGGCGATCTCCAGGCCATCCCAACTGCTGAAGGTCTTGATGGCTCTACCGTTGTGCGTCATGAACGTCGAGAAGGCTATCCGCAGCCGTCGCACGCACAAGGCATTTGGGCCCGAGCCTGTCGATCGCGCTGTGCTCGACGAGCTATTCGAGCTAGCTCGATGGGCGCCCAACCACCATCTCACCAACCCCTGGCGCTTTCGTGTGCTTGGCGCCCGCGCGCGCGAGCAGCTGATGCAACTGGCCGAGTCCGAGAAGCCCGGCGCAGCCATCAAGCTCCAGCGCGCACCCACGCTCGTCGCGGTAACCGCGCAGCGCAGTGGCGACGCCGCCCAGGACCACGAGGACGAGCTCGCCGCCGCGGTCGCCGCCTACCTTGTGCTGCTCGGCGCGCACGATCGTGGTCTTGCCGGCTACTGGCGCACGGTGGCGATCCTGGACGATCCCCGAGGGCGGGAGATTCTCGGCATGCAGCCGCTAGAGACGCCCATCGGGCTGCTCTACCTCGGTCGCGCCGTGCAGGAGCAGCGGGTACCCGAGCGAGCTGCGGTGGCGGATGTCGTCACCTACCTGGATTGAGCTTGCCCAGCATCCTGCGTAGTGTGCTGCGACCCGTGTGGCCACCGGTGGGCGACCGCCACGGTCCGCTCGTACCGATGATGGTCGCGCTCACGTTCGTCACCGGCGTGGTCGACGCGACCAGCTATCTGGCGCTCGGGCACGTGTTTGTCGCGAACATGACCGGCAACGTCGTGTTCATCGGCTTCGCTCTGGCCGGCGCTCGTGGCTTGTCTGCCAGCTCCTCGCTGATCGCGCTCGGCGCGTTCCTCGTGGGAGCGCTGGCCGGTGGTCGGCTCGGGTCACTGCACGCCGATCATCGCGGCCACATGCTGCGGGCGGCCAGCGCCGCCCAGGTCACGCTGCTCGCAATCGGACTGCTCGTCGCACTAGTGCTCAGCGAACCGCTTCACACGCCCACCAGCTACGCGCTGCTCGTTGCGATGGCCGTTGCGATGGGCTTGCAGAACGCAGTCGCACAGCAGCTGGCGGTGCCCGAGCTCACCACAACCGTGCTCACCCGTACCCTCACCGGCCTGGCCTCGGAAGCGGGCTCGGCGGGTGGGCCGGAATCCAAGCTCGCCCGGCGCTTCGTCGCGGTCGCAGCGATGCTGCTGGGCGCGCTCACCGGCGGGCTGCTCGTTCTGCACGTGATGGTCGCCGCCGCGCTGGCCGTCGCAACTGCGATCGTGTTGACGGTGGGCGTCGCAGTGCACTTCCTCTCGCGCTCGGATGCACCCTGGATGCGAGCTTGAGCTGGGCGCTCGGTCGGGTGAAAATCCTCGTCCACGCGTGGGCCAAATGCTGCGAGTAGCCGTAACTCCATGCGTTAGCCTCTATCGCCTATGAGGGGTAGGTCGATCCTGGTGGTGCTGCTGGTGGCGGCTGCGGCCGTCGTCGGGTTCGTCGCGCTGTCCGCCCAAGGTCACGGTGTGGGCAACCTGATCGGCTCGCGCGTGGAAGACGCCACGGCCGCAGCCTCACCCCTTCCCCCCACCCAGCTGGCAGCGTTGCCAAGACGCAACTTCACCAACGGCACCGCGCCGCTCGTGGTGAGGCTGTCCGCACCTGTATCGGCGACTTCGCCGCCACCGACGCTCGATCCCAAGGTCGCCGGCACCTGGAGTGTCGTGGGCGACTCCGAGGTGTTCACACCGGCTTCCACACTCGAGCCCTGCTCAAGCTACAAGCTGACGGTGTGGGCGCGCACGAGCGCTACTGATCACGCTCAGCTCGGCAAGCGCCAGACGATCGGGCTGCACGTGGCCTGTCCGCCGGTTGCCGGTCTCCAGCAGGCGCTGGCACGCCTGGGCTATCTGGGCGCCAGGCTGCATCCTCGCTACGACGTTCACATCGCCTCAGGGCCCGAGACGCGTCGCGAAGCGGCCGAACATGCTTTCCATCCACCCCGCGGCGGGCTTGCCCCCGACCCTTCTGACGCGCCGCCCGCACAGATGGGTGAGCTCGATGTGACGACCCGTGGCGCACTCGAGGTCTACCAGGCCGACCGCGGCCTGGAAGCAACCGGCGAACCAAACACCGCCACCTGGGACAAGCTGCTCTATGACGTGACCAACAACCGGCGCGACCACCAGCCCTACACCTGGGTGTCGGTGTCGGAGTCGCTGCCTGAGACGCTCGAGGTGCATCGTGGCCACCGAGTCGTGTTCACCACCCCCGCCAATACCGGCGTCCCTGGTGCCGAAACCGCCCAGGGGATCTTCCCGATCTACGCGCGCTATGTGTCAACCACGATGAGCGGCACCGACGTGGACGGCACCAAATACGTGGTGCCAGACGTGCCCTGGGTCAACTACTTCAATGGCGGCGACGCGGTCCACGGATACCCTCGCGCCTCATACGGCTTTCCACAGTCAAACGGTTGCGTCGAGCTGCCAATCGAAGCAGCGCACACGGTCTTCGGCATGCTCGCCATTGGCGACATCGTCGAGGTCAACGGCTGAGCCTGCCCCCCCTTTTCGTGGGCCCGCCCAGCGGCGGACCCACAGTCCGGCCGCTACTTCACTGTAAGCGTGCCTTCCATGCCCGCCATTCGGTGTCCAGGCACGGAGCAGAAGAACTTGTAGGTGCCCGGTTTCAGGTTGACAGACAGCGTCTTTGAGCCGCCCTGGAATGTCGGGGTCGCACCGACCGTTTCTCCGGAGGAGGATTCGATCGTCATGTTGTGGCCCAGGGGTGACTTGTTGGTGAAGTCAATCGAGACCTTGCCAGCGTTGGCCGTCAGCGCGGTCTTGTTGTATTTGAGCTGACCTTCAGGATTTGCTTCAAGCGCCAACGTCTGGCTCGCGCTGCTAGTGCTGCTCGTCGAGCTGGACGTCGTTGGCGTTTTCGGGGCAGCAGCCGTGGTCGTCGTGGTCGCAGCAGGGGTCGTCGGCGTCGAAGCCGAGGAGCTGGTGGTGCTGGATGAGCTACCGCAGCCGGCCAGTGCGAGCAGGCCGACCGCCAGGGTCAACGCTGAGAGCCTGGGCATGAGGTGTGTCTTTGCTCGACCTTGCGCTTGGGAGCTCACGAGTCAGATCCTCCGTAGGTTGGGGGCTATCGGCGTTAAGGACACCGCCTGCCTGGGATCCTTCCCGTGGGCCCGCCAACCTTACCCGTTCTCAACTGCCTGCTCGACAGCATCCGAGCTCACTGGCGCCTGCGGAGTCTCCACAGGCGCGTTCGACGCGGGCGGAGCTGGTGGCGCCCCTGCAGCCAAGTGGGCGCCCACGGCGCCGAGCGCGCCGACGAGCAGTGCCGCGCTTGCCACTCTGCCGGGCCGCTCGCGGCCAGCTTCTGTGAGCGCGAGCACCGCTGCGATCAGAACCACGTTGTACTCATAGCCGCCGTTGGTCAGCCACGGCCCGTTCTTGGCGTGCACGGTCTCGATCGCGGTAATCATCGTGGCAGTCAACACCGACGCTGCGAGCGGTGTGCCGACCCCACTGGCGAGCAGCGCGCCGCCGCCTGCCTCGGCCGCGCCTGCCGCGATCGCGTTGGCCTTGCCGGGGCGCAGTCCCATCGCGTCGAACGCCGTGGCCGTGGCATCCAGGCCGTTTCCGCCGAACCAGCCGAACAGCTTCTGTGTGCCGTGTCCAAAGAAGAATCCACCCACCGCTAGGCGCAGCAGCAATCGTCCGATCTTCATCTGAAAGCCCTTTCTCGGTTCACTGCAGTTATACGCCTCGTCCTATGGTGCCGCCGGGACGACCACGAGCGGGCCGTCGCTCGCTGGCAGCTCGCCGGTCTCGAACGCGCTCACAGAGAGGCGCTCCACCTGTGCGGAGCGCGTGAGGCACTCCTCGGCGGTCTCGGGGAAGGTGATTCGTGGCGTG